>Ga0070724_10002331_pt1 | contig 10582 bp, 10 predicted proteins | sample tdDd001_FD_67278 | JGI IMG/M metagenome (GOLD analysis project Ga0070724, IMG submission 67278) | Marine sediment microbial communities from the Atlantic coast under amendment with organic carbon and nitrate - tdDd00.1 | ecosystem: Environmental > Aquatic > Marine > Coastal > Sediment | place...
ACCGACCAGCACCGCGGGTGGTTCCATTCCTCGCTGTTGCAGGCCTGTGGCACCAAGGGCCGCGCGCCCTATCGCAACGTGGTCACACACGGGTTCACGCTGGATGCCAAGGGCAACAAAATGTCCAAATCGCTGGGCAACACCATCGTGCCGGAAAAAGTCGTGCAGCAGTATGGCGCCGATATCCTGCGTCTGTGGGTAGCTCAGACCGATTACACCGCCGACCAGCGGATCGGGCCGGAAATCCTGAAGGGCACTGCGGACAGCTATCGCCGTTTGCGCAACACGATGCGGTTTATGCTGGGATCGCTGGCGCAGTTCGATGAATCGCAACGCGTCGCCCCCGCCGATATGCCCGAGCTGGAACAATGGGTCCTGCACCGTCTGGCCGAGCTGGATCACAAGGTGCGTACGGGCTATGCCTCGTTCGATTTCCAGGGCGTGTTCAGCGCGGTGTTCAACTTTGCCACCGTGGATCTGTCGTCCTTCTACTTCGATATCCGCAAGGACGCGCTGTATTGCGATGGCGATACGGACCGTGCCCGCGCCGCGCGCACCGTGCTGGATATCCTGTTCCACCGTCTGACCACCTGGCTGTCGCCGATCCTGGTTTTCACCATGGAAGAGGTCTGGCTGGAGCGGTTCCCCGGCGATGACAGCTCGATCCATCTGACGGATATCCCTGAAACGCCCGCAGATTGGTTGAACGAGCCGCTGGCCGCGAAATGGGCCGAGGTGCGCCGTGCCCGCCGCGTGGTCACCGCCGCGCTGGAAATCCAGCGGACGGACAAGGTGATCGGGGCCTCGCTGGAGGCCGCACCGGTCGTACATATCCGCAACGAGGACATGCTGACGGCCCTGAAATCGGTACCGTTCGAGGACATCTGCATCACGTCGGACCTGTCGCTGACTGCTGATCCGATCCCGGCCGAGGCCTTCCGTATGCCCGACGTCGAGGGCGTGGGCGTGGTGTTCGAAAAGGCCGAGGGCGAGAAATGCCAGCGCTGCTGGAAAATCCTGCCGGACGTAGGCACACACAGCCACGCGGGGACCTGCAAACGCTGTAATGACGCCCTGAGCTGATAGGCTTTGATGGAAAATCGAAACGGCCCTGCTTGATCGTGGGGCCGTTTTGCTGTCGGATGCCGGGATGTTGCACCTGACCCAAGAGACCCCAACCGGCCCGGTTACGCTGACCGAAGAGGATGGCGCGATTGTTCGCTGTGAATGGCGCGATGGCGGGGCGGATCGCTCGGAGTTGCTGGAGGATGCGGCGCGCCAATTGTCCGAATATTTCGCGGGGACGCGGCAGGGTTTCGATCTGCCTCTGCGGGTGAACGGATCAGAGTTCCAACAGAAAATTTGTGCGGCGATCACCGCGATTCCATTTGGTCAGACGCTGACCTATGGCGATATTGCGCGCTCTTTGGGGGTGCCCGCACAAGCCGTGGGGCAAGGGTGTGGTGGCAATCCGATCCCGATCCTGATCCCGTGTCACCGGGTTTTGGGGGCCTCGGGGCTGGGCGGATTTTCCGGTTTGGGCGGGGTCGAAACCAAAGTCTGGCTGCTGAAACACGAAGGCGCGGCCGGATTGTTGATCTAGGTCTTTGCTGGCAACAATTGCTGCGCGATCCCCACTGCCAGCAGATAGGCCGAGGTCACAACCAACCCCCAATGGGCCCAGCTTTCGGGGTGAAAATCGACCCAGGCCGCCCAACCCGCAAAGAAAGTCCAGGCCAGCGCCATGGGCAACGAGAGGACGCGCCAGCGCTCGGTCCTGACGGGGTGAATGAATTTCAGCGGCAGGAACATCGCGATGGCCAAAAGCGACACCAGGGCCAAGATGATCCAGAAACTGGGGTGCAGCGCGAACAGCACCAGCACCAGCATGTTCCAGCAACCGGGAAAGCCGTGAAAGGAGTTATCCTTGGTTTTCATGCGGCTGTCAGCGAAATACAGAGCGCTGGCAAAGGTGATGATGATGATCGCGAACCAGCCGGTCCAGCCGGGCAACAGCCCCGATTTGAACAGCGCATAGGCCGGAATGAAAACATAGGTCAGATAGTCGATTATCAGATCCAGAAGCACCCCGTCGAACCGTGCCGCATAGTGTTTGACGTGGTATTTCCGCGCCAAAGGTCCGTCGATTCCATCCACCGCAAAGGCCACGACCAACCACAGGAACATCAGGCTCCATTTTTCATCGACGGCGGCCAGCATCGCCAGCATGGCGAAAACAGCGCCCGTTGCTGTCAGCAGGTGTACAGATAATGCTTTGATTTCGTTTGTAAAATGCACTTTGGTCGCCTATGGGTCGGGTCACCCGGCTTTGGGGTGGGTCTTTTCGTATACGTCCAAAAGCCGATCCAAGTCCACCGCCGTATAGGCCTGGGTGGTCGACAAAGAGGCGTGTCCCAGCAGTTCCTGTATCGCGCGCAGGTCTCCTCCGGCATTCAGCAGATGGGTGGCAAAGCTATGCCGCATCGCGTGAGGCGTGGCGCTGGCGGGCAGGCCCAGCTGCATCCGGGCTTTCTCCATCGCCAGTTGGATTTGACGCGGGTTCAGCTTGCCTCCGCGGACGCCGCGAAACAGCGGCTGGGCGGGCTCGACCGGAAAGGGGCACAGGCTGACGTATCGTTCAACAGCCTGACGCGCGGCGCCGATGACGGGGACGATACGTTCCTTGCCGCCCTTGCCGGTGATGCGCAGGCTGTCGCCCAACGGCAGGTCGCGACCTTCGAGGCTGAGCGCCTCGGATATCCGCAGCCCGCAACCATAGAGCAGCGTCACCACAGCCATATCACGGGCGGAAACCCAGTCTTTGGCCGATTGCAGCTGCACGGTGTCGATCATGTCGCGTGCGGCGCTTTCCTCAAGAGGGCGAGGCAGCTTGCGATGAAATTTCGGCGAGCGGGTGGACAGCACGGCTGAAGGGTCGAACCCCTGACGTTCGCCCAGCCAGCGAAAGAAGCTTTTGACGGATGACAGCTTCCGCGCGAGCGACCGCGCGGCGATCCCGGTGCCGCGGGTATGGGCCATCCAGGCGCGCATGTCCGAAACGGTGACGCGTTCCAGCGCACGCAGACCCTGGGGGTCGCCTTTGTGTTCGGTGATGAAAGCCAGGAAATCCAGCACATCCCGGCGGTAGGCATCCAGCGTGTTTTCCGATGCGCCGTTCAGCGCAGATTGCCCCTCGAGCCAAGTCTGAAGGGCGTCCCGTGCGGCTGGGGACAAGAGGCTCATGCCAGCCAGCGGCGCATCGTGCGTTCAAAGACGCTTGCGAAGAAGCCTAACAAATCGGTGCCCTGCTGTGGGCTGAACTGATGCGGGTCTTCGGACCCCATGACCAGCATCCCCGGCAGGCGGTTGGGGCCCAGATCCAGTTTCAGGCAGGCTTCGGAGCGGATATAGCCCGCGTCCTCGCCGTAAACCTGGATATTGCCCTCTTGGACCTGACGCAGAGTGACCTGGCGCACAGGGGTGTTGCGGCCGGCGGTCAGGTAATCGTCGGCAAAACCGGCCGCAGCAACAGACAGAACGCTGCCCAGACGCTTGATCACCGGGTCTTCGTCGGGCTGGGCGGTTTCCAGCACCAGTTTCAGGCAGTCAACACGCAGAACCTCGGCGACGGGGCCGCCCAGATCACGCAGGAATGTCTCAAAGCTCAGCGGCTCCATCATGCGCAGGATCGCGCGGTGCACCAGATTGGTGCCCGCCAGGTTTTCATAGGCGGCCGCGATGACGCTGCGGTGGGTGTCCTCCAGCCGGTCCAGCCGGGTTTCCAGCCGGTCCATGGCGACGCCGCGCAAGTCCACGATGTTGCTGCCCATCGCGCGCTCGTTGGCGGCGACAAGGGCGCGCATCAGGTCTTTGTCGTCCAGAATGACATCTGGTTCGGCAATGATTTTTTCACGCAAGTTTGCGTCGATAATAGGCGTGCTGCTCATACGTGCCTCTTGGTCTTTGCCGGGACGATAGCAAATATGCCCCGGCATTTCCTTATGTTTTTTTATACAGGCAAGGTATCGCTGGCGCGAGATCAGAGGATTTTGATATTTGCAGCCTTGATGTCCGCCAGAAAGGCGTCCAGCCCTTTGTCGGTCAGCGGGTGTTTGACCATGTCCTTGAACACCGACGGCGGTGCGGTCATCACGTCGGCACCGATACGGGCGCAATCCAGCGCGTGGTTCACGCTGCGGATCGAGGCGGCCAGGATCTCGGTGTTGAACCCATAGTTGTCATAGACAGTGCGGATGTCCTCGATCAGCTCCATGCCGTCCAGCCCGATATCATCCAGGCGTCCGATGAAGGGGCTGATGAAGGTCGCGCCGGCCTTGGCGGCCAGCAGGGCCTGATTGGCGCTGAAACACAGGGTGACGTTGACCATTTTGCCTTCGTCGGTCAGCGTTTTACAGGCTTTCAGACCGTCCCATGTCAGGGGAACTTTCACGGCGATGTTTCCAGCGATTTCGGCCAGTTTGCGGCCCTCGGCGATCATCTCATCGGCGTCGGTGGCGGTGACTTCGGCGGACACCGGCCCGCTGACCAGATCACAGATTTCCTTGGTGACTTCCAGGATGTCACGGCCGGATTTCTTGATCAGCGAAGGGTTGGTGGTGACGCCGTCCACCATGCCCAAAGCGTGCAGCTCGGCGATGGCGTCGATCTCGGCGGTATCAACGAAGAATTTCATGTCTATGGCCTCAAGTGGGTTGGACTTTGCTTGCCTTGGCTTTACCCCAAAGGGGATGATCCCGAAACCCTTTTCACCGGACGGAACGTGACGCAGGCGGAATTCTACAGGCAGGGCGAACTGGTTGGCGTGCTGACGGCACAGCCGCTGGATCGTGTGCTGGACTACAAAGCCCCCGAAGGCGGTTGTTTCCATGGTGCCTTTGTCGAGGTGCCGCTGGGGCCGCGCAAGGTGTTGGGCGTGGTCTGGGGGGGTGGCAAGGGCGATTACGACCGCTCCAAGATCCGATCCATCATCCGGGTGCTGGACGTGGCGCCAATGCGCGAGGAAATGCAGCTGTTCCTGCAACGAGCAGCGGAGTATACGCTGACGCCCCTGTCCGCGATGTTGCGGCTGGCGACGCGGGCTCCGGGGTTGAGCGATCCGCCATCGATGCAGAAAGTGTACCGTGCAGGGGGGGCAGAGCCTGACCGGATGACAGATGCCCGCGCGCGCGTTCTGGACACGTTGGAGGAGTACGGCGGGCTGGCCTTTACTCTAAAGGAACTGGCGGACACGGCGGGAGTGTCGACCAGCGTGGTCAAAGGGCTGGTCAAACAGGGCACCGTTCTGGAAGAGGACCGCCCGCGCGATTTGCCCTTTGCGCGGATGCAGCCCGACCAGGCTGGCAAGGACTTGACCGGGGATCAGGCCGCGGCGGCCCAGGCATTGCAGGCCGCGATTCAGAGCGGGCGCTATGGCACGACTTTGCTGCGTGGTGTCACCGGATCAGGCAAAACCGAGGTCTATCTAGAGGCAGTGGCCGAATGCCTGCGGCAGGGCCGTCAGGCGCTGGTACTGCTGCCTGAAATCGCGCTGACCGCAGAATTCCTGACACGGGTCGAGGCGCGGTTCGGAACCAAACCCGCCGAGTGGCACTCGGGGGTGACGATGACCGAACGCCGCCGGATTTGGAAAATGGTCGGGCAGGGCGGCGCGCAGATGGTGATTGGGGCGCGCTCGGCCTTGTTCTTGCCGTTCCAGAACCTGGGGCTGGTGGTCGTCGATGAGGAACACGATACGTCCTATAAGCAGGAGGACGGCGTGCTGTATAACGCGCGGGACATGACGGTGCTGCGGGCCTCGATCTGCGGGGCGCGGGTGGTGCTGGCTTCGGCTACGCCCTCGTTGGAAAGCTGGGTCAACGCCGAGGCCGGGAAATACGATAAATTGACCCTGACCAGCCGGTATGGCGACGCGGTGATGCCCGATATGCGCGCGATTGATATGCGCAGTGAAACGCTGCCCTCGGATCGGTGGATTTCCGACAGTTTGCAGCGCGAGGTCAACGCGCGGGTGGCCAAGGGCGAGCAGTCGCTGCTGTTCATCAACCGGCGTGGCTATGCGCCGATCACGCTGTGCCGGGCCTGCGGGCATCAGATCGGCTGTGATCACTGCGACGCGCGGATGGTCGAGCACCGCTTTCTGAAACGTCTGGTCTGCCATCAATGTGGCGAATCCAAACCGATCCCCGAGACCTGCCCGAACTGCCAGGCAGAGGGCAAACTGGCCCCGGTCGGCCCCGGTGTCGAACGGTTGGCCGAAGAGGCGCAAGAGCTTTTCCCGGATGCGCGCGTTGTGACGCTAAGCTCGGATATGTTCGGGACGGCGCGGGCGCTAAAGGCCCAGATCCGCGACATCGCCGAGGGCGGCGCGGATATCATCATCGGCACGCAGCTGGTGGCCAAGGGGCATAACTTCCCGTTGCTGACGTTGGTCGGGGTGATTGACGCGGATTTGGGGTTGCAAGGGTCTGATCTGCGCGCTGCCGAACGGACGTTCCAATTGATGCGGCAGGTGGCTGGACGGGCCGGGCGATCCTCCCGCAAGGGGCTGGCGTTGCTACAGACTTATCAGCCTGAGCATCCAGTGATCCGGGCGATCCTCGCGGGCGACGAAGACGGGTTCTGGCGCGCCGAAGCCGAAGAGCGCCGCCACGCCGGGGTGCCGCCTTTTGGGCGGATGGCGGGGATCATCCTGTCCTCGACCGACCTGCAAGAGGTGTTTGATCTGGGCAATGACATGGCGCGCCGTGACGGGCCGATCCGGCAGATCGGGGCACAGGTGTTTGGCCCGGCCCCTGCGCCGATTGCGCGTGTCCGGGGGCGGCACCGGGTGCGCCTGTTGATCAAGGCCGATAAGGGCGCGCCGCTTCAGGCGGCGATCACGCGATGGCTGGCGCAGTTCCGTCCCGGTAATCAGACGCGGATCAGCGTCGATATAGATCCGCAGACGTTTTACTAGCGACCCGCATTGGGCGCCGGGTTACAGTAGTTGATCATAGGCGGTTTTGGCCATCTCGCGCAGCCGTTCGCGCGGCATGGCGCCGGTCAGCGCATAGCCAAGGCCTCTGTCGCTCCATAGCAGGCTTTGCGTGGCGTCCTCGCCTGCGAAACGGAAGGCCGTATCGTGCCCCTGTTGGTGCGAGACATACAGCGTGATCCGCTGGCCGTCGGCGTTTTCGTACATATACAGCCCCGCAGGGCCACTGTCCGAGGGCAGAATGCGCCCCCCCATCAGGACAAAGCCAGCCGAGCCCAGATCGGGCGGGGACAGCCGCGTGCCCATGCGTTTGGACATCCAGGTATCCATATGATCGCGCTGCGTGGCGGGGACCTCGACGGGGTGAACGACCTCGACGACATAGGTGTCATGCGCGCTGATTGCGGCCTGCGCCAGGGTCTGGCCGTCGATCGGTGCAAAGGTCGTGGAATACAGCCCTGCTTTTCCAATCCACCCGCTCGCTCCACCAAGAGCCAGCAGCCCGATCACCACCGCCGCGCGCAGCGGGTGTGCCCGCGCAGGGGGGCGGGTGTGCAGAGCCGCGCTCAGGTGGGCGGGAACCGGGGTGTTGTCCAGATCGTCCCCGGGTGCGCCATACAGCGCGCGGATGTCTGCGTTTTGCTGGCTCCAACCAACTAACGTGGCCTGAGCCTGCGGGTCTGTTGCCAGACGGGTCTCGATCCGGGCGCGGGCGTCCGGGGGCAGCGCGTCTTCGAAATAGGCGATCAGCTCGTCTTCGGTGAGGGGGGGATAGGTCATTTTTGCAGGTCTCCGGCCCGTGTGGTGGGCCTGTCGTTATCGGGCCTGTCATTATCAGACCTGTCGGCGGGGTGGGACACAGAGCCCGCGGCCCCCGCGCGTCCGGTCATGATGCGCAGGGTCGCGCGGGCGCGGGCCAGTCGCGACAGCAGCGTGCCCCTGGGGATGTCCAGCGCCTGCGCGGCCTCGGTGATGCTGGCACCTTCCAGCGCCACGAGCAAGAGCGCACGGCGTTGATCCTCGGGGAGACGGGCAATGGCGGCCTCGGTTTCGCGTAGGGCCATGTGGGTCTCTTGCCCGGCAGGTCTGGCGGGTTCTTCGATCAGATCCTGCACCGGCACCAGATGGCCGGGCCGGAGGCTGCGGCGCATCAGATCGCGGTGCCGGTTGATCAGGATGCGAAACAGCCAAGCCCGAAGCGAGCCCTCCGCCCGCCGGGATCGGTGGCTGTGCACGGCGCGCTCCAGACAGTCCTGCACAAGGTCGTCCCCGGCCTCGCGGTCTCGCAACAGCGCATAGGCATAGCGGCGCAGATCGGGAATCAGGGCTTCTATCTCGGTCAGGACTGTCATTTCGAGCGTCCAGTTACGGACGGGCCAGATGCCAGACGCCTTTGACACCGTCGCCGGTGATGTCGCCCGCAGCGCTGTCTTTGAACCATGTATAGAGCGGCATTCCCTTGTGGGTCCATTGGCGTGCCCCATCAGCCCGCACGATGATGCCGAACGCACCCTGAGGCTTGGCCTTGCGGCTGGCCGCGAGCGGGGGCCATTTCACGGCGCAATCGTCATAGCAGTTCGATACGGCGGGCGTGTCCTTGTCAAAGGTATAGAGCGACAGGCCGTTGCCGTCGGTCAGGATCGCGCCCTTTGCGCTCGGGCCGCTTTGGATGGCAGTGGCGGCAAGGGCAGAGGTGCCCAGCACAGCGGTGGTGAGCGCGACCGCGAGGGTGGATTTCAAAGTCATCAGATCATTCCTTTTGTCACATGTCTTACCGGCAGCCTGTGCAACCGGCATGATAAAGGACGCAAAAAGGCCGGGAATAATCCCGGCCCTCGCGGTTTCGTGATCAAATGGGGGACATCAGGCAGCTTTGGCGCGCAATCCGCGCTGATCCAATAGAGTGTCGGCCGCCATGGCCCCGATCCACATGCAAAACAGCGCCAGCCAGGCGGTGCCCGCAAAGACCGACCCACCCGTGACACCCGCGCCGATTGCACAGCCCCCGGCCAGCATCGCGCCGAACCCCATCAGGACGGCTCCGATCATGGCGCGGCGCATGTTGGAGGTGTCGGAGAATCCCTGAAACTTGAACTCGCCTTTCAAGAAGGACGACAGGAACGAGCCGACGACAACCCCAGGCACCAAGCCGACCGAGAATTGCAGCGTTTCATTGCGGTCCAGAAAGAACATCAATGTATGTGCCGACGGCCCCGAGAAAGTGACGCTTTCGACTGTCACGGGCTCGAACGCCATCTGGGACAGCGCATAGGTGGACACCCACCCAACAGCCACGGCAAAGCCCACACCCGCGCCAAAAATCAGCCGCGAGGCGGTGATCTTGTTTTTCCACGATAGCACCAGCGCCAGCACGGCAAAGACCAACCCAATGGCCAGACCGCCCCACTCGGGTAGGCCGACAAAGGCGATCAGATCCAGGTTGCGCCCGCCTTCGGTCACCCACAGGGATGCCAGCGTGTTGCGAATATCCGACAGGAGGCCCGACAGGCTCATTTGTGCCACGACGGCGAAAATCAGCCCCGAGACGACAGACCGCAGGTTCCCGGTGGCTGCCAGCACCAACAAACGACCCGAACAGCCGCGCGCCAGGACCATGCCCAGGCCGAACAGCAAGCCGCCGATGATCGCGCCGGACCAACTGCCGGGTATGGCCATTTGCCGGGCATCTGCTGCGTTGAACAGGCCCAGCAGTTGTGCGCCCTGCACCCAAACCACCGCAGTGGAAAACGTCAGGAACCAGACGGCCACCTTGTCGCCCATTTCACCACGGGAAAACTGAACGGCGGCCGCGCGCAGGCAGAATTGCGAGCGCTGCGCCGCAACGCCAAAGATGATCCCTGTGATGACCCCCAGCAGCGCGGCTGTTGGGGCTTCTCCGATCCGTTCGACAATGCTGAGCAGGTCCATGAACGCGTTTCCTCCGAATTGACTGCCTGCCAGTCGCATATTCATATTCATATTTCATTGATTCAGATCAGGTGCGCCTTACGCAGGGGGATTGATCGCCTGTGCACAGAAATGCGGGGTATTGTGGCTCGCCAAAGGTGGGAAACGGGCGTAAGGGAGTCGGATGATACGCGTGATACCCCTGGATCAGGCCCGCCATTTGCCCTTGTGGCGCAGGCCTGTCAGTCTTTTGTTTCTCATGGCTGCGGCCATGCCTGTTGCGTTTGCCACCTGGTCGGCACTGCTGAATAACTTTGTGATCGAGGTGGCGCAGTTTGATGGCTCAGACATCGGCTGGCTACATACGGTACGCGAGATTCCGGGCTTTTTTGCCATCGGGGTGATCGCCCTGATCATGTTTATCCGCGAACAAGTGCTTGGCGTTGTCGCCTTGATCCTGCTGGGAGTGGCGACAGCGGTGACGGCGTGGTTCCCCTCGTTGGGGGGTATTCTGACGATCACAATGCTCAGCTCGATCGGGTTTCACTATTACGAGACGGTGAACCAGTCGTTGCAGCTGCAATGGCTACCCAAGGACCGCGCTCCGCAAGTATTGGGGTGGCTACTGGCAGCGGGGTCGGCTGCGACGCTGGTGGCCTATGGGCTGATCGTGCTCAGCTG
>Ga0070724_10002334_pt1 | contig 10577 bp, 9 predicted proteins | sample tdDd001_FD_67278 | JGI IMG/M metagenome (GOLD analysis project Ga0070724, IMG submission 67278) | Marine sediment microbial communities from the Atlantic coast under amendment with organic carbon and nitrate - tdDd00.1 | ecosystem: Environmental > Aquatic > Marine > Coastal > Sediment | place...
TTTGTCAATCTAAGTCAGGATACATCATTCTGGAATGTGTATAAAGGGACTCTCTGGAACTTCCAAACAATCTGGCAAGTAATCAACAATCAAGTGCAATTGCAAGAGTAAATATAATCTGTTTAAGTAAAATGGTATGAGAATTCATACCATTTTTTTGTCATTTTTCCATACTCTAATTCCTTAATCGCACTTTCTGGTAAATTACCTTGATCAACTTATGCTTTTAATCAAGCATATTCATTCTAGTGTATCACTCATGTTTACCTTGTGAGAGTAGATATTTATATCACTAATTGCACTATAAATTACTTCAGTTATTTCTATTCTTTTAATATCATAAGTTACACCTAGATCATATCCAATAAACTGATTCAAACTCATATGACATTCTTAAGGCTCTCTCCGCTTTATTCTTAGTCGTTAAACGTTCTTGACGTTTCACTTCTGATACTAGCAATTCAGATTGGCTTATCTAGCCTAGTTAATAATGTATTCTTCGTAATGTCTCTATTTGATTTCAAAGTATCATAACCCATCGTATATTTCAAAAAGAAAAAAGACTGCATCGCAGTCTTATTTATTCATACCAATAATTATAATTAAATACATCGTTTAATACAGATTCCACAACTTTAACATGGATTATTTTAGAACCGTCCGTCTGAGTTTCTACAGAAGTTCCATCCTTATAAGTTTGGTTGGTATAGACATCTTCATAATACATTCGGAAATAAACCTGGAACCTAGCAGCTTTCATTGTGAATAAATCTATCTCTTTTATAATCTCTTCAAATGTTTCATTGTTATATATCGCCATTTTCCTGGCTTGATTTATATTCTCTTTATCCAGTTTGATATCGATAATGACTCTGTCACTCATTTGAGACCTAAACACATCAAAATCATTAATTTCAAACGAGTAATTCTCACTCCTAATGTATTGATACTTCTCGAAAAGCTCAAATTCCAATTTATTATCACCTAATTTCTTAGAATAAAATTCTTCTCTATAGGATGCTTTCCCCTCTAGACCGTTTTTATAGGGAACCACACGAATCTGATACAGATAATGTGATTTTAAATCTTCTATTAAAACACCTTCTGACCCATCTACATTTGAAATAAATCTACCCTTTTCATCTTTTAGATCATAAAGCTTTGAGCCGTAACCATAGTCTTCTGTGATATTAATTTTATAGTTATCCGCACCCGTATTTTCCCATGTTACTTTTACATCATAATCATCCACATACTCAATCTTCACCCATCCTGGTGTCACTGGTTTTGATGTTATGTCATAAAAGGCTTCCAGACTTAAATTCAGTATTTGGTCTAAATGAGTTTTACTGTTAAACGCTTTGATCACCGGACTGATTTGGCCTTTTATACCAGAGTCACTCATACCGATTGCTTCACCGTATTCATTAATCAAAATACCGCTGGTAAGATTACTTTTCAATCTAATTGTGTTGTCCACAAAAGATCCTATTGTCTCCTGTTTCATTTGACTTTTATCCAGTCTAAAAACAGAATCCTCAACATTCATGTTTTCAGAATTTCCAATCCTTATATATGTTTCACTCACACCTTCAACTTCTAAAATCGCCATATTATTCGCAGCATCATAATCAACCACCTTAACAACATCCAATGTCTGGTTATTATGATCCGTCGTTATCGACAACGCTTCATCAATAAGATGATAATTTGTCATAATCTTATTTTCAGAAATAAAGAAACCTTGTCCTGTTACATTACCACTAGACTTAATAACTTTGATGTCTACAATGGCATTGGATAAGGAGAGTAACGCCTCTAAAGATTTTACAGGTTCTTCTCTGAGTGTTGCAGGCTTTTGAACAAAATTATTTTGAACTTGATAGGACCCATCTCTACGCCACTCACCAGTAATATTTAACAGTGCTTTATACTCCTCAATCATTGGTATATAAAGTACTCCTTTGTATAAAAACAACGGATACTCACTATTTTTAATTAAAGGGATATCGTTAAGACTGATATCAAAGTATGGCGATTGCACATCATACTTCACTCCTGGTTTCTTATAGTCACCTTTAAAGACTTGTAAATAGGATTCATTTTGATAACAAGTTTTCAGATTTAAGCCGTTCTCGTTAAAAGAGGACTCCAGCCCTACATACCCCAATACATCGTACGATAAAGGTAAATACGGCATATGTTTATGGTACATAAGAGGATACTCCCCTCGATTGATCTCCATCTTAGTTTCTCCAATAAACACTTCATTTTCAGGTACGTAGATAGTTATTGAATCCTCACCAAAACTTATAGACATACATATAAAAATCATGACTATTATCCCAATTGTCTTTTTCATACTTTCCTCCATTCCTTTTATATCATAGTACATCAAGTAAAGTTTTATAACTACCAATCTACAATGGTTGTGACCATAGTCCCCCTAGGTTAGGACCATCGGCTCACAAATGATACAAGGGGTAGCTTTTTATGATTTATTACTGTTGATTACATTTTATTTCATACAACATATCCACAGCATTCTGTTTCTCTTCTGTGGAAATGTTCACATAATAGGAATTGGTGGTATTGACACTGCTATGTCCTGCTAATTTTCGACAGTACTTATATTTACATTTTCCCCAATCAGCAAACTACAGAAGGTGTGGCGAAACTTGTGACAATTGATATGAAATCCCAGTTGATTGCCATACTTTTTTAGTCGTTTAATCACTGCATCTCTGTCCATCTTTCCAGAACGATTACTAACTAGTAGATATTCTGACTCTCTGAACCTACTTTCTCTACGTTCTGATTCTAGATATTGTTTACAGTTGTAATAAGATTATCTTTCATCGGTATCTTTCTCATTTTTAATCCCTTCCCAATCACAGTTAGATGCAATGTCACGAAGTCCACATCTTTTAATCTCATAGAAACCAATTCACGGGCTCGTATTCTAGTATAAGGAAAAAGCCTTCTTATCAGTTTATCTCTTAATCTCACTTTAGACGGATCTTCGATATAGAACAAGATCCTTTCAATTTCCGCTTCACTAGAAACAGATACTTCTTTTTCACTTCCAGTTGCAATAGATAACTTGTCTTTTTTACTCACAATCATATCAGTCATTTTAGATATAGAAATCAGATAGATATTATAAGCATTCAGTCTGTTGATTTTCTTGTTGATCATGTTGACTGAATACTCTTTTCCAACAAGGTACTTTCTGTAACTGGTAACACAGAACCTTTTCAATATTTCATCAACAAGAGTATCTTTTGCCACTAACCATTCATAAAGAAAGATTTGGTTCTATAAACATCTTATTAGACGCTTACATTCTATCAAGTTTAAGGATCTTATTGTATGTGTACTGTCTTTGACGCTTACCTCATCACACAAGGTAAGCTAAAATTAAAAGCAGCCTAAGATCAATAAGATCCTAAGCTGCAGTTACATTTATTTTTGTGATTTACTCTCCACCAACACTATTTGAGTAAGACCCTAAATTATTTGAGATGATCATGTCATGCTTTTGATTTTTTTATATGTGTGATGTCTTTGAACCTACCTTTGTATTTTACAAGAGCCTGGCTAATAGTAATGGAAATAGATTCATCAGTACTCGGGTTATTAGGGATTCCGTTCAAACAATAAAAAGAAGTACAAGTATAATATACTTAGAGCTGGACAACCTGTTGTTCAAAATCATCTGTAAAATTTCTGCGAGCACGTTTGGTATTAGACATACTATTTTTCCTTTAATGGTCTTATTTTATATGACCTTAAGGAATCTGTCCAATTAAGTGTAGCCTATCCAGAACTTTACTTAATCCATTATTCATTTTAAGAATTCAATATAGAATAATAATTTCTTTCACAATTTTTTCTGTCATTAAAGAGAAAGAAGCTACAAATTCGATCAAGATAAACTTTATCATTGCAAAAATTCTTTTCACCATAATAAATTAGTTTATCAATGACTTCACTATACGATTCACAAACTGGTCCAAATCCATCCTCTCTATATTCGAAATAGCCTTTATGTAAGTGCGCTTTCTGAAAATCTAACAAATCAAACTGAAAATATATTAAGGGCTTTTTCATATATGAAAAATCAATTGATAGACTTGAATAATCTGTAATTAGCAACTTTGCACTTCTTAATATTGATTGGAAATCATCGATTTCATCCCACTTATAAATATTTATTCCCGGTGTATTGAAACAGTTGGAAAATTTAGACATATTTCTATGTAAAATAAAACAAACCTCATAATTTTTTTCTTGTATTAAATTTTGGAATCTTTCACATTTTAATAGTGAAGACCAATTCAAGTAATAACTTGTTTTTTGAAACTCAGTTTTACTTAACTTGCAAAAATATAAAAACTGTCTCCAGGTTGGCATTATAACGATTTTATTGGATTGAATTGAATCATCAATCAAGTTGTCAAATCTACACATACCTGTCTTCTTAACAACATCTGAAGGATAACCGAAATTGTCACATATAAATTTATATTCATTATAACCACTTGTAGAAAAAGTTTTAAAATACGTTTCAGGATAGTATAAATAAGGAAGATTATTCATTGTAACACCATGTTGTAAGAAGTATCGTTTTGTTCTTAAAATTCTTAGTTTCACTTCAAACAAATAGCAAACTGCAGCATTTGGTTTACCACCCTTTTGAGTACTAATATTCTTTAACGCAGATAAATAGTATACCCAGTGTTTAAAGCTTCCAAACTTAACATACTTACCGACTCGTGAAATGCGTTCATAATCTCTTGATCTTGGAGATATTGCATAGACAATATCAACATTTTTATGATTCTCTGCAATATACTTGAACAAATAGTATGAATTATCTCTGGCTTCATTCTTGTATTCACAAATCAACCATAAAGAGTCTCTCCTCTTTTTATAGATAAGAGAGACTGGCCATGCCAACAAAAACAATGATAAATGATATAAATCATTAAATTTAACTCGTTTTAATTTATCAAACATTGTATGTTTCATTACTATATCCTTAACCTAATTTGATTTTTCTCTACTAAAATACATCTTCTCATAATAGTGTTGATACTCTCCACTTACTATATTTTTCCACCAATCCTTATTCTGTAAATACCAGTCGATGGTTTCAATGATACCATCGTCAAAAGATATTGATGGTGTCCAACCCAACTCATTAGATATTTTCATTGGATCAATTGCATATCTAAGATCATGTCCCTTTCTATCCTCAACAAAGCTGATTAGAGATTCATCTTTATCAAGTGCTTTTAATATTGTTTTCACAACATCTAGGTTACTTCTTTCATTATGTCCACCTACATTGTATACTTCACCAACTCTACCTTTATCAATTATTAGATCTATTGCCTCACAATGATCTTTGACATGAAGCCAATCTCTTACATTCTCACCTGTACCATACACTGGCAATTTATTACCTTTTAGAGTATTTATAATCATTAAAGGAATTAATTTTTCAGGAAAATGATAAGGCCCATAATTATTTGAACATCTCGAAATTGTCACTGGTAATTTAAACGTTTTATGATATGCCTGTACTAATAAATCTGCCGATGCTTTTGATGCAGAATAAGGACTCGAAGTTCTTATAGGAGTATCCTCTGTAAAAAAAAGATCACTTCTATCAAGTGGTAAATCACCATAAACTTCATCAGTACTCACCTGATGGAATCTATCTACACCGTATTTTTTACATGCATCTAATAAAACCTGTGTACCTATTACATTTGTCATTAAAAAGATTGTTGGATCTTCTATTGATCTGTCGACGTGACTTTCAGCTGCAAAATTAACAACAATACTTGGATTTTCTTCTTCAAATGTCTTATTTACATCTTCGGTACTTGATATATCCCCTTTTATAAACTTGAAATTTTCACAATTCATTAACGAATTTAAAGTTTCGATATTACCTGCATAGGTTAGTGCATCAAAACAAATGAACTTATCTTTGGGGTACTTGTTTACCATATGATGTAAGAAGTTTCCTCCTATAAATCCTGCTCCCCCAGTAACTAATACTCTTCTCATTGTTCCTCCTCATAAATATAATTAGCTATTCTTTTTATAGTATCCTTTAATTCAATTTGAGGATGCCATTGTGTTACATCATAGAATCGATTTGAATCCATATTATCATATAATTGGATTTCTGACTTGACATGTTCAACTTCAATATCTATCTTCATCATCTCGCTCAAAGTACAAGCAATCATCTTTGACATCTCTAATATTGTGAAATACTTCTCGGGCCCAAAGTTAAATATTTGACCATATTCTTTATTGGAAAATGCAAATTTTATGATTCCATTTGCTGCATCTTTTATATCTAAATAAGAAAACTGCTGTTCACCACCAACGACTCGAAGCTTTCGATTCTTCAAACCATATTTAATCATTTTATTCGGCAACCGTTGTGAGAATTCCTCAGACAATAACCCAGCAAGTCTTAAACTAAACACTCTTGTTTTTTCACAGTTAAATTTTTTCCCTATTTCCTCAGACTTGTACTTTGCAGTAGCATAAGGAGTATTTAAATCAACGTTTGACATTTCATTCCAAGGTATATTTTTATTCTGCCCATAAATACTTCTAGATGAAACATTTATTACCTGTTGTACATTGTATTTGACAGCAGTTTTAAGTACATTTTCTCCAAAAAATAGGCTATCTTCCAAATCATCTACCAACATTGATCTCGAGAATGAACAGTGGATAATACAATTAATTGACTTTTCCTTAACAATTTTCTCTAGATCCTCATTTCTATGCAAAAATAGGTTATCTCCAGTAGTTTTTATACTATCAATCCTAGAGGTAAAAGCATATAGTTCAACGTTTGGTTCATTAATCAACTGGTTAGTAATCTCGGTTCCTAACATACCACTTGCACCTGTAAGTAAAATTTTCACAATAACTCCTTAATCACTCTAGTCGCAAAACCACATGTTTGTATCAAATTGTGGTAGCAACATAGAATTGCCTTCTAAATCTTTTACATCAAACGAGTTGATAACCTTATCCATTTTGTCTTTTAAATCTTCCTCTGTTTTAGAACTAAACAACACTCTTAGGACAACCTGTGCTAACGTTCCTTTTGCCTTTAATGATATTTCATCTCCTTCTCCATATGATTGATGTAAATGAATTACACCTGGAATTTTAGAAATCTCATTAATCCCAACAAATTCAGATATACAACCTGTTTTACACAAGAATGTTAAATTCCCCCCATATTTTTTATGTCCAGGATCTACTAAATTTTCTATCTCTATATTTCTATCTTTCTCTCCAACAACATAATTTAACAATATTTCTAAGGGATTATATCCACAGATGTTATCAATTAACTTATATTCAAAAGTCCCAGTCAATCTTAACCCAATATCATAAAAGAAAAATCGATTATCTATCAACTTGCATTGAATAAAAGCCATCCCATTTTTAACGCCTAAATCTGCAAACATCTTTTTCACATTCTGATCCACTTTTTCTATATAATTCTCTATGCTTCTTGATGGATAGGTATATGCAACAGGCAAAGGGATTTCGCCATTTTGATCCTCTCTTATATGCCTATCAGCAATGGAAGTTAAATGGATATCTCCATTTTGAAACATATAGAATATCGAGACTTCATCACCTTCCAGATATTGCTCTAAAATAACTTTACCCATCTTTGAATGTGAATACGCTTTATCAAATGCCTCAAATAAAGCTTTTTCATTTCTACATATTGTAATTCCCTTACCTCCACTAGCGTCAGAAGGCTTCAAGATAACTGGGTACTCAATGTATTTTTTACCTTCTACAAATCCCTCTCTGGATATCTCATATCTTTTTGCGACATCTATTTGATATGACTTACACAAATCACTAAATGTATTTTTATTTGTCGTTTTCAGGATTTGATTTTCATTGACTAATTGAGGCAATCCAAGAGATGCAGTCAATTTACTCTGACATGTCATTAACATATCACTGAAACCTGAAATCACCCCGTCAATTTTCTCTCTTTCACAAATTTCAATTAGAGATTTCATATCAAAGACATCAACAAGATGAGATTTATCAGCAATTAATTTAGCTGGAGAAGCTTGCAAGTAATCAGCTACGTGCACCTCCATGTTCATATTTTGAGCTGTAAGTACAATATCTGATGCTAAACTAGTCCCTCCCAAAATCAACAGCTTCCTTCTATTTTCCATATTTCCCCTCTATTTCTTTTATCGCATTTATAATCCTTGACATATCTGCACCATCATACCTTTGATCACATGGTAAAGGCAATATGTTACTAGACAAATCCATTCCTAAGGCATCATTTGGCGTCTCAGCCGGTAAATCAGGCCACAATGTAGGTATATATATATTCAATTTTGCCAATTCCTTCTTCAAAATCATCCCAATTGAACTATAATAAGGATAGGCAAACGGTCCAATATTATCTTTTAAATTTAACTTATTACTGTGATCTAATGCTTGCTTGAGTACTTGATAATTAGCATTACGTTTTGCAATAATTTCATCATAGTCAATGGCTTTTAAAATATTATTTGTGAATCTTGACATTCTTTTAACTTCTTCATCAACAAAACTCGAATCAACATTCTTAAATTCATCATAATACAAGCTTGCATTATATTCATACCTACCAACTAAGTGCGTTATCCTATTAAACGAACGATCGGTGATTAAATTTTCATCACAAGTGATATCTGCGCAAAGGTAAGAACCATCAGGTACACCCAAAAACTTCCTACAACTATAAATTGTGGGTACATTCATGTATTGCTTTTGAAAAAATGCTTGAGTATTGTCAATGATAACTCTATTATACTTATTCAACAAAAACTCGATACTGTCATGACTGATTTGTCCATAGTAATTCACCAACAAAATATAGGCATCAGAGTCTAAAATAAAATTGTCTTCAGGTAGCCATTCACTATTTATTCTATAGAATAAATACTCAACACCATTTTTTTTGCACGCCATTCTTACTGTATCACACAAGAAATAGGGTAGGTAAATTTTCTTAATATTCATTAACTTCAGATAATGAATCAAACTATTTCTTGCAGTATTTAATTTAATACAGTCTCTATGATAGTGATTCCCTGAAAACTCCTCAAGTTCAAAGTAACCCCCGATTTCCTTTTGATTACTAATATTAATCACACCTTTCAAGTCCATTCACTTCAACTCCATAGGTTTTATTAGATAGTTTCGGATATACTATTGCCTTCAAGATATTCCTAATTGGAGAAGAAACCGAAACAAATATAATTAACTGACATACTATGAAAGCTATAATATACTCAATCGGTTGATCGATTTTCAAAACAAAAGCTCTATCAATTACATAGAAGTAAATTGGCATTAAGAAAGTTTGAATACAATATGGATATAAACTATATTTACCTATAACTGAGAACGCAGTCTTAGTAATTGGAGTTATTGCAAAAAAAGCGAATGATAAAATTATACTGATAGAAATTGCTATCACTCTATACAAAACTGCACTTACTCCATTATATCCTAACACATTGTATTGTGCCTCCATACTAAAAAGAGAGTTATCCCAAGCACCAATGTTTTTCCAAGTATATATAAGTGCCAGTAATAAAGTCATCACAGACAGAACTCGTATAATATTATTACTAAGAATTTTCCTCATTTTATATCCATCAATACGATAACCGATATAGAAGAAGATATAAAAAGGGATTATTTTTGATAACTCTAGAAATCGGATTTTCACTCCAAAACCTGATAATAAAACAAATGCAATAATAACTGGAAGCTGAAATTTAAAATCCTTTATTAAAGTTGTTACAATATAATAAAAGAATACTGCAATTATAAACCAAAAAGAATAATACGCTTGCCCGGGATTAAAGAACCATGTTTGTTCTAATCCGCTAACCTTTGATGCACCTACTAAGGTAAATATTATAAACATGATAAAATCACATATCAAATATGGAATTAGAAAACTTTCAATCATAGAGAAGTAATTCCCTTCCTTTATTTTCCGTTTAGCCAAAACTCCTGTGATTATTAAGAAAGCAGGCATATGAAACAAAGTAATATACTGTCTCCAGAACCACAAAAATCGTGAGTGATTTGCCAATGGAATTGCGAAATGGCCTGTAACTACCAAAAATAGTAGAATCGCTCGAATATTATCATACCATGATTCTCTTTGTAATCTTTCCACCTTCATTTTTACTCCTTTTCCTAGTTAATATTAGTCAGTTGCGAAACGATACAACCATTGAAACAACATACTTCCATCTATCGAAACAGCATATTTTTATCCGTTTTGTGTATAAATACAGTATCAACCTGTGCATAATTTTCAAAATGCACATACCTAAGAAAGGAGAAAAATAATGCTGAATCTTGCTCATAACCAAGTCTCTATTTTTGATCTCCATACCGACATCGATGACCTCACCGATACTGGTAACTTTAATCTTTTTAAGCTCTTTGATTCCTATATCAATATTTTTGATATA
>Ga0070724_10002337_pt1 | contig 10573 bp, 9 predicted proteins | sample tdDd001_FD_67278 | JGI IMG/M metagenome (GOLD analysis project Ga0070724, IMG submission 67278) | Marine sediment microbial communities from the Atlantic coast under amendment with organic carbon and nitrate - tdDd00.1 | ecosystem: Environmental > Aquatic > Marine > Coastal > Sediment | place...
GATTATACTAAAAGCCACCTCAACATTTGAGATGGCTTTACTATTTTACTGTAACCCTACAGTTATTATGCGCCTCATGTGTCATCAGACGATTCCGTTTCCTCATCGTTTAACTCATCAGTATTTACTTCATTTTTCATATCAGACTTCCATCCAGCTTGACCTTCTTCTAAAATAAAAAGTCTCTCAACCTTAACACCTTTTTCAAGCAGATAAGTATAAGTTCTTTCTGCACCTATTAATCCTTTAGGACATATGATTACAATATCACGATCACTTTCCTCTATCAGTTGCAGTTGAGTATCAATTTTTGCTTTATCTTCATCACTTTTTACTGGAAAAGCATAAGTTGCAACAGCACCTTCTATATGATGTTCATTAAAATCATCTTCCACTTGAATATCAAGCATAAGAATATCTTCTTGATTTTCTATACTAGTTTTTAACTGGTCTTGAGTATAGTATTTATATTCAATTGATGTTTGATCAGATTGACATCCTACTATCATAATCACCATTATTGTTAGAAACGTTATGAGTAAAACAATTTTTTTTGTATGTTTCATTTATCCCTCCAAAATACGACGTCATTACCCAAATTATATCATCATTCACATAAATAACAAGTTAAAAACTATAACTGTAATTTAATACCGCTAATTCTCTCAACTGCTTCAAGTTGTTTACTCACTCTATAGGGATGCGTTCTATAAAGTCCTCCTTTTTTCTGACCTTCACCTAAATCTCTTAAACAATGAACAAGATAGAAATAATCAAGATATTCGAAGTTAATGTCACTTTTTTCTTGATATGCTCTGAGATACAGCTCTACAAAATCATCTAAATAAGGCCACTCCGACTCATCTACATGTACCTTTGAGTTTATATTCAGTATTTTCATAGTTAAAGCTATATCTTGTTCTGGATGACCTAGAGCAAAATGCCAATCCAAAATGCCTACTATCTGATTCTTGACCACTAAAATATTATTAGGATGATAGTCTCCATGACAAATGGATAATTGATTTGTAATAGGTCGATTATCATACAGCCATTTTTCAATTTCAACCACACAAACATCCATCTGCTTTAAATCATGCAAGGCTGAAGAAATAGGACTAAATATACACTTTTCCATGAATTCTTTTTCAATCAGTTTTTCAACAATTGTATCTGTATTATATTCATGGATACTAAGATGTGAATATGCAAGCATCCTAGGTATTAGTGCTTTGGCCATATTCCACATGACTTCACCTTCAATGTAATTCATAACAACAAATAAACCACCAAGTATGTCTTTATCATTACATGCAACTAGAATTCTTGCAACGGGCATACCAGCTTCAAACAGCAGCCTTTGTATGACAATATCATAGTCAAACTTGTCAATATCATATGATTCGTGATTTATTTTCAGTAACAAATATCCTTTTAGTTCTTCTTTTGTTGTATTCAGTTTAAATTTGAAGACACTTGATTCATAGCCACCTAAAACAAGTTCCGGTTTATGATTATATTCAAGAGATTTATCTGAATAAGAAGTTCTTAAATAGCTGATTAACTTACCACAAATCACTTCACTTTTTCCTGTACTCAAATATACCTCCTTTTTATACTCTTAGCACAACAATCAAAATACGTCTTATAAAATATCCTCAACACCATGAGTATGCTTAACCTGTGAATTAATGTAGTTCAAAAGTTTTCCATTAAACTTTTCCCATAATATATCAAAATCATGCATTTTTATTTATTATCTCTCTCACTACAATTCTTGATAATTAATTATAGGATTAATACTAATAAAAATTCTCCATAAGCAATCTTCCTAACTCTGCAATATCTGAATGAGCAACTTCATCTTCTATAGCGGGTAACGTATTTGTATTCAAAGAGCGTATAGTCTTAACAAATTTTGTGTTGGTTAAATTGAAGAACGTTTCTGCCCTATCCTCAGCAGGTTTAGATGAACCATCACCACCTCCTACAATTATCAAAGCACCTAGTTTTTCTTTCAATCTATAATTCAAGTTCATTCTAATATTTTGCTGTGCATAGTAAGTTTGAAATCTACTTGCAAAGCTCAATAGCTCACCAGTGAGTTCAGAAAAGTAAAGAGGGGAAGCTATTATAAAATTATCCACCTCATCGAGCAAACTGTATATGTCTTGCATTTTATCATTTATGATACATCCTTCATTCTGCCAACAATATCTACAGTCTATGCAGGCTTTAATATCTTCACAATAAACATCAAATCTATATATCTCACCCTCAAGTTCATTTGTTAATTCTTTTATTAACGCCATAGTATCACCATTTTTTCTTGGTGAACCATTAATTATTAATGTTTTCATATAACGCCTCCCATTTATGTTAATCTTTTTTTTATCATAACATCAAGTGTAACAATCGCAAAATATAAAATCTCTCTATACATTTGTTCCTTAAAAAAACTTACTATTCTAGATAAATCGATATTCTATAAATTTACTCATCTCTTTTAGTAAATTACAAATGCTTATTTTGCATATAAAAGATGTTAAATGAGTATTAAACCTTATTCACACAGAAATCACTCTAGAAAGCTTCCAATAAGAGGATTCTTGATTAACTGACAAGGATGACTAAATTGTCTTGATTCAGAGCTTATGATATAATTTCGATGTGATTGCACTATATAAAAGGAGTTCTAAATGAAGCTAAGTCAAATTAAATATGTCCTTGAAATTTCAAAGCATCTAAACTTTACCTCTGCATCAAAAAAATTGCATATCTCTCAACCGGCCTTAAGTAATCAAGTTAAACTGCTTGAGGAAGAGTTAGGGGTGAAACTTTTTTTAAGAGACAAAAGATCAGTAATTTTAACTCCAGCAGGTGAAATATTTGTAAAAGAGTTTAAAGTACTTCAGATGCAAATTGATCATATTGTATCAAAAGTAAAAAATAGCGATATCTTACTCTCGGATACTTTATCTATCGGATTTCCTGATTCCATCGATATTGATTCATTCTTCATTGATATCTTTTCAGAGTTTAAAGAGCTCTATCCTAATATACAATTAAAGTTTTTCCGCTATGGTATTAAAGACTTGAGAACACAATTACTTAATAACGAGCTTGACTTAGTCTTTTCTTTTTCATTTGATATTAATGGCTATAACTCAGTAGAGTATGTTGAAGTCGAAAAAAGAAAAGCAGCTCTAATTATGTCAAAAAATCACCCTCTTGCTGGCAAAACAAATTTATCAGTCTCAGATATTCAAAATGAACCATTTGTATGTTATGGTCCAGATGAATCATATGGAGCATCAATACTCAGCCAAACAACTTGTCAAAAAATTGGCTACAAGCCAAGCTCATTTATCTATGCAAAAAATAGTGATTCAATAATCAGTCAAGTAATATTTAACCAAGCCCTAACAATTATGGACAAAAGTATATGTAAAAAAAATGACTTAATACATTATGATATATTTTCAAATGATTATTGTTTTGAGATTGTAGGTATCTGGAAAAAAAATATTTTTAAACCTAGTCTTGAGGTGTTTATAGAAATTTTAAAAAATAAAGAAGTACATCATCAAATCTGAGATGTACTTCTTTTATTTTACTTACTTAAGGCAATATAACCATACCATCAAGACCTTTGAAAACTTCACCTTCGTATCCTGCATCTCTATAAAGATCAATAGTTTCTTGTAGTGGTATATTTCCTGTCCAATGATTCAATACTAGTTTTTGTGGACTTGAGTTTGTCACAATCGTTGCAATATCGTCATTCATAAGATGAGAATGTGACAAGTTCTGTCTTAAAGTATCCCTAAAAGCTTCCGGAACATCCTGGAAATCAGCTGCTTGCAAAGCATCAATGACCATTATGTCTGCATCTTTTGCAAACGGTGCTATAACTTCATTGTATGTCATGTCCCCTGTTATAACAACACTTTGCCCACCAGCTTCAAACTTATAAGCATAAGTTTCAATTGTGTGAGGTACTTGAATAGCTGTGATTTTAACATCATCAACTTCAAAATTTATCAATGGTTCTGTAAAATCATGAATATCTACATTTGTTCTTATACCATCTGGACTTGAACCAACACCATTAATTCTATAATCAAGATCTTGCTTATAGAAATCAAGAGTAATATTATGAAGTTTTTCAACTGATGGACCAGCAAGGGTTAATTGACTTCTATTATAATCGCTATCCCAACCACCAATTAAAAAAGTCCAGTAATCGGCGTTATGATCTGCATGTTGATGTGTAAAAAACATATTATTAATTTGACCTGGATGAACACCAGCTTTCATAAGTCCCGTTACAGATTGGTAACCACAATCGACTAAAAACATTTTATCTTTATATTCTACAAGCACAGAAGGTCCAAACTTGTTTAAGTCCAAAACAGGAAGACCTGATCCTATAATTGTAACTCTAAATCCTTCTGGTATTGTCTTAGTTAATGGTGAGCTTAAAGAGGCCATACTATAAACTGCACCTTCTGAGGCAACCATCTTATCTTCTCCATAACCAACTTCAAGTACTGTATTCAATTCTTGACCTACATATATCAAGTTTGGATCTTTAATCTCATTCAATTCTAAAATTTGCTCAACTGTTAAGTCATATTCTTGTGCAATTCTCCATAAGACATCACCTTCCTCAACAACATGAGTGTCTGCAAAAGTTGGTAAGATTAACATACTTAATGCAATGAGCATCACCAATATACTTCTAATTCTTTTAGTTTTCAACATTTCTTCCTCCTAGTAGTCTATTTTCACCTATTATGATAAATATTAAACAAAGAACTGTGAAATACGTATTTCAAATGAGGTGATAACTTTTAGTTATAAGTCAATTTTAAGCAGAAAACGATTTCCTCGTTTAAAGTCTGAAGTTATTCTTATAGGCGATCTTCAAGCGGACTTACATAAAAACTTTTAAGTTACTCATCCTAACCGGTCCTAGAAAATATTTTTTCTTATAAATTAAATTACTTACACTTATCTTCACAAAAAATTAAAATAACTAAATAATAATTCTACATGCATTTAATATAATTATGCATTTACCTCACCTTCTTTAGATCTGATTTTACTATTTTGAAGTATGCAAATTTAGTTCTTTCTTCTCAACATAAAAAGAGATATCACATAATGTAATACCTCTAAAAATCATCTATTTTTTATCAGCTTCAAAATTCTTCAGTCATCAACTTATACAAATAAATCAGTAATCTATATCACTTATGATTGACTTAATCATTTCGGTAATTAACTGTAATCAGTACGATGATATTTTTTGCTTTTATACTGATAACAATCAACTTTTAATAAGTTCATCACACGTATAGGATCCTGTTTCACCAAATTTCTACAAGCTCTATGGGCGATGAAGTGACTATCTTTATTTCCCATACTCATCAACTCTTGAACAATTTCATAAATCAACTCTGGATTTTTTCTTGATAAATCACTCAAGTTATTACCAACTGAAGTTTTTGGAAACTCATGTGACTCTTTAAACATTTTCCTCAATACCTTAATGGAATAACCTGGATCGTCATGAATCCATTTATTTTCAACAACTGGACGTAATGCTTCACTTGCAAATCTACGATGATTCGGATTGTCTGATTCTGTCATTTCTAGTAAGAATTCTTGGACAAACACTTTGTTTTCTTTTGTAATCTTTCGAATGAACATCTGCACAAATTCCTTAACTTCCCACTGATCATGGTCCGATGCTTCTCTTAGTATTGGTAAAACAAGACTTGGATGGTTGACACCATAATGAGAAATAAGACCTAAGCCTACAGTTATTGCTCGAAAGTCATGACTCGTTTCATATATTAATCGTCCGAGTTCGACAGATCTATCACCTAATGTATTGAACAATGCTTTGCAGAATGTGACCACTACAGACACAATCCCATAGGATGCTCTTCTTTTTTCAGGTATTGAAGCCATTAAATCATCTAGACGTTCCAAAAGAAAAACCTCGTCATAATGATCCAATAACATATACTTAAATTCGTCAACTATGTTTTCTAGCAATACCTTATCAACCATCACAACCTCTTTATATTATGCTATCCTAAAAATTAATCAATAAAATAACATTATTCAACAAACTCCGAATACAAATGTCATAATCATTGAGAACCTAAACTAATTGTATCACAAAGAATCGCAGAAAAGACTACAGTTTAATATTTGAAACTCTCATGTGGAGAAAACTACAGAAGCTGTGTTTGATAAAACTAATTTATATCCTTATTCGGAAAATACCTTGGCATATCATTCTCTGACCTAGCTTCTACAAGTAACTTAACATTTGCATTATGAACATGTTCTGCTATGAATGCCTCAGCAGCCTCTTTGGTATCGAAACTCTTTAAGTCTATTAAAAAGAAGTCATTGTCATCTTTCAATACTCTAGTCTCATAATCCATTGAAAGTGTTTCTTCTAAAACACCAAAAGCTTCTCCTCTTTGGAAAGATTCTGTTCGCACCACATATTTTATTGATTCAACACCTGCTTCCTTTTCACTGATATGCATGATCAAACTAGCTGGTGTTTTCATCTCAGTAATTTCTACATCAACTGCTGCTTTCAATACAACAACAAATCTCATCATAGAGTCGTCCAAAGTAATCAATGGATAAATGTCTTTAACATACTGACTTTCTTCCAATATTTTAAAATCTTCTAAGGCTGTAATCCTTCTAGCACCACCGATTTCAAAAGTCAATGTATTTGGGTACTTAGCTTTCACAACTTTGTATGCACCGACATTCTCTTGATCCACACTGTCATTTGAAAACTCAATGATGATTTCCTCAAAAGTCTCTTGCTCTTTCATTTCAATACCACTGATATCTGTCCCATCTGTGATTTCTCCACCTCGAGCTTTTCCATCTGTAAACTGTAGTATTTGAACAATTTCACCTAAAATAGGAATGTCCTTCAATGTGTCTGCGAAAGTTGGTGATACATTCACAGCTCCAGTAAACATTAATACTCCGATTACTAGACTTACACATACTTTTAGTACATTGTTTCTTGATTGATTGTTAGTCTTCATTTCTTGTCTTCCTCTTTCTATACCTTTCATAATGGCCTTAGAATTTTCAGAAGGTGTTTCAATCTTTAAATATTCATCTTTTAAATCTAACATGGTATACTTACTCATTAATCTTCCTCCGTCAACTCTATTTCCATTTTCTTCAATGCCCTATACAGGGTTGATTTTATAGTACTGATTGGTTTTTCAAGAAGCTTTGCAACATCCAACAGTTTCATATCCTCAAAGTACCTTAGGATGATGACACTACGTTCATGTTCGTTTAACTTATCTAAAGCCTGGTGAACTGCTATCTGCTCATAAACTATGTTTGATTCTGAAGAACCTTGAATATTCAACTGTTCCATTTCCAAGGGTACAATTCTTTTATTTAATCTCAAAATATCTTTAGCTACATTGATAACTATACGAATCAACCAGGTTTCAGCATAAGCTACTTGCTTTAGTTTGCTGTAGGAAATATACCCTTTATAAACAGCTTCCTGTACAACGTCCAAAGCATCTTCCTTATTCCTTACATAACTGTATGCAATTCTATACATCTTGTCTTGATTCTTTTCAACCAGGGCGAGAAAGTCTTCTTCTCTCAACTGATTTTTATCTCGTTTCCTACTTTTTATGATCATAATTTCCTCTCATTTTTCTACTCAAATTTGAATGACACCTATTAGACTGACAGGGACTACAAAAAGTTTCAATTAAAATAAATTTTATATATATTCCTTTTACCCTCAAAAATAACACTTAAGAGCTTAACTAAACACGCGCAAAAAAAACTTTGAGGTTACCCTCAAAGTTAATTCTACTTATTCCAACCTTGTTGCCGCAAGATGGTACTTGAAGTTAAGTCAAAGGATACTTGAAACACCATGTATTTTGACTTTTCATGAAATCTAATCGAAATATAGCTTCCACATATGCTGAGTTAAATCGTAAAAAATTATGTAGCTACTCATTAGTGATAGGATACTCCAAATTTACCTATTCTAATTTAATTCATTGTTTAATGGTTCTAAACCTGAAAGTTTATAACGTCCATCTTTGATGATTACAATCCTATCATTTGCAGCTGTAACAACACTCAATTCTTTAATTTCTTCAATCCGAAGTGTCAAATCCTTATGAATATAAGTATAGGCTTTATCAATATCCTCAATTCTCTTTATTGAGATTTCATTATCTTTAGCTATAATAACCTTACCACATGGGTTGTATACCTTGATATCTTCCATTTCAGAATATCCAGTGTCGCCAATTGCAAAATGCGGTCCAATCTTTTCCATTATTAATGGATTAATTTTGTCAAAAAGATCATAATGTCTTATTACACTGTATGCATAAGTATTTGTACCTATAGCAAACTCTCCCATCGGTAAATTTTCAATGGACTCCAATAAATTTTCTTTAACATATAGTTTGTTTTTTTCAACATCATCAGCGTTACTACAATTATAATTAGATACTATCCCATCATCAAATTCTAACTCTAGGTCCTTATAATACATACCATCTATATAAATACTCGGAAAGTGAATTAAACCGGAAGTACCCTTTAGTTTTGGTGATGTAAAGACCTCTCCTAAAGGTATATTGGCATCTGAACCACAATTAAAAAACAATGTTTCCTGATCTGGGTTATTCAAGTTATGCATTTTTACTTTTATATTAGTTTTATTATTTCTTCCCCCTACAACATGAATGTATTCAGCTTTGTCGAGTTCATTGATTAAAATCGTCTGTAGTTTCTCGTTCTCTTCATTATTCATTTTGTTGATATCTATAAAATGTTCAAATACCTCTAGAAAATCTTCATGAATCTCTATACATGGCAATCCCATTAAACTATAATTCCGATTTTCTTCAGGGATATACTTTTCTCTTAATCTAAAAAAACTACTATTCATTGTTTGCCTTATCTTCGCTTGATCATCACTATATTTAGGTTTAACATCAATAAATGATAAAGGTTTTATGTTTTCCCCAAAACGAACGATTTTGAAATTACCAGAATATCTAAGCAACTCTGTTTTATAACATTCAAAAAAATTTGTCATATCAGCCAAATACTCATTTAGATGGTCTTCACTTAAATAGAATGCATCATCAGCATTATGATCAAATTCAAATTGATTATTGATCGGTTTTGGATGTATGTAGGCTATATAAGGCTGATAACCTCTAGCCTCAATTGTATTGTAAAGTATTCTTGTAAACCTTTCTAATCCCAAAAAAGAGTGTATCGCCATACCAGTTCTGGACCCTCTATTTAAATTATTTCTAGTAAATGATCTCATATATGCTTCAAAATAATATTCTGCAAACTCCTTTAACTTAGTATCAGATATTTTATTGATTGCTTCAACCATTTTTTTATCAGCGTCAGTTACATGTAAATTTAGCTTGTACATATAATCCGTAGAAGATAAATCATCATTAAGAATAATTGATTCAACAGTTTCTCTTTTCATACCATAGTTCATGTAAATGAAGTGTTTAAGTGAAACATGCTGAATGACATGACTAAATGATCTATAACTATTTAGCAAGTCATTATAACCTAGAGTATTTAACTTGTATTTAGACTCGATTTCATCAATAAGTTGTTTATATTTTTCTATAAAACTATGATCTATTTCAATAAAATTATTACATAGTAGTAGGAGTGAATAAATTGCTGATAAAAGAATTCCTATTTCTCCAAAGCGATTGTAACAATACTGAGGATTAGTAAATGAATCAGAATAGTTTTCTTCTCGAAAAACCATGTAAAATTCATCATTGAAACACTTTAAAAACTCAAGATCATCTAGACTTTTTATTTTTTTCTCAATTAAAAGCAGTTGTGTCTTTATAGATTCAAAATATGGATTTAATTTCATCATTCTCTCCTTTAGAATATTTATTATACTATAATTCTATCACAATGCATGTATAACAAATATAGAGTATATATTTTAACTCAAACAAGTATAGGTAACGAATATCAATAAAAATCACCTAGTAATTATATACATAACTTTCTACAACTCCTATTCTATTTTAATTGAAGCGTAAATTTTCCAGTGTTTATCAAATAATTCATCCAAAATTTTGTTGTTAGCATAAAATATATAGTTCTACCACAATTAATGAAATCATATTACTTGCAAGTAAAAATAACTAAAAAAAGTTTTGAGAAACACAATCTCAAAACTTTAATTCAATACTTGCAACTATTATTAATACTAGTTTAATCTTCCCAACATTCTCCACATGTGTTCGTGTGAATCATAAACAATTATACTTTCGATTTGCAGCACTTCCCTTTCTGAAATAACAAACTCAAAAATATTTTCGACAAATCAAAGTCTATACGCTCTTTCAACTTTTTTACAACTTAATTGTTTATCATATCAAAGTCTTTTCTGATAATGCTTTTAACAATCCTTCTACATAAATGTCCTTACAATACTTATAACTCTTATGACCTTCTT
>Ga0070724_10002341_pt1 | contig 10564 bp, 6 predicted proteins | sample tdDd001_FD_67278 | JGI IMG/M metagenome (GOLD analysis project Ga0070724, IMG submission 67278) | Marine sediment microbial communities from the Atlantic coast under amendment with organic carbon and nitrate - tdDd00.1 | ecosystem: Environmental > Aquatic > Marine > Coastal > Sediment | place...
CGGGACCACATCGGCCAGATCTCTTTCAATTACCTCCAACCTCGGTAGGATCCTTTCTTGAATGGGTCAGGGGGAAGATTCATGAAACCGCTCGCATTAGGCGCGCTTGTTTTCATGTTGGTGGCGGGAGCCCCTGACGGCACGGACGCCCAAGCTCAGATCGTCCTTGAGCCGCCCGCCACACCGCCCACCACTCGGCCGTCCAGACTGCCCGTCGCCAGGCCCGCCACCTTGCCCGCACCAACATCCCCTCCGCTGAGCCCGGCGGAGGAGCTCGAGCGCGCGGAGCTCGCCTGGCTTGCGTTCCGATCGCGCAATGTCTTCATCGGGTCGGCGATCGCGACCGCCGTGGGAGCGGCGTTGGTGTTCCCGGCGGAAGCCAACCAATGTGCGGACGAGCCGATGAGCTTGGATCGATGCACCCCAGGAGGTAAGGCTATGGTGGTCATCGGTTATCCACTGCTCCTCATCGGTGGCATCTCCATGTTGGCGGGCGGAATCGCGTTCGGCGTCATGAAGGGCAAGTTGCGGCGATTTGAGCAACGCGCGGCCGGCCGGAAGTCACGGGCGGTTCGCTGGGATCCAGCCGGTTCTCGGTTCGTCTTCTAGGAGTTCGGCGGCTGGTCAAGAAGCGGCTTAGAGGCTAGTTCGCGGTTCGGTTATGGCACGGTCGTCTCGGCTCGAGCGCGTGATGTTCATGGTTGCTCTAATCGTCGCCGGAGAGGCCGTATTCAGCCTTCCGTTTCACGTTGCCCGCTTCTTTCGACCGACGGTCCTCCAGGTGCTGGACCTCAGCAACACGCAGCTCGGCACGGTGCAGGCGGTGTACGGCGTGGTGGCCATGCTCGCCTACTTCCCCGGTGGGCCACTGGCCGACCGTTTTCCGGCTCGCCGATTGCTCACCCTGTCGCTTCTGCTGACCAGCGCCGGCGGAATCTATTTCGCCGGGTTTCCGCCGTATCGAGGGCTCTGGGTACTGTTTGGTTTCTGGGGGCTCACCACGATTCTATTGTTTTGGGCGGCGCTGATTCGAGCCACGCGTGAATGGGGCGGCGATGACGCGCAGGGCCGCGCGTATGGGATTCTCGACGGCGGACGCGGCTTGTTTGCTGCGGTACTCGCCGCGGCCGCGGTGTTTCTCTTTCAGTTCCTCTTGCCGGACGACCCAAGTGCAGCGACCGAGCTCGATCGCGCCCGCGCACTGCGAGGTATCGTCTATGGGTACACCGCTGCGACCGCTGGCGCGGCCGTGCTGTGCTGGTTTTTCGTCCCGGACGACAAGGGAAAGACCCGCGACCACGAGAGCGCGTGGGCGCACGTCGCGACCGTGATGCGGCTCCCCCGCGTATGGCTTCAGGCCGTCATCGTGGTCTGCGCATACGTCGGCTACAAGGGCATCGACAACTACTCGCTCTTTGCGGTGCAGGGCTACGGCATGAACGAGCTCGAAGGTGCGCGCGTGTCCGCGGTCAGTGCCTGGGTGAGGCCGTTCGCGGCGATCGGCGCGGGCTGGCTCGGCGACAGGATCAGCTCTTCCCGTGTATCTGCGCTGTCTTTTGCACTCCTCGTTGGCTCGTACGCGTGGCTGGCGCTGGCGACCCCAAGGCCGTCTGCCGTGTGGGTGCTGTACGCCAACGTTCTGATCACCTGCCTGGCGGTGTTTGGATTGCGAGGGGTCTACTTCGCGCTGTTCCAGGAAGCATCGGTTCCACTCGCAGCCACCGGCACCGCGGTCGGGATGGTCTCGGTGATCGGCTACACGCCGGACATCTTCGTCAACCTGGTCGCTGGCGTCCTGCTCGACCGATCGCCCGGCGTTACCGGCCACCAGCAGTTCTTCCTCTTTCTCGGCCTGTTCGCGGTTCTGGGTTTGCTCGCTAGCCTCGCCTTCCGGCGGTCCTGACCGCAACGCGCCTCTTTTTTTGGCCCTTCGGCGTACCGTCGATAAACCGCGGATAGGCAAAACAAAGGCCCTCTCCGTGCGGTTCGCCACTCGACATAACATCTAGTACCGCGCAATTCCGTTCTCAGAATGAGCCTGACGGGCGAAGAGAGCCGCTGCTGCCGCAGGCGAACCCGCCGAGTGCAAGCATCAGCACCGTCACCCATCCAGATAGGAACCGCATCACGACCTCCTGGTTCTCAGGACACCGGTCCCGCTACTAGAGGTTTTCGAGACTACCGCGTTTCGCTTTTTTGGTATCCTCCCGTCTCTGCGCCGTTCCCCCCGAAATTAGGGCGCGACGCTGGATCCGCCCCCCCTTTCGCGTCAGGGTGAGCCCCCTAAGTCGATGGCACAGCGCGGTGAGGAAAGCTCGGAGACGCTGACCCCAACTCGGCGAACCGGGTCGAGGCGATGGCGCCTTTGGCTCGCGCTTGTCTTCGCGTTCGCCGCATCCATCGTCGTCGGCGTCGCCGGCGCGTTCTGGGTCCTCAACAACCTCGACCACCCCTTCGTCAAAGCACGCGTCGAGGGGATGCTCTCGGATCTCCTCGGAACCGAGGTGCGCTACCAGGGCCTCTCACTCTCGCCGGGCACCGGCCTGCATCTTCAAGGCCTCGTCGTCGCGACCCCCGAGTCGCTTCGCGAGCATGCACCGGAGATGCTGCGCATCGAGGAGCTCCGCGTCCCCATCGAGCTTCGCGCGCTGCTCGTCGGCGACTTCGTCGTTCCCGAAGTTCGCGGCGGCCCGGTGGAAGCCACCGTGGTCATCAGCGATGACGGCCGGAACTCCTTCGGCGAGCTACTGGAATCCGAAGGCGACCTCCAGCAAGCCTTTCCCCCGTTCTCCAAAAGCCTCGAAGCTCTCGATGAGCTCTCCTTCGTCGTCGGTCCGGTCGACCTCGGCCCCATTCGGTTTTCCTCCATCGAGGTGACGAGCGCCGGTGCTCGCCTCCGGCAGCGAAACCTCCAGCCGCTCGGTTTCTTTTCGGCTGGCGTCTCCTTCGACGGGGAGCCCCAGGGCTCGGCGACCCTGCGTCCCTACGAACGCGACGACGTCGTGCTCAGCGTCATCGACCTCGCGAACGATGGCGCCGTCCGCGAAGCACGCCTGGCGCCGAAGCTCGAGCTTCGACTCACGAGCAGCCGCACCGTCGAGCTCAGAGCCGAGGCGCGCCTCCGAGACCAGTCCCTCTTCCCTGAGCTCCGCCCGGTGACTTCCATCGTGCAGCTCGACGCCAGCGCCCGCTTCGACTCGGATCAGGCTCAGACGAGCTTGTACATCGACAGCCTGACTGCGTTCGACTCGATGCTCGTCGCGAACGCGGAGCTCGTCTTGGACGACGCCGTGCAGCCCGATGGCACGCCAGCGACCGTTCCCTTCGGCAAGGCGACCCTCGATGCGCGCGGCACGCTCGACGTACCCGCGCTCCCTTGGGAGCTCGACTGGCTCACGGTTCGAGATTTCAACGGCCGCTTCGACCTCGAAGCGATTGAGATTGAGCAGGCCGGCCTCGCCGCAGGCGCCTTCCGCGTCAAAGGCAACCTCGCCTACGCGCGCTACGAGGACGGCCCCCTCGCGCTCGTCGTCCGCGACGCAGCTCTCGAGACCGTGCTCGACTCGCCCGACGCGCCGACCAAAACACTCGGCACGCTCAAGCTCGACGCCTCGGTCGCACGCCTCGGCATCGAGGCGCAAGGCGGGTTCACCGGAGCCGTAGAAGAACTCGGCACCTCGATCGAGCTCAACGGTGTGGGTGAGCATGACTCCGGCATGTGGGGCCTCCGAGGCAAGGGCACGCTCACCGGCTCGATGGAGCGGGTCACCGCCAAGGCCCCTGGGGCCAAGGCTGCCTCGAAGGCCGCGCTCGCACTCGACATCGACCTTGCGGAGCACCGGGTTGAAGGCAGCGTACCGGTCGAGTTCCTTTCGCTCCGCCAGGCAGGGTACGCGCCGATTCGCGTGCGCGGCGCCGAGCTCGAGCTTCTCGCCCGCCAGCCCCTGCACTGGACGAGCGACGAAGGTGCGCCCTCGGTGGACCTCAGCGGGAAGGTCGAGCGCATCGCGGTCGGGAGGCGGCACTTCCGCACGCCGCGATGGTCCCTCCGGGCAAAGCGAATCGAACCCCAGCGCTACGTACTCGACGCACTGCTCACGGCGGACCGGGTCAGCTGGGGCCGGTTCCCGAACGCGCCCAAGAGCGCACTCGAGCTCGAAGCGCTCATCGACGCCGCGCGACCGGCCATCGACGCGGACGCTTCACTTTCGATTGCCGGCGGCGCCCCGACGACTCTCTCCGTCGAAGCGTCCCAAGATGGCTCGACCACGCGCTACGACGTCGGGCTCGCCGGCGAGGAAGCCGGGCCGCTTCTCGGCGCGCTCGTGTTCGGGGACGGCGGCCACCGCTCCGACGAGCTCAGCTTTGCGTTCGAGAGCCGCGGCAAGTTCCGCGGACTCCTGTCGAAAGACGACTCGGGCGCGCTGGTCGCATCGCAGAGGCCGCTTCGAACCGCGCGCGGGGAGCACCGCTCGATGCTCCGCGTGAATCAGCTCGCCCTCGTTCGTTCCGAAATCACGCACGAGGTGCGCGGCCTCCGCTTCGACGCGGGTTCTTCCCACGAGTCCCCCGGCCGAGGAGCGCTCGAGGCCGGCTTGTCCGTCGACGAGCTGCGCTTCGGTGACGCCGAGCAGCCGATGGCGCTCCACGACTACGCCCAGCAGCTCGACATCGCCTACGCCGCCCTCCACGGCGCGCCCTCGTTCACGGTCAAGACGGACGGAACCTTCGACCACCTCGACCAGCGGTTCGTTCGCCAATATCCGATTCGCGACGTCTCCTTCGGCACCGAGCTCGACGCGGACGACACGCAGGTCTTCGCGGTTCGCCGCGCCTACCTTCACAACGCAGCAGGCGGCACCAAGTTCGAGGCACGAGGCGCGTACGAGGGCTGGCGGGATGCGAATCGAGCGACTGAGGTGTGCAGCACGGGCACGCGTGGCTGCCCCGAGGTGGCCTCGATGTACGGCCGCGAGGCGGCGACCGTCACCGGCACCTTCGAGCAGGACTTCAGCTTCTGGCAGAGCACCGAACGCGTGAAGAGCGGCGGCTCGGTCCGCATCCCATTCACCGTCGAGTCGGGAGACCTCAACACCTACCGGGTCATCGCACGCACCGAAATCCGCGACGTCATGCTCGAGCTTTCGGACTACGGCCTTCTCGTCAATGATCTCGACGCCTCGATTCCCATCGACCAAGAGTTCGGCACGGCACCCGAGTTCTTCATGGTGCCCGCCACGGTCGACAACGCCATTGCGCAGAAGCGCTTCTTCGACCTCTACCCCTTCACCAGGCGCGAAAGCTTCCTCAGCGTCGACCAGGTGCAACTCGGCCAAGAAGTCATCGGCCCTGTCGCCGCGAACTTGCACATCGCCGGCTCGACGCTCGCCATGGACCAGATCCACGCGGCCTATCGCGGCGGTTACGTCACGGGCCAGTTCCGAGCCGACGTCAGCAACGACGACCCCTTGGTCCTGTTCCGAGGTCACCTAACGGGCGTACGCGTGAAAGACAGCAAAGACGTGCTCGACGCCAACATCGCGATGACCTTCGTTCCGACCACGCTCATCGTCGAGGGCAAGGCTCAAATCGTCCGGATCAGCAAGGACCACCTCTACGAGGTCATCGACGTGCTCGACCCCTACCACGAGGACGAGGACCTCAACCGCGTGCGCCTCGGCCTGAAGTTCGGCTATCCGAAGTTCGTGCTCATCAAGCTCGACGAGGGCCTGATGAACGCCAAAATCGACCTCGGCGGGCTGGCGGGCGCGGTCCGAATCGATGAAATCAAAGGCATCCCGGTGACACCGTTTCTCGAGCAGTACGTGCAGCCCTACATCGAGCGCATCCTTTCCCCGAGCCTGAGCTACGGTGCAGCCCCCGCCGAGCCCGAGGCGCCGCCGAAGGTCAGCCAGGCTCCGGAGAGTCGCCCATGAGACCTGCCTCACTCCCCCAACTCCTCGTTCTGCTCCTCGCGGGAGCGGGCTGCATCAAGACCCCGCCCATCGCTGTGGTCGACAACCGCACCGCGCTCGAGCTGCAGGCCTCCGGCGAGTACCCGGAGCTTCAGTTCGACGCGGCCGATGCCGCGCTCGAGCCGGGGCCGAGTCCGGTCTCCGCCAAGGAAATCGTCTCGAAGGCCGGGCTCTCCGCCGCCGCCCTCGACCTCTTCGCAGTCTCCGAAAGCGACGCGCAGTTCATCGACGCGATGCTCGTGAGCGGTTGCCTCGGCGAGGCCGAGGACGGGCTCCTTCAATACACACCAGACCATTGCGACCAGAGCGTCGAAGTGAGCGAGATTCTGCGCGCGGCAAGCCGCAACAACCTCCACCGGCGGCAGGTTTGGGAGTACCTCGCAAGCCGAGCCGACGGCCGCTCCCCCGCTGCGGCGCGAGACGCCTGGCGCTGGGTGCACCTCGAGCAAGTGCGCTGCGGCACCTGGATTGAGAAGGACGGAGCATGGACGCAGAAGGAGTGCTGAAGCGCGCGCGTTCCCTGCGCACGCAGCTCTTCGGCGTGCTCATGCTCGGCGCGTTCGCTCTGCTCAGCGTGTCGACCGCCGCCGCCGAGGGGGACGGCGCGAGCGAGGTCAAGAAGCGCCGACAGACCCCAGCTCTCCTGCAGCCCACGCGCGTCACCATCGGCAACCACAATCACTTCATGGGGGTGCTCGGTCCGGGCGCTCGCTACCTCTACTACGTCACCGACGAGTTCAACGTCTACGACCTCTACATCCAGTCCCCGGTGAACTCCAGCGGCGAGCCGCTGTTCGAGGCGTTCGGCGACATCATCTGGCCTGCCATCAGCCCGGACGGCAAGGAGGTCGCCTACATTCGATACGAGACCGACTCGCGGGGCGATGCCTGCCGCCGACGCATCAAGAACAACGGCAAAGCGCGCAACGACCGTGAAGAGTGCCGCGACACTGACGAAGCGGATCTGCAGATTTACTGGCGGGCCGACGGGCGTCTCGGCGTCCTCCTCCGCGAAAAGCTCCACGGCGACCACGTGCTCCTCGACGGCGCCTTCGAGAAGGACCAAGAGCGCATCGACGCCAACGTCGTCGGTCTCACCATCTCGCCGGACGAGCGCTGGGTCGCCTACGTACCGCTCTCACGGCTCCGTGAGGAGGTGGGCGTCTCGTTCGCGAACCAGACGAGCGCGGAGAGCATCCGGGTCCGGCGCGCATTTCCCGGCGCGAAGGAGCTCGGCTATGCGGCGAGCCTTCCCGGCGTCTCGGGGTATCCGGTGTTCTCGCCGGACGGCGCCTATCTCTACTTCTCGCAGTTCTTGAACGACACGAACCGCGACGGCGTCATCGACGGCGAGGACAACGGCGTGCTCTTCCGCGTGCCGTTCCAGGGCGACGGCGAGACGCCCGAGTTCGGGAAGCCCCGCCAGCTGACGAACGCGCAGTGGAACTGCCACTATCCGTCCATCCGCGAGACGACCATGGCGCTCACCTGCTCCATTCGCGAGAACATCCACATCTACCTCATGCCGCCGAGCGGAACGGTACCGGCGGACTGGGACCGCGCGCGCATCGCCCGTGAAGTCGAGCGCGTGCACAGCCCGTGGAACGAGCTCGTGCTCCGGCAGCACCTCCTCGTGAGCGCTCCCGACGACCCCGAGCGCTCCGCGCAGCTCAAGGCGCTCACCAAGCTCCATATCGATTTGCGCGAGTACGAGGCGGCGATTCACTACGCCGAACAACGAGGCGAGCTTCTTCGGAGCGACGGTCAGTCCGACTGGTGGTCGCAGCTGATGATTCACCTTGCCACACACCGTCGCGCGGACCGCGGACTCTCGCGCGGCCGCTTCAGCGAGGAGTACGTCCAAGAGTCGAAGGGCCTCGCCGAGTCGCTGAAGTCGGTCGCGACCGATGGCTCTGCGGATGCCATCGCTCTGCGAGCGGTCGTTCTGTCCCGCATCTACGGGGACCTCGGCGACAAAGCCGCGGCCGCGGAGCTCCTGCGCTCCGTCGACCTCGCCTCCGTCACCGACCCGACTGTCCTCGACTTCGCCTTCCAGGAATTCGACCGCTTCTACGGGCTCCTCACCGACGAAGACACACGCCTTGCCCGGCTCCGCGAGGTGGCTCTCCACCCGGCCTCCTCGGTCACCGAGGCGCTTCGCCACAGCAAGCGCTTCGTGGAGCTCGTCCAGCGAGGCCGCCCACAAAACGAACGGCTCACGCGCTTGCTCGACGCTCGAAAAGAGGTGCCGGACCAGACCCGCTTGGCGCTCGCGCTGGACGTCGAGATTGCCCTCCAGCAACTCACCGAAGAGAATGTCGACGCCGTCGAGCAACAGCTCGTCGCGCTCTACACGCGAATCGACAACGTGCACGTCCGTCGCTACCTGGTCATCAGTGCGCTGCGGGCCGCCAATCGCGAAGGCGTCGAATCGCTCCAGCACTCCTTGGTCGAGCTCTGGGTCGAGTCGGCAGAGCAAGGCGACCCAGACCGGCAGGCCTCCGCCGCGCTCTACCGGCTCGTCGTGCTCGAGCGTGCCTATGGAGCCTTTGCTGCCGGCGATTTGGAGACGGCCGCCAGCTATTTCGACAAGGCACGACGTGCGACCGACTCGCTCGCCGGTCACGTCGGCTGGATTGAGACCCAGCTTCGGATGGGCTCCCCGGAGCGCGCCGCCGAGTACGACACGGAGACCGACGCGACGGAGCGGTTCGTCAAAGCCTATTGGATGGCGCGCGACCTCGGCGCCATCGAGTCCAACAAGGAGCTCGCCAAAGTCGTCGAGGAGGCGAAAGAGCTTCTCGACGCCGCCATCGACGAGGCGCCCCATCAGCCTCTGATGCACTTGCTGCTCGCCCATGCCTTGCATCATCGCGGGATGCGCCTCGGCGAGCGGCAAGACATGGCGCTCGCGGTTCGGCACTACCTCTTGGCCCTCGACCTCTCGAAGAGCCGCCCCCGCGTCCGCGCGCCGGCCCATGCCGGCATGGCACTCGCCCAGGCATCGCTCGGTAACCACCGGCGCGCGCTCGAGGACTACGAAGCGCGCTTCGAGCTCCCCACCATCTCCTCCGAAGAAAAGGCCGCGCTTCTATTCGGCTACGCGCGAAGCCTCTTTCACGTCAATCAAAAGGACGGGGCCGTCGAGGCCGCGAAGAAGGCGCTCGCGCAAATTCAGTCCGAGGCCGGCGCTGCCGAAGGTCTCGACCGCTACGAGCCGTTCGTGCTCGACCGGCTCGCCCTCTACCAGCTCGACGCCGAGCGCATGAAGGACTCGCTCGTCACCCACGACGCGCTGCAACGCTCGCTCGAATCGCATCCCGGGGCCGCGTCCGAGGTCAACGAGGTGAAGACGAAGACTCGGCTGGCGACGGCCTATCTGGTCACCGAGGATCCGAGGAGCGCGCTCAGCGCCGTCACCGAGGGCAAGGCTCGGCTCGAAGCCGCCGACCCCCTTCGCCCTGACGACATCGACCGTCGCCTTCGTCCGGTGACCCACGAGTTCGTCTACGAGAAGGGCGACTTCGAGGTGCTTCTCGCGGGACTCGGGGCGAACGCTGCGCGACAGCTCGACGAGCTCGAGGAGGCGCGCGCCGCGCTCCTCTTCCGCAAGCAGGCACTCGACACCCACTACGCCGAGAAACAAGTCGACGAGGATCTCCTCGAGCTCGCGCGCACCTGCCTTCGGCTCGCGGACATCGCAAACCAGCAAGGTAACCTCGAACAAACGCGCCTGTACCTCGAAGAGGGCCTCGGATACGCCGAGCAGCATTCAACCGTGAGCGGAAGCGACGTCAGCGAGGTCGGCTTTCATCTGCTCAGGGCCTACACGCTCCTTCACTTCGAAGGCGGCGTCGACCTCGCCCTCTACCAGCGCGACTTGGAGCAAGACCTGCTCCGCTACTACCTCTTCCTCTGCGAGGTCCGAAACCCCGACTGGGAGACGGAACGCATGCGCCTCGAGATTTTTCTCTCTCTCCTGCGCATGGAAGAGCGAGAAGCGGGGACGGGTGCGAGCGGACCGGGCAACAGCGGCGCACCCGACCAGGGGTGACATCCCGCTTCTCAACACCAGCCGCGCTCCATGGCGCTCTTGGACGATACGTGCTCCGAGAAGAGGCTCTTGTTCGGACGCTACGACTACCGCCGGACACTGCGGACGGCGGCCAAGACGGCGGGCCTACCGGCCGACAAGCGAAAGCACCTGAGCGCCCATGACATCCGCCACGCCGCCGTCACGCACGTGCAAGAGGTCTCGCAAAACATCGCTGGCGCCGCCTACATGGCAGGGCACCGGCGCACGGCGACCACGAACGCCTATACGGAACCCAACTACGCCGCCGGCGTGGCCATTCAACATGCGAGGTACGACTTTCGACACACCAAACGACACACCGACTCAGAAAACGCAAATGGCGGAGAGACAGAAACCGCGCCAAGTGCTTGCGATCACTTGGTAGGCACGGGCAGGATTGAACTGCCGACCCCTACCGTGTCAAGGTAGTGCTCTCCCACTGAGCTACGTGCCTGTTCATCGTTTCCACCAGCGGTGGAAGCGGCGTCTTAACCCCCGCCCCTAGGGGTGTCAA
>Ga0070724_10002345_pt1 | contig 10546 bp, 10 predicted proteins | sample tdDd001_FD_67278 | JGI IMG/M metagenome (GOLD analysis project Ga0070724, IMG submission 67278) | Marine sediment microbial communities from the Atlantic coast under amendment with organic carbon and nitrate - tdDd00.1 | ecosystem: Environmental > Aquatic > Marine > Coastal > Sediment | place...
GCCCAAGAGGCGCTGGCTCAGGCCTTTCGGCTGAGCCAGCTAAACCACCACAGCGCTGCCCGCGCCGCTTATGCGACCTTGGCCAACCGGGTTCAGATCAGCGACAGTGCCAAGACTGATCTTATGCGCGAGTTCACCGACAAACAGCGCCGTCAATCCCAGTTGCAGCAGGACATCAGCTATTTCGTGGGGCTGTCGGCCGATGAACGTCGCCCAGACATCGAACGTGAAATCCGCGCCGAGATGGAGGCGCTCTCGGCTGTGATCAATCGGATCGGGGAGGATCTGAAACAGGTCGAGCTGCCGTTTGAGTCCCTCTATCGCTCGGATCCTTTGTCGCTGGCCGAGGCGCAGGCCATGCTGGGCCCGGACGAGGCCCTGGTGATTTTCGACATTGGTGAGCGGGACGAGGATTGGGATTTCGTCTTTGTTGCCACGCGGGATGCAGCCGTCTGGCGCGAGATGCCGCTGAGTATGACCAGCCTGAATGCTGCCATTTCGGATTTGCGTGGCTCGATTGATCTGCGGATGGGGGTGCGGTCGGGGGTTTCGCTCAAGAAACCCACAGGGCCAGACAAAAACGCCTATGATCTGAACGCGGCCCATTGGATATACGAGCAGACATTTGCGGTGATCGAGGACCTGCTGGAGGGAAAATCCCACATCTATACCGAATTGCGCGGGCCACTGTCGTCAGTGCCCCCGCAACTGTTGGTGCGCAATGATACGACCCAGTTGGCGCAGGCCGATTGGTTGGTGCGCCATCATGCGGTGACGGTGATCCCGTCGATCGAGTCGCTGCGCCTGACCACCTTGGCTCGCCAAGGCACGCGCGCGGCCAAACCGTTCCTGGGGTTTGCCGACCCGATCTTTGGCGACATGGATTCTGCAGATAGCCCACAAGCCGTCAGCCTAAACGGTACTCGCGCCGCGCTGCGCGGATCGCTGGCCCCCTTGCCGGAAACCGCCGTTGAAGTGCGCGCGGTCGCCGAGGCTGTCGGGGCTTCGGCCCAAGGGGCCATCCGAGAGCAAACCCATGCCAGCGAGGCGCAGCTGAAATCCGATTCCTTATCCGACTATCGCGTGCTGTATTTCGCGACCCACGGCCTGGTTGCCGGTGACATGGTCACTGCCGATCAGGAGCTGGATGAACCCGCGCTGGCGCTGACGGCCGGGCAGGGCGAAGACGGCATGCTGACCGCCTCGGAGATCGCATCGCTCAGGCTGAATGCCGATTGGGTGGTCCTGTCGGCCTGTAATACCGCCGTCGGGGATGAGCCGGGGGCCGAGGCCCTGTCTGGTCTGGCGCAGGCCTTTACCTATGCCGGGGCCCGCGCATTGATGGTGTCGCATTGGCCGGTGGACAGCCGCTCGGCTGTGGCGCTGATGACGGATCTGTTTGCACGGCGCGCCAATGATCCGACATTGACCGCCGCCCAGGCACAGCGGCAGGCAATTCTGGCGATGATTGACCACCCCCAACGCGCCGAGTGGTCCCATCCCGCCTATTGGGCACCGTTCATTCTGGTGGGAAATCCCGATTGATCGCGCTTCCCCCCACGGGCGAACAGGGCTAAGAGAGCGCCATGACACAAAGCACCCTTCCCACCGTCCGCATGTTGCCCAAAGCAAACGCCCGCGCCATCCGGCACGGCTTTCCTTGGGTGTACGACAATGAAATGGTCACAGATCGCCGCACCAAGGCCCTGCCAGCAGGTACCGTTGCCCTGTTGCAGGATTCTGAACGGCGGGATCTGGGGCTGGTCGCCGTAACCCCCGGATCGCGTATCCTGTGCCGGATGCTGGATCGGGATGTGGCTGCGACGGTCGATCAGGCGTGGTTTACCGCCCGCATTGCCAAGGCGTTTCAGATGCGGGACCGCCTGTATGACGCCCCCTTTTATCGTCTGATCCACGCCGAGGCAGACGGCTTGCCAGGTGTTGTGATTGACCGTTTTGGTGATGTGGTCGTGGTTCAGCCCAACGCCGCCTGGGCCGACACGCGCCTGGATATGCTGGTCGCCGCTCTGGTCGAGGTCACGGGTGTAACGACCATCCTCAAGAGCGCTTCGGGCCGTGCCCGTGCGCTAGAAGGCTTGGATGACGAGAGCTTGGTCTTGCGCGGCACTGCCCCGACCGAGCCGTTGGCCGTACCCATGAATGGCGCCACCTATATGGCCGATTTGCTGGGCGGGCAAAAAACCGGCCTGTTCTTTGATCAACGGCCGAACCATGCCTTTGCGGCGCGCCTGTCGCAGGGCGCGCGTGTGCTGGATGTGTTCAGCCATGTGGGCGGGTTTTCCTTGGCTGCGCTGGCTGGTGGCGCCGCATCTGCGTTGGCTGTCGACGGGTCTGAACCCGCGCTGACACTGGCGGCCGAGGGCGCCGCCCGGATGGGGCAGGCCGAGAATTTCACCACACGCAAAGGCGACGCTTTTGATGTTCTGGGGCAGCTGGCCCAAGAGGGCGCCCAGTTCGATGTGGTCATCTGCGATCCACCCGCCTTTGCGCCAAGCAAGCCCGCGCTTGAGGCCGGGCTGCGGGCCTATGAACGCGTTGCCCGTCTGGCCGCACCTCTGGTCGCCGAGGGCGGCTATCTGGGGCTGTGTTCATGTTCGCATGCCGCTGATCTGGCAAAGTTCCGGGGCGCTTGTGTGCGCGGCATCGGGCGCGGTGGGCGTACGGCGCAACTGATCCACACGGGCTATGCCGGGCCGGACCATCCCTTGATGCCGCAACTGGCCGAAAGCGGCTATCTGAAGGCGCTGTTCTTCCGTCTATGAGGGCGCTGCTGGACACCTGCGTCCTGTACCCGACAGTGATGCGCGAGATCCTGTTGGCCGTGGCCGCAACGGGTGCCTATCAACCGTTGTGGTCTGCGCGTATCCTCGAGGAATGGGCGCGCGCGGCGCGGAAAATTGGCCCCACGGGCGAGGCACAGGCCCGCGGGGAAATCGCGTTGCTGTCCGCCAGCTGGCCCAAGGCCCCGGTTACTTGGCCTCCGTCGCTTGAGAACCGCCTGTATCTGCCTGATCCAGACGATGTGCATGTCCTGGCCGCTGCCATCAGCGGGTCAGCGGATGTTCTGGTCACGATGAACGCCAAGGATTTCCCCCGGCACACCCTGGCCGAAGAGGGGCTGGAGCGCCAAGCTCCGGATGAATTCCTGTACAGGTTCTGGCTGAATGATCCCGATGCCGTGGCGGCCGCTGTGGAAACTGTGCGTCAGCAGGCCGATCAGTTATCAGGCCAAGTCTGGGATACGCGATCCTTGCTGAAAAAAGCCCGGCTACCCCGGTTGGGCAAGGCGCTTAGCTAAGGCCCCACTTGACCTCGTGCTCTTCGATCTTGGCGATGCGGTCCTTGGTTTTCGGGTGGCTCATCAGCCACGCAGGGGCCGCCCCGCCGCGCGCGCCGGTTAGCGCTTCCAGCTTTTCAAACAATGATTTCTGCGCGGCGGTTCCGAACCCGGCCTTTATCATCAAGGCGCTGGCGTATTCATCGGCCTCGTATTCATCGCCACGCGACATCCGCGCTGCGAGCAATGAAGTCAGCCCATTCGCAATCATCACACCGATGCCCGGCAGAAGCCGAGACAGCAGCATCCCCAACGCCGCACGCATCGCATTCTGCCCCGAGAAATCAATCATTCTTCGCCGCGTATGCCCCAGTGCGACATGGCCCAATTCATGCGCGATCACGCTGGCCATTTCCTGGGCTGTGACGTCGCCTGCCTGAAATTTCCGGTAAAAACCGCGCGTCAGGAAAATTCGACCGTCCGGCGCGGCCAGCCCATTCACCGGATCGACCTCGTAGATGAAAACGCGCACGCGCGGGACTTCTAGTGCGGCGGCCAGTCGATCCAAAATGGGGCGCAACGCGGGATCGGCCAGCTCGGTCGAGCGCGTCGTCAGGTCCCTGGCTGTGCGCCAGGCCGAAAACCGATACAGTGCGATGGCGTACAGAACAGCCAGTAGGATTGGGGTAAATCTGAGCATAAGGGTAATATGGCGACAGCCACGCCGAAGGGAAGCCATCGGGACCAGAAAGTTTTGTACAGAACCATCAAGGGCACGTAGGCTCGGCCCAGACAGGCAGATCGGGGGCGCCATGCAGTTTGACTTGGATAATGGATTCGGCGCCTCTGCCCGGTTGGGTTTGGTGGTGCTGTCTACGGACGAAACCATCGAAAACGAGGCGCGCCAGGTATTGACGAACCGGCCCGTCAGCTTGCTGCACAGCAGGGTGTCGGCCCATACAGATGTGACGCCAGAAACGCTGCGGCTGATGGAGCGTGGATTGCCGGATGCCGCAAGTTTATTGCCAAAATATCAAGATGTTATCGGCTATGCTTGCACTTCTGGTGCAACTGTCATCGGTCCAGATAGAGTACGTGACCTGATCCAAATGCATCACGCGGACACGCCCGTAACCAATCCGATCACAGCGACGGTTGCCGCCTTTGAGGCGCTGGGGGTGACGCGCATCGCCTATGTCTCGCCCTATGTCGAGAGCGTCACCCAGCCGATGCGCGCTTACTTGGCGGCGAAGGGGATTGAGGCCGTAACCGAGGCGAGTTTTGCCATAAAAGAGGATTGGGCAGTGGCTCGAATTCCTGAAAAAGAAACGGAAAGCATGATCTTGACGGCCATATCTAATGTAGACGTTCAGGCGGTGTTCGTAAGCTGTACCAACCTGCGGACCTTTGGGGTGATTGATCGGGTCGAGGCCAAGACGGGGCTAAAGGTGGTTGGCTCGAATCAGGCGCTGCTGTGGCATATGCTAAAGCTGGCCGGGATCAACTCTTCTGGTTGGGGCCCCGGGGCGCTATTCCGCAGCTAGCGTGTCAGATCTCTCATGCCTTTTTCCAATCCTTCCAATGTCATAGGAACCATACTTCCTTCAAATATGTCGTCGATCATTTTGATGGATTGCGTGTAGTTCCAATAATTTGTCGGGACCGGATTGATCCATAGATTCGAGGGCCACTGTTCACGCGCGCGCTCCAGCCAGACCTGGCCGGCCTCGGGGTTCCAGTGCTCGTTCGCGCCGCCGGGATAGTGGATTTCGTAGGGTGACATCGAGGCGTCTCCCACGAAAATACATTTGTAATCAGGGCCATAGGTGCGCAGCACCTCCCATGTCGGGATCTGCTGGTCCCAGCGCCGTTTGTTATCTTTCCACACACCTTCGTACAGGCAGTTGTGGAAATAGTAGTGCTCCAGATGTTTGAATTCAGACTTCGCGGCCGAGAACAGCTCTTCCATGACCTTGATATGCGGGTCCATTGAGCCGCCAACATCCAGAAACAAAACGACTTTTACAGCGTTTCGCCGCTCGGGCCGGGTTTTGACGTCCAGATATCCGTGTTCAGCTGTCGCGCGGATGGTGCCGTCCAGGTCCAGCTCGTCATGGGCACCGTCGCGCGCCCAACGGCGCAGGCGTTTCAGCGCCACTTTGATATTGCGGGTACCCAGTTCAACTTTGTCGTCTAAGTTCTTGAATTCACGCTTGTCCCAGACTTTGACGGCGCGCTGATGACGGCTTTCTTTCTGGCCGATACGCACGCCTTCGGGATTGTAGCCATAGGCGCCAAAGGGCGATGTGCCAGCCGTGCCGACCCATTTGTTGCCACCCTGATGGCGCTCTTTTTGCTCTTCGAGACGTTTTTTTAACGTTTCCATGAGCTTATCGAAGCCACCTAACGCTTCGATCTCGGCTTTTTCTTCATCGCTGAGGAACTTCTCGGCCATTTTTTCAAGCCAGTCACCGGGCAGGTCAATTGCCTCCAGAATGTCTCCAAGCTGGATTTGGTCCAACCCCTTAAAACTCTCTGCAAAGGCGCGGTCGAACTTGTCGATGTTGCGCTCGTCCTTAACCATGGCGGTCCGGGCGAGGTAATAAAAACCCTCGACGTCATAGGTGACCAGCCCCGCCTGCATCGCTTCCAGAAAGCTCAGATATTCGCGCAGGGATACAGGAACGCCGACTTTTCTGAGGTTTTCAAAGAAGGGAAGGAACATGGATCAAATCGCCGCGCGGTGAACGAAAATGGTGATGAATAGCGCGATCATCATAAAGAATATCGCATATCCGGCGGCATATTGCGCCATGTCCTTGGCTCCGCCTCCGCGCTTTTTCGCGCGATAGATCCCCAAGAGTATTCCCAAAATTGCGCCCGCTATGACGATCATGACTGCCCGTTTCTCCTTCTGAGCGGAGAGAGCGCCGTGATTTCGCGCAGTTTTGCGCGTACGGCCCTATCCGCGCCAAATCCGTAGCGCGCCCAGCCCAGACTGTCCAGTCTGACGGCCTGGGCCTCGGTCGGGCGGTCTTGCAGGTCCAGCGCCTCGGCGCGGAGCAATTGCAGTGTCGATAGCAGGGCGGCGTTTTCGTGCTGGGCCGCAACGGCCAGATAGGGGGTCGTCAACAGCAGGGCCTCTTGGCCGCTACCTTCGGTGATCGCATAGGCGGCCAGCTGTGCGGCCACATGGGCAGCGTGCAGCTGAGTGACCGGGTTGCGGGTATAAAACGACTGCGCCGCACGGAAATGGGAAAGGGCGATTTCAGCATTGAACCCCTGCGTCAGGCGGCCCAACGCATAGTGGGCAAAGGCACGGCGATGATCGGTCCAGCCGGCGTTTTCAGCGATGGCCAGCGCTTGGCGGGCGGCCAGCTGCCGCGCAGCAGGGCCGGTGCCGGGCCCAAGCGCGGTTTGTATCGCATCAGTCCATGCGCGTGGCGTTCGGCTTAGCCCTGCGGCTTGGCGTCCTTGTCCGGCTGGGTTCAGTCGCGCCAAAATCGCAGGCAAGCGCTGTGAAACGGCCGCGCGAGACATGCCGTTGCGTAGCTCAGGCGCATAATATGCACGCAGAATTAGCATGTCATAGCTGGTCAGAACCGTGTGGATATTGTCGTCGTTGAATACGGAATCCGGCAGGCGATACAGGTCATTCAAAGGCCCCAAGGCCTGGGCAAGCTCTTCGTGCAGGCAGTCGCGGGTTTCTTGGGGGGGCGAATCCACGGGAATAAAAATAGCCATTTTTTTGCGTTCTTGCAGGCGGACCCAATCGGTTTTTGGGGCCCGCGCCGCGCGGGGGTATTCAGACAGTCGTGAAATATTCGGGACCACGAAACAGGCGGCTTGCGGGATGTGGCGTTGAATATCTGAGCGGCTGACAGCATTAATGGTGATCGAGGCCGTGTCAGCCTGTGTCAGCTGAATATCAATGCCCGCCTCGGTGCGCAGACGTGCCAGTAGGCGGGTCAGGTCTTGGCGCATCTGGGGCGGCGCCCGTCCGGTAACGCGCAGGGTTATGGGGCCTTCGAACCGGGTGAAAACCGGCAGCTCGCGCCCTGATTCCAGCTGAAACGAAAGATCCAGGAAATCCCGCGCCAAATCAGCATTCGAGGTCCGAACGCGTTCCAGCGTCTGCCCCCGGAATGTTTTCATCGGAGGAAGCGCCCCAACCGGCGAGCTGGCTGCGCGACTGGCCGTAAGGTCCGGGTCTGCGGGCATACAGGCTGCCAAAGATGCAACCATAACGAGGCTAAGCAGGATCTTCTTCATGCGGCTATCCTGCCTGTTCGCTACGGCCGAAACAATGGATTTTCCAATGCTTTGGGGAAACTGGCACAGAATGGAGGAGGGCGCATGTGTCCATGCGCCCAAATTCGCCGATCAGCGTTGTCCGCGCGCCATAAACGCCAGACGTTCAAACAGATGGACGTCCTGTTCGTTCTTCAGCAGAGCCCCGTGCAGTTTCGGCAGGGCGTTTGCACCGTCGCGTTTCAGATCCTCGGGGGTCATGTCTTCGGCCAGCAACAGTTTCAGCCAGTCCAGAACCTCGGAGGTCGAGGGTTTCTTCTTCAGCCCGGCCGTTTCGCGCAGTTCATAGAATTGCGTGAGCGCGGTTGTCAGAAGCTTCTGCTTGATGTCGGGGTGGTGGACCTCGACGATCTGCTTCATCACCTCGGGTTCGGGGAAGCGGATGTAGTGGAAGAAACAGCGGCGCAAAAACGCGTCAGGCAGTTCCTTTTCGTTGTTCGAGGTGATGATCACGATGGGGCGCACCTGCGCCTTGATGGTTTCGCCGGTCTCGTAGACGTGGAATTCCATCTTATCCAGCTCTTGCAGCAGGTCGTTGGGGAATTCGATGTCGGCTTTGTCCACTTCGTCGATCAGAAGGACGACTTTCTCACCGGCCTCAAAGGCCTGCCAAAGCTTGCCTTTCTTAATGTAGTTTTTCACGTCATGGACGCGCTCTTCGCCCAACTGACTGTCGCGAAGGCGGCTAACGGCATCGTATTCATACAATCCCTGCTGCGCCTTGGTGGTGGATTTGATGTTCCACTCGATCATCGTCAAACCCAAGGCCTGCGCCACCTGGCGAGCGAGTTCAGTCTTGCCTGTTCCCGGTTCGCCCTTAACCAACAATGGCCGTTCTAGCGTCACGGCTGCGTTGACGGCGACCTTTAGGTCGTCTGTGGCGACATAAGCGTCTGTGCCTTGAAATTTCATGAATTGATCACCCAATTGCCCTGTTCAGGGCGCACAGTAGCGTGAACATTTGTGAGCCGCAATGTGGGACATATAAGGGTAGTGACAAGCTCAACCTGTTGGGGTAAGTCGGCGGCGGGAGGGTACCAAAATGTCAGAAGAGAATTCCATGACTGAATTGGACCTGGATGAGGGAAACGAGATGAAGGCAGAAACCTTTATTTCCGACGACTACCGTCCGGCGGAAGACGAACCGTTCATGAACGAACGCCAGCTGGAGTATTTCCGGCGCAAACTCAACGACTGGAAGGCCGACCTGTTGGCCGACAGCCGCGATACGATCGAAGGCCTGCAAGACGGCACGCGAAATATCCCCGACATTGCCGACCGCGCAAGCGAGGAAACCGACCGTGCCCTGGAATTGCGGACCCGTGATCGCCAGCGGAAATTGGTTTCGAAGATCGACGCAGCTTTGCGCCGTATCGACGAAGGCGAATACGGCTATTGCGAAGTGACCGGCGAGCAAATCAGCCTTAAACGGCTGGACGCGCGTCCGATCGCGACCATGAGCCTGGAGGCCCAGGAACGCCACGAGCGGCGTGAAAAGGTCCATCGCGACGACTGATTCTTCGAGTATCGAGAAAATTAGAGCGCCGGGGGTTTCCTCCGGCGTTTTTTCGTTTCAAACAGCGGGCATGAGTCTTCTGGGTCGGAAAATTGCAGTCATTGGCGGCGGAATCGCCGGGCTGGCGGTGTCGCGCGCGCTTGCGCTACGCGGCGCATCCGTGACAGTGCTGGAACAGGCCCCAGAAATCACCGAGGTCGGCGCAGGGCTGCAAATCAGCCCCAACGGATTTGCTGTTCTGGACGCGCTTGGTCTGGGGGAGGACTTGGTTCAAGCCGCCGTGCGTGGCGAAGCGGTCAGCCTGCGCGACTATCGGAAATCCGAGGTTGTCCGACTGGATCTGACACGGCTTGAGAACCGCAACTATTTCTTTGTGCATCGCGCTGATCTGATTGATCTCTTGGCTGCGGGAGCTCGCGACGCTGGCGTCAAAATCCGTCTGTTGCAACAAGTTCAGGACGTGATTCCCGGATCCCCACCGACCATCTGCCTGCAAAATGGATCCAAGTTGCATCCTGATCTGGTGATTGGGGCGGATGGGCTGCACTCGGCCACCCGGATCGCGCTGAATGGCGCTGACAACCCCTTTTTTACCCATCAGGTCGCCTGGCGCACGGTTATTCCCAATTCAATGGGGCTGGGTCCGGTGGCCCGTGTGCATATGGGGCCGGGCAGGCATCTGGTCAGCTACCCTCTGCGGGACGGGAAAGACATCAATATCGTGGCGGTTCAAGAGCGACGCCAGTGGATGGAGGAGGGCTGGCATCACACTGACAGCCCAGAGAATCTACGCGCCGCCTTTGCCGACTTTGGCCCCGAAGTGCAAGAGATGCTTGCCCAGGTTTCAGACGTGCGTTTGTGGGGCCTGTTCCGCCACCCGGTTGCCACGCGTTGGTGCGGTGAAAACACAGTGATTCTGGGCGATGCTGCCCACCCGACCTTGCCGTTTCTGGCTCAGGGCGCCAGCATGGGGCTCGAAGATGCCTGGGCTTTGGCGGATGAACTATCGACTTGCGACAGCATCAATGCCGGGCTTGTGTCCTATCAGAATCGCCGTCATGCGCGCGCAACCAAGGTGATCAATGCGGCCACAGGCAATGCGTGGAAATACCATCTGGGATTTGCTCCGCTGCGATTCGCGGCCCACACCGCACTGAAATTGGGCGGGGCTCTGATGCCGGATCGGATGATGCACCAGTTTGATTGGCTGTATTTACACGACGAAACCCGGCGCGGGGCCTGACGCATCGCACCCAGGGTCGCGCCCCTAGGCGTCCAGCTCGATCCAGACAGGAACGTGGTCGGAGGGTTTTTCGCGCCCGCGAATGCCGCGATCAATCTGACAGTCCTGTAACAAATCCGCGCATTGCGGTGTCAGCAACAGATGATCGATTCGAATGCCGTTATCCTTGTTCCACGCG
>Ga0070724_10002347_pt1 | contig 10544 bp, 8 predicted proteins | sample tdDd001_FD_67278 | JGI IMG/M metagenome (GOLD analysis project Ga0070724, IMG submission 67278) | Marine sediment microbial communities from the Atlantic coast under amendment with organic carbon and nitrate - tdDd00.1 | ecosystem: Environmental > Aquatic > Marine > Coastal > Sediment | place...
TAAGCTAAGATTGAAAGCTATAATTCAATCAAAAAGTTGCCAGTGTAGCTCAGTTGGCCAGAGCAGCTGATTTGTAATCAGCAGGTCATCGGTTCGAATCCGGTCACCGGCTCAAAACAAAAAAAAAGAAAGTCAATCGGCTTTCTTTTTTTTGTTTATAGAAAAACCAGCCAATCCACCCCACCTAAAAGAACAGTTCGTTCATCTTTTGATCATCGAAAAAAATAATGTATTTTCGATCATCATTAACCAACCCTAATATCATAATTATATGAAGTTTTTTATCGATACAGCAAATCTCGATCAGATTAAAGAAGCCCAGGATCTAGGTGTACTAGATGGCGTAACAACCAATCCTTCTCTTATGGCCAAAGAGGGTATTAAAGGTTCTGATAAGATTAAGCAACACTATGTGGACATTTGCAATATCGTAGACGGTGACGTAAGTGCTGAAGTCATAGCTACCGATTTTGAAGGCATGATAAAAGAAGGCGAAGAACTAGCAGCACTGCATCCTCAAATTGTTGTTAAAGTTCCATGTACAAAAGCAGGTATCAAGGCTGTAAAATACTTAAGCTCTAAAGATATTCGTACCAACTGTACCCTGATTTTCTCTTCAGGGCAAGCATTACTAGCTGCAAAAGCAGGTGCTACCTACGTTTCACCATTCGTTGGCCGTTTAGACGATATAGGAACTGATGGCGTTGAATTAATCGCACAAATTGCTGACATGTTCAACTATTACAGTTTTGATACCGAAGTATTAGCTGCTTCTATTCGTCACACCATGCACATTTTACAATGTGTAGAGGCTGGTGCTGATGTGGCAACCTGCCCATTAAATGCCATTACTGGTTTATTAAACCATCCCTTAACTGACAAGGGTCTGGAACAATTTCTGGCAGATTACAACAAGCTGAACAGCTAAGTTGATATCAGAATTTACATTAAATAAGGAGCCACGCGCTCCTTATTTTGTATAAGTCTGTTTCAAACAATCACAATATCTTAAGCCATTTTCTTATTTATATCAAATCACCTACTTCTAATCAACAACCTTCTTAACCTCTACTACCGCACCATGAGATATATCTTGAACAAGATCATTAAAATAGACACATATTAATACAAATTCTTTTCAAAAACAGACACTTACATCTTAATATTCGCATTCAGATAAATAAAAAAAATCATCATTATTAAATCCATATCTACCTGAATTTGAAGGAAACTTATATCTTTAAGCCAAAATATCTTAATAATTTGACATGCTACTTAAACTCTACCCCGATAATCCGAACTACAAAGAATTTCGAAAAATTGCAGAAATTCTAAGAGATGGAGGTGTTATTATCTACCCAACGGATACGGTTTACGCAATGGGCTGTGATATTACGAACAATAAGGCCATTCAGAAAATAGCAAAACTAAAAGGCATTGCAGCAGACAAAGCAAATTTTTCAATCATCTGCAATAATCTAAGTAATTTGTCAGAGTATGCTAAGGTAGACAATAGTATGTTTAAAATGATGAAGAAAAATCTACCAGGTGCCTTCACTTTTATACTACCTGCCAGCAGTAATCTTCCTAAACTATTTAAGAGCAAGAAGAAAAGCGTGGGAATTAGAGTCCCCGATCACTATATCCCACTAGGTATTGTGGAAGAACTTGGCAATCCGATTATGACCACTTCTATCCATGATCCGGACGAAGTTATTGAATACACCACGGACCCAGAGCTAATTCATGAGAAATACAACAGAGATGTTGATTTAGTTATTGATGGTGATTTTGGACGCAATGTCGCTTCAACCATAATTGACTGTACAGCGGGTGAATTTGAGATTATTCGTGAAGGTATTGGCGAATTGATTTATTAAACCATGGTTTATAATACAAGAAGAGAGAAAAGCTAACACTTTTCCCTCTTCTTGTATTATATAGTCTTCAAACTTATTTCTGTTTTGAGATACTTTTGATAGCTCCCGTTTTAGGGTAGAATTCAATTCTATATCCTTCATGCATCAAAACCTGCGAAGGCATGGTCATCACCTTTCCAAATTGAGCGATGATGTGATTTCCTGTATACAGAACATCCTTCCCTCTTAAAACGGAAACCTCTGCCTGACCAGGAATCCTATAATGAATGAGTGAGTTAGGATTAACATTAGGATCCTGCGGCAAAACAGGAAGCTCTGAAGTTATACCCAGGTTTTTAAACTCAATACGAACAGGTACAGCTTTTAGATTACTATTGTCAACAAGCCCCTTTTCCGGAGAAATACGGAAAAGCACCCCACCCTTATCACTGGATGCAGGCTTATAATCAAATTGTCCACTTTCAACCACATTAACTTCTTTTCCTAAGAACAAAGCCAAATATTCTTTTTCCAACTTATCTAATTCTCTAACAATAACCTCATAAGCTTTACCATCAGGCGGTAAAACTTCGAAATTGGCAGTAAGAATCTTAAAACGACGCTTTCTCAATTTAAATAGTTGATGAGCTGCTTCTTTAGCTTTATCTTCAAGAGATTTTGCAAAGGCCAGCTCTTTTAATTCGGGCACTTTTATAAAAGCCGTATCTGTCTCTACCACCTTATAAACCGTATCCTTTTTAATCAACAAATTCGGATCAATTGAAAATTTACCATATTCAATCTCAACATCTACATTTTTTTTCACAGAAGAAACGACCATCTCCTTTTCAATATTCGTTACATTCATATTGAAACCTTGAATTAGTCCTTCAGCCGTTAATTGAATTAAATTTGGCTGATAACTTCCAACACTTGTTAGTTTATAAAAATTCTGTGGGTCAACTTCCCCTTTTTCACTTACTGAAATTGATTTTACATTCCACTTAATTGCATCAGTCTTAATCTTTGGACTTACACCAATATATTTCTCTGAAAAATCCGCCAGAGGACCAACTTTTTGGATCTTCTTTTCTACAAGTACATTTACATTTAAAACCGTTTGTGGCAAAGCATAAACAACAGTTGATGGCACATCTAAATCAGCTCGACGCTTTTGAGCTTCGGCTGGAATTAACTGCATGCAGCACACAGCTACCAAGATTATTTTCACTACTAGTCTAGACATTTTCTTTTCTTATTACAATTATATTAAAAGAGCATTCTCAAATGAGTTAATTCAAGATCTTAATTCTTTCCAGGCCTGAGGTAGAAATTCCACAATATCACTCGCAATTAAAGCCTCTTCACCAACTTCCTTAGCCGCCAAATCACCAGCTAAACCATGCACATAAACGCCAACAAGCGCTGCATGAATCGATGAATATCCCTGAGCTAACAAAGATAATATTATTCCCGTTAGAACATCACCACTACCAGCTGTTGCCATACCTGGGTTTCCTGTAGGATTAAAATAACAACGCCCTTTTTCATCTGTTATTGCTGAAAAAGCACCCTTTAACACCATCACAACTGATTGTTCAATCGAAAAAACCCTCTGTTTCTCATTCCTTTCAAAAGCACTCGTACTCACTCCGAGTATTCGTTCAAACTCTTTCATATGAGGCGTAAGAATTGTGCCTTTAGGCAACATCTTTTTCAACTCCTGGTCCGTTCCAATAATATTAAGTGCATCGGCATCCAAAATTAATGGCTTATTGCATTCCTCAAGCAGTTCCTCAAGAGCTCTTTCCGAATTACATTTCGTATCAATTCCAGGACCAACACCTATAGCATCGAAATTTTCCAAGTCAGGATATTCTGTAAATATAATATCCGAACGATCGATACTAACCATAGATTCAGGGACAGCTGTTTGCATAATATCATAGCCCAATCGTGGAATATGTGTACTTAGCAAACCAATTCCAGAACGCAAACCGGCTTTCGAAGCTAAAATAGCAGCTCCCATTTTTCCATAACTCCCACTAATCAGCAAACCATGTCCATAGGTCCCTTTATGACTAAATCGTGTGCGTGTTTTCAGTAAACTCTTGATAAAAACTCTATCAATAAGCTGATATGGACTTTCCAATTCTTTCACAATATCAGGATGCAAACCAATAGGCAACACTTCCCAATCTCCCACACACATTTCACACTCGGGAAACAGAAACGATAGTTTAGGAAACTGGAAACTAAGTGTATAATCAGCATGAATGCAATTATCCAGATCATTTAAGGAATTATCTTCTCCAAATAAGCCTGATGGAATATCAATCGCTACAACTTCAGCCTTTGAATCATTAATCAGCTTCACCAAATCTGTGCCCAAACCCTCTAAAGGTCTTGATAAGCCAGACCCAAACAAGGCATCTATTACAATGCATTCTTCATCAAAAACCGAAAACATTTCACAGCTTGTGATATAAGTGATTGAAACAACAGCCTGATTTTTTAATCGATCAAGGTTCATCTGACAGTCAAAAGAAAGCTTCTCGCTAATTTGAGGAATATAAACTTCGACCGAATATTTCGCATCAGCTAACATTCTAGCCAAAGCTAAACCATCACCACCATTATTACCTGGTCCTACAAATATTTTAAAAGATTGCTCTTGATTATATCGCTCAATAATCCATTCATAAAGATTTAAGGAAGCTCGTTCCATTAAATCAATTGAAGAAACAGGTTCATTCTTGATTGTATAAGCATCAATTTCAGCGATTTGTTTGGAGCGAAATATTTTCATCTTTTAATAATTTGATTGAGCCTATTGATCCGATTATCAATAGAGCTCTCTAGTGGAAAATTGAATCTCTCTATCAAAGATAAAAACTTTAAAGATTGCATTTTACGGAAACGATTTAAATAATGTCATAAAAAACAAATTAAGGCTTTGCGTAGTAATATTTTTATATATTTGTCCATCTCAGAAAACAAGTAAAAACTATTAATAATTAAAACAAACAACTATGTTTAAAGGACATCCTAAAGGTCTGATTCCTGCCGCTTTAGCTAATATGGGCGAAAGATTCGGATTTTATACCATGATGGCTATTTTGGTATTATTCTTACAAGCAAAATTCGGTTTAAATGGAACGGATGCTGGTTGGATCTATGCAACTTTCTATTCATCAATCTATTTTCTTGCTATTGTAGGTGGTATTATTGCTGATAAAACTAAAAACTACAAAGGAACAATTCTAGCTGGTCTAGTGATGATGGCTTTTGGATATGTACTACTTGCTATTCCAACTCCAACTCCAGTTCCAAACTTAACTTTATATCTAGTAGCAACATGTATTGCATTAGCTGTAATTGCTTTTGGAAACGGTCTTTTCAAAGGTAACCTTCAGGCTTTAGTTGGTCAAATGTATGATGACCCTAAGTACGATAAAGTAAGAGACTCTGGTTTCTCTTTATTCTACATGTTTATCAATGTTGGTGGTATTTTTGCGCCAATGATTGCTCCTGGTATCAGAAGCTGGTGGCTAGCAAGATCCGGTTTTGAATACAATGCCAATCTTCCTGAGCTATGTCATCAACACCTAGGTGGTACGCTTACAGAAAAAGCTGCGGAACGTTTCCACGAAATTGCAAACCAAGTAAGTGCTGCTCCTGTTACAGATTACACTGCTTTTTGTAATGACTACTTAAATGTATTTAACGAAGGTTTCCACTATGCATTTGCTGTAGCAATTATTGCGATGTTAATTTCATTGGTTATCTACCTTAAGAACAAAGCTAGTTTCCCAGATCCTGCGAAAAAAGCTGCTGAAGCTAAAGCAAACAACACGGTAACTCAAATGGATATTAAAGAAGTTAAACAAAGAATCTATGCTTTATTAGCTGTATTCGGTGTTGTAATCTTCTTCTGGTTCTCATTCCATCAGAATGGTCTAACTCTAACTATGTTTGCTAGAGATTATACTGTACTTAATATTGCTGGCTTTAGTTTTGATCCAGAGATTTTCCAATCGATGAATCCATTCTTTGTTGTATTCTTAACTCCTTTTGTTGTAGGTATCTTCGGATGGTTACGTAACAGAGGAATTGAGCCATCTACTCCTAAGAAAATTGCTATCGGTATGTTTATCGCAGCATTGGCTTATGTATTGATGACTTTAGGTTCTCTTAATGTACCATTATTCTCTGAAGTAACTGAAATGGGTGGTCTTCCTGAGGCTGCTAAAGTAACTCCATTCCTATTGATTGGTGCCTACTTCATTCTTACAGTAGCTGAGCTTTTCATTAGTCCACTTGGAATTTCTTTCGTATCGAAAGTAGCTCCTCCTCAGTATCAAGGTCTAATGCAAGGTCTTTGGTTAGGTGCAACAGGTGCTGGTAACCAGTTATTAGTATTTGGTGCTATGCTTTACGTTGGAGTACCAATCTGGTTAACTTGGACTGTATTTATTGGCGCATGCGCTATGTCTATGATCATTATGCTTGTAATGGTAAAATGGTTAGAAAGAGTTTCTGAATAAGAAATATTCCTATCATATATTAAAAGGATGTCCATTGGGCATCCTTTTTTTTGTACTCTATACTCGCATAAAGAATAACAATAATAATCTCAAACAATATTTTAAGACAAAGAGGTATTTTATTATATCTTTGAATGGAAATAAGGATCTTGATTAAAGACTTTATTTTATCACATGATATATTATTAACATCAGATAAATGCTTCAAAAACTTAAAAACAGATGGCAGATTGAAAGTAACTTTCAACTCATTCTAATCCTCTTAACCTTTTCGGTAACTGGAAGCTTAACCCTTATGGTACGTCGCCCTATTTTTGAATACCTTGATATTGATGCAACAACAAGCCTTTGGATAAGAATTCCACTTAGCATCCTTATCATTACACCATCGTATCAAATCCTGTTAATTATTGTTGGGAGTGTCCTAGGGCAATTCAGATTCTTCTGGGCTTTCGAGAAAAAAATGCTTAGTCGATTTCGTTTTGTCAAAAGGAGATAAGCCTAAGTAAGTTAGAAGCAAGGAGTACAAACTGAAAAAACGTTCAAATGACGAAAGAACAAATAGCCAATCAATTCAAGGCACTTCAAGATACAATTACTAAAACCATAGAAAATACCGATGGGAAGACCACCTTCAAAGAAGATGTTTGGCTACGAGATGGTGGTGGAGGCGGGCGCAGTCGGGTTATAGCCAATGGGAACATTATAGAAAAAGGCGGGGTCAATTTCTCTGCTGTTCATGGTCCATTACCTGACAAAATAAAAACCAAGCTTCAAGTTAACAGTGATGAATTCTTTGCGACCGGTGTTTCCCTAATTATGCATCCAGAAAACCCTCATGTACCCATCGTCCATATGAATGTTCGTTATTTTGAATTAGGTGATGGTAGCTATTGGTTTGGTGGCGGAATTGATCTAACCCCAATCTATATCGATCAAAAAGAGGCCGCCGATTTTCATCAGTCCCTCAAAACAATTTGCGATAAATATCAAGCTGATTTCTATCCTAAATTTAAAAGCTGGGCTGACGATTACTTCTTCCTAAGTCATAGAGACGAGACAAGAGGTGTTGGAGGTATTTTCTTCGATCATCTGAATGAAACTACTGGATTATCTAAAGGTGAATTATTCCGTTTTGTACTGGAAGTTGGCCAGCTCTTTGCTCCTCTTTATGCAGCTATCATGAAAAAGAAAGCCAATATGATATACTCCGAGCAGGAAAAAGATTGGCAATTACACAGACGAGGACGATATGTTGAGTTTAATCTTCTGCAAGATAAAGGAACTCGATTTGGAATAGACACCAATGGACGTACCGAGTCAATTCTGGTGAGCATGCCTCCAGAAGTTAAGTGGACCTATCAACATGAAATGAAGGCAAATTCCTCAGAAGCAAATACCATCAGCCAACTAAAAAAAGGAACTGATTGGCTACAATATTTATAGAGAATAATACTGAATGTTGCTCATTGCCTCATTTTTAAATATCTTCACGATAGATCAACCTATACCGCAATAATGAATAAAAAAACAACTGTTCTACTCATCAACCTTGGCACCCCAAAAAGTCCAAGTGTTAAAGACGTGCGTTCATACTTAAAGGAGTTTTTAAATGATAAGCGAGTTATTGATATTCCCTGGCTTCTTCGAAAAATATTAGTCAATCTCATTATTATCCCATTTAGAGCAAAATCTTCCTCCAAAATATACAAGGAGCTCTGGACACCAGAAGGATCTCCCCTAATGATATATGGTGAAAATGTAAAAAAACTGCTTCAGGAAGAATTAGGTAATGACTTTAAGGTTGAATTAGGCATGCGTTATAACGAACCTTCACTACCTGGCGTTTTAAATAAAATTAAATCTGAGATGCCAGAGCGCTTAATCGTGTTTCCCTTGTATCCTCAATATGCTTCATCCTCTACTGGTTCGACAATTGAAAGGGTGATGGAGTTGATGAAAGGCTGGGAAGTGATTCCTGATGTAAGAATTATCAATCAGTTTTTTGAAGACCCTGATTATATCAAAATTATTGCCGATAATGCACGTAAACACAATATTGATGAGTTCGAACATTTCGTTTTTTCATTCCATGGCTTACCTATCAGACAAATCAACAAAGTACATCCTCACAGAAATTGCAAAACATGTGATTGCGATAAGAAATTTAAACGCGAAACAGATTACTATTGCTACAAAGCAACTTGTTACGAAAATGCAAGACTGATTGCTAAGGAATTAAATATCCCTCAAGAAAAGTATACCGTTGGATTCCAATCACGCTTAGATAAGGATTGGCTGGAGCCATTTGCCGATAAGCTAATGGTTAAACTGGCAAAAGAAGGCAAGAAAAACATCATGGTTTTCAGTCCGGCTTTTGTCGCTGATTGTTTGGAGACAACCATAGAAATTGGAGGTGAATTCACCGAACTATTTACCGAAAATGGAGGCGAAAATCTTGTATTGGTTGAAAGCCTGAATGATAATCCAACCTGGATTAAAACGATCAAAAAACTTGTATTAGATCAATAAGCTAAAATATCAGACAAAATAAAAGAGCCATCCCTAAGGATGGCTCTTTCTGTATATGGTAATCCTAAGAATTATGCCTTGATAAATTTCTGTGGCTTAATCATACGCTCAGGAGCAAGAATCTCGTCAAGCTTCTCTTTAGTCAATAAACCTTCTTCAAGAATCAAATCGTAAACACTTCTGTTCTCAGCCAATGCACGCTTAGCAATTCTAGACGAAGCTTCGTAACCTAAAGTTGGGTTTACTGCAGTTACAATTCCAATACTGTTTAGAACCATTTCTTTACAGTGTGCTTCATTAGCCGTAATACCATCAATACAACGCTCTTTTAAAGTAGCCATTCCATTCTTCAACATTTCTATTGATTCAAGCATAGCACGAACCATTACTGGCTCCATCACGTTTAATTGTAGCTGACCAGCTTCTGCAGCAAAAGCTACCGTTAAGTCATTCCCAATTACTTTATAAGCAATCTGGTTCACCACCTCTGGAATCACCGGATTTACTTTACCTGGCATGATAGAAGAACCTGGCTGCATTTTAGGAAGATTGATCTCATTGAATCCACAACGAGGACCAGAAGAAAGCAAACGCAAATCGTTACAAATCTTAGAAAGCTTAATCGCCAAACGTTTGATTGCTGATGAATACATCACGTAAGATCCTGTATCTGGAGTCGCCTCAATAAGGTTTCCTGCCAATACAATATCCATTTTAGTGATATCACGTAAGTGCTTGATACATTTCTCAGGATAATCAGGCTCCGAGTTGATACCTGTTCCGATAGCTGTAGCACCCATATTTACTTCTAAGAATAACTTAGCGTTTTCATTAAGACGTACAATCTCTTCTTCAAGGTTAACAGCCCATGCTTCAAATTCCTGACCTAAAGTCATTGGTACCGCATCTTGCAACTGAGTACGACCCATTTTCAAGACTTCCTTAAATTCTTCACCTTTAGCTCTGAAAGAAGTGATAAGCTCTTTCAAATTCTCAACTAAATCTTCATTCTTAAGAATCAAACCAACTTTAATTCCAGTTGGGTATGCATCATTAGTCGATTGAGAAAGGTTAACGTGATTGTTAGGATGACATTTTTCGTAATCCCCTTTTTCGTATCCAAGGATCTCTAATGCACGGTTTGCAATTACCTCATTAGCATTCATGTTGGTAGATGTACCCGCACCACCTTGAATCATATCAACTGGAAATTCGTTAATTAATTTCCCATCGATAATTTCTTCACAAGCTTTTGTAATAGCATCATTAAGCTCGTCACTTAATAAACCTAGTTCGTTATTTGCTTTTGAAGCTGCCCACTTAACCATGGCAAGAGCTTTAATATATTTTGGATATGCGCTAAGTTTAACACCGCAAATATCAAAATTTTCAACTGCTCTTAAAGTTTGAATTCCATAATATGCTTCAGATGGAACTTCTTTGTAACCAAGTAAATCGTGTTCTTTTCTAGTCTTCATATTGTAATGCTTTTGCTAATAATTAACATTCAAAAAATGCTAATAATTAGCGTCCTTTTATAGATAACTTTATGCAACAAATGTAAAGCTTCAATCAGATTTTGTCCACTTTTTCAATGCAATTTCAA
>Ga0070724_10002349_pt1 | contig 10542 bp, 8 predicted proteins | sample tdDd001_FD_67278 | JGI IMG/M metagenome (GOLD analysis project Ga0070724, IMG submission 67278) | Marine sediment microbial communities from the Atlantic coast under amendment with organic carbon and nitrate - tdDd00.1 | ecosystem: Environmental > Aquatic > Marine > Coastal > Sediment | place...
GAAACCAAAGAGATCAAAGCACAAATTCGTCAGCTGCGTGGCTCATTGGCAAAAGCATCTTATCAGTTTGAAGACCAACCGATCTCTCCTGAGCATGTCGCGGTGACACCTATTGTCGGTGTCGGCAAAAAACGCAATAAACTCAACCAAGGCATTAATCAGTTGTTGGCTCTCGCGCAAGATGAGATTTTCATCTGCACGCCTTACTTTAACTTCCCGCGTAGCGTAGCAAAAGAAGTGAAAAAGGCGATCAAGCGTGGCGTAAAAGTGACGATTGTGGTCGGTGATAAAACGGCAAATGACTTTTACATCTCTCCAGAAGAAGAGTTTAAAACCATCGGTGGTCTGCCTTACTTATATGAGCGTAACTTACGTCAATTTGCGAAAGCGAATGAAGCGAATATCGCTAGCCGTAAACTCTCTATCCATTTATGGAAGCATGAAGAAAACAGCTACCACTTAAAAGGCATCTGGGTTGATAAGCGTTATATGTTGATCACGGGTAATAACTTAAACCCGCGTGCATGGAAGCTAGATCTGGAAAACGCTATCTTTATTCAAGATAACTATCACCATCTAACAGCGCAGTTTGAGCAAGAGGTAGAGAACATTCTTCAACATACTCAGCTGATTTGTACCTACAAGCAGCTAGAGAAGTTTGAGAACTATCCAGAACCAGTACAAAAGCTGATGCGTAAGATCACGCGAGTGAAAGCGGATAGGGTGCTTAAGCAGATTCTGTAGAAGAGTCGAAAGCTTGAATCAGATAGAGGAAGGGCAGCGTTGTAACGCTGCCCTTTTTGTTTAAGGAGCAATAAATGCTTGGCTAAATGACATATTGTCTTGGTTAGCCAACGCTGCTTGACGTTGATTGTTCTCTTGCTGACTACGGATTATAGAAATTGTGTCCACATCTGATGTAGTTTGATAACCATTATTTTCCACAGCTTCGGCATTAAAGTTAGAAGACATAAAGGTTAGTTCGACCTCATTATCATTGTTAGTTTCAAAGAGAGAAACTTCCTTTTTATTTAGCGCTGCATTCTCCCAAACATCATCGATGTTACTATCATCAAAGGCCATCAATGGTTGATTTACGTTTGACTTCCCATAAATTGTTTGATGAATTTTATTCCCATTATTTTCAACTGCGTATAGTGTCGAACGCTGCAGGTCCATTGCTGTTGGTGCGTCACTATCATAACCACTTATACAGTATGAGGTTACAGATAGGCCACAACTAGGAATTAAACTTAGAGAAGCATTTGGTGTTGGCATGTTAAGGTTAGTTAGAGTATTGAACTCATTGATGCCATTGTCTGGTGTTTCAATATGCTTGGTGTACTCTGTGTTCCATGTTTTGTGTGTGGCAACTACATGCAAATAGTAGTCTTCCGCCAACTCATCGGCATAGCTATAGGTGCCATCGATTAGAGGTAGTGGTTGCCAAAGGATAGCCCCAGTGTTTTGGCGGTATACGTTGAGTTTTGCAGAACTTAGGGTTGTATCCGTACCATCCAATGCGTACCAAGGAGTGGTATGATTTGTCACGTTTATTAAGTTAACTGGGGTATTGCTGTCTTGTGTCGCTGACGCTCCGATAAAACGGTACTGCATCAAATCTTTATCACTACAACCATTCGTTGAGCGACAAAGTCTAGCGGCTAGAACTTCTTTGTTAGTCACGCTATTGTAGGCAATATTGTTCGGTGAAGTGCTTTCTTTATCGTCAGTTGTAGATCGAAAGACGAAGAAGCCATTGCCATCTCCCTCGTCATCAATATAACCATTGTAATCCGTTGTGGATGGCTTTATTTCTGTGTTACATGCGACTCGGTTATCCCAGTCGTTAAAGGTATTGATGGTAAAACGAGTAGGAATGAAATTTTTCTCAATCGTAAGTATGTCATATATACCACCTCGAGAAGTTGACACGACGCTGATGTAGTCTCCGTCTTGCACCAAGCTTTGGTTAATACTTATCGTTCCACTTGTTGATTGGTAAGAGCTTTTCCAAGCGCCATTTGACGAGTGGACGTGAAGCTTAATGTTTGCTCCCTGCGCTTTTTGAGCTATGTACGACTTAGTGTTGCCGCTATTTGTTCCGTAAATAGCGCAACTTCCTTCTGTTCCGAAAGTGACTGGTTTTAACGCTACGAAGTCAATGGTGTACTTAGGTTTAGATGGTGTAGAGCCGCCGCCACTACTTCCACCACTGCCGCCACCACAACCGACCATTAGGGCTGGTAAAGTCAGTAAAATGGCTGTTTTTGCTGCTTTCATCGTCAATATCTCGTCCAAGTCATCTTATTCTGACAGAAATTAAGCAATAAGTGTGCCTAAGGTTAATTCTTGTCATTCCAGAAACGAGGTACGAGTTATCCGGAATCTCAAACTGCGTGTTAAAAGCTTAGATTCTAACTTGTGTGAAAAACAAAAAGGGCCGATGTTCTCACATCAGCCCCTAACTTTATTCACCGCAAATTACTCAACACTATTTGGTCGTTGACTCCACTGTGATCTAGCATCAGTACGGTAGAATAGGTGGTACTTCTTACGCAACATCTGACCACCATCACGGGTAATTGGTTCCCAAGCAAGTTGAGTTCGGCTGGTGCTTGGCTTCACTGTCATGATGTCCATAGGGATGGACACATAAAAGCCCTTGTTGTAGCTACCTTCACCATACTCTTCAGCTGTTAAGTCCGTCAAAGTGGCATAGGCGCCTACAATCACACCGGATTTAAACTGTTTAGAGAAATCGACACGCGCACCAACATCACCGCCAAGGAATTTACCAGCGCTCACCTTAAACAAAGTGCTGTCTAAAAATTGCCACTGCGGCATATAGTAGCCAGTTACGTGTCCTGTAGTGCCTTGACTAAGAACATAAGCTTGGCACTGCGGGATCGGTTGGTTGCAGGCTGCTTCATCGTAGAAGAAATAATCTTCGCTAAATACTCCGAACCAAGAATCTGGGTCACGCTGGCTGACTAAGTTCGCATCGGCGCCCACTGCCCAGTTAGCATTGAGTGGGCGATATAACACTTCACCACCCACACCGGCAAACATTGACTCTAAGTAACCACCATAAGCTTGGGTATAAACCGACTCTGTTGGTTGTTCAAACCAAGTTAACTGAAGTCGATTCAAGCGAACTGGATTATCATGGACATAAGCGCGGAACATCGTACGCACGCGTGGTGTTGCGTAGTTACGTACGTGTGGAGAGTACTCAACATAATTAAACTTGTCGTAATTATCGGTTAGGTTGAAGTAAACCGAGCCAGCCAGCTCCACGTTATCGGTTAGCCAATAATTCGATTTCGCGTTTAAGCCAATGCTATATAGATAGAAAGCTTCTGGCGCACCGATGCTTTGTTTCAAAACGGGATCAACGCCATAATCCCAACGTTGTTTCGTTGAAGCGAGCGCAGCATTAGTTTTAGAGGTCACTTCCTTAGTCGAGAAAGCATCTTCAACCTTAGCCTCTGTGGACATGTGAGTCGCAGCAGCAATATACGTATCACGGTCGATAATTGTTTCAGTTAATGGCATGCCATTTTTGGTTTCAATTACAACAAATTTATCAATGGAGTCATCACTGTTGTTTGTCAATATTGCTGCAGTTCTATCGAGGGCTTCATTACGATCACGGTATTTAACTTGCTCACCAGTAACAACGAGTGTTTTGCCTTGCTTGGATACGGTGTTTTGCTCATAGCCTGCATTACTATCAATTTTCTCAGCTACTTGTCGCCAATCACTGTCTTTGTTGCTTGGTCTTAACTCGGCTTTAGGCTCATCTCGCCAAATTGCCTTCATATCATTGAAGTTGGTGTCGATGTTAAAGCCTAGTGTCAGAGTATCTCCACGTTGATAGCTGAGCTTCGCATCTGCCCAATCGGTTAAGCGGTAGTTCACGCCAAAGTTCCAAGGCGTATGCTGGGGCATGGATTTACCACCTTTTGTTGGAAAATCTTGACTATAGTCGTTGCTGTCGTACTCAATCTTTATACGCAAAGGTTGGTAAGGGGTTTGATATTCAATGCCACCAAACACGGAAGCTGGACCTTTAAACCAACGCTCAAAATCCACACTGCCACCAGTGCCTTTCACATCAGTGGGGCGAGAGCAATACTTGTCGCTGAATTTACAAAACGGATTGGTGGTATTGCCACTTTGGCCCAAATAACCCCATCCCAAACCTAGTGTGAAATCAATATTGCCAAAACGTTTAGTCGCGGCAAGGTATTCGGCGTCAAATAAGCCAGTTCCGCCAAAGTCACGCACACCGATTGAAGCCTCCGGAAGCCAGTAGCTCTCTTCTAGTAAACGAATTTTAAAATCGATACCTTTATCGGTATACAGATTATCGCCGCTATAGTCCGGGTTAGAATTGTATAGCACATCAGGGACGCGCGTATAACGAATAGTCGTTTCGAGCCAACTCATCAACTGTAATGAAACCATATAATGATGGTAATCATCGTTAACGCTAACACCAATATTAAACTCGCCTTCATCAGTCATTCTTGCTGTTGGCGTTTGCATCAAGCCAGTACCACCAAAATCGGTTTGCGATACTTGCCAATCTGCATTTGTCGCTGAGCTCGGCAGAGAAATTAAGCCAAATGATGAAAGGAGTAATGGAAGCTTACGGATTTTCATTGTGCGCCTTTTCTCATACTGATTAGCTTAACGATGTCTTTTTCGATGTTCTGCATTTCACGGGTATCAGAGTTGTAACCTAAAAATACCACGCTGCCCGGAGTCAATTGAGTACTGTTATTATTCCAGTAGGCATAGCCAGCCTTAATGTAATGACCATTAGGGTAGATAACCCATGCATAACTGGGGTGCGCGCTAGAGAGTAGGTTGAGTTTGCCTAAGTAATCACTCAATGATTGATCTGACTTAAATTCAACCAGTTGAGGAGAAAACAATAAGCCCTCGAAGCTAACGGTATTGCTACGGCCTGGAATGATAAATTCGTATTCGCCACTTAGCATTGGATTCGCTTTCGCTTGCAGCCGTATTTCATCAAAATCTAACGTGATTGATTCGCGATAGCCGACTTGCCAATCTTTGATTTGCTCAATCACAATGCCGATAGATTCTTTTTGCTTACCACTATCTGAGGTTAAATCAGTCAGTTTTTTCAAAACTTGCTGCTTGAACTGTTCACTTTGCTCTTGTTTCTCGAGGTTGAACATTTGATTGGCGATGGGGAAATTAACTGGAGAAGGCGATGGTTTTTGCGCAATCACATCAGTAAATACTTGATCAATCCGTTGTGGCTGAGCGTATTCAAGTGCGATGCTTGTTGAGGGTAGGTTTACTTTAAGCGCCTGTGCCGATGTGTTCGATGCCGTAATTAGGCTGCAACCTGCGAAGAACAGTGCTGTAACTTTTTTGATAGATGATAAATGCATGGTTGAATTACTCCGCGTAAGGCTTAAGAACTTCTATTTCTATCAAAAGCTCGTTTGGAACTAACCACTGAGCACTTTTTACTACACTACCTTGGCTGTCTACCCAAAAGTCGTTTTGCATTTGTTGGCCTAAATTAGGAAAGGTGATGACTTCACGAATATGGCTCGTTTGTTTTTCCCATAGTAAAGAAGTCGTTACTCCCATACCTACCGGTGAACTTTCTACCTGTGCTTGTTTGCCATAGTGATAGCCTGGCTGCCAGTCATATCGGATTTGCCAAGAGGTGGTCTCATTACTAGGTGCAGTTAGATTGGTGCTTGATGATAAGCCCAACAAGTTGTCGCTAGGTAGAGCGGTCGTTTTGACTACTCGGCCATTTTCAGTGGTGATCATCGCACTATCAGAAGAAAGCCACTTGAGCTGTTGGTTGCCAGTAACAGGGTTGGTATCAACAAACGCCAATACCATAAAAATTTGCGGCCCTTGATTTACTCGTGCATAAATACTGGCGTAGGGAAGTTCGGCAACTTGCTCTTTTTTTAGGTTGATGTCATCAAATCCAAAGAGACCTTCGGAAATCGTTGCGTTGACATCTTGAAATCGCTGGGAGCATCCTGATAAGAAGCTGAGAATAAGAATGAGTAGAGCGCTGCGAAGATAAGTCATTCATTCATCCTGACAATGACATAAAAAGAAGATATGGCGTGCGTTGTTAACTAAAAAAACACCCTTAGCTAAGCTAAGGGTGTTTAGACTAACAGCTAATGATTAGTTAGTACCGTCAGTACCATCAGTACCATCAGTACCGTCGTTGTCAGAACCTGCGATAGCGACAACGCCAACAGCGACAACAGCACCAACAGCTACAGCCGTAGTTGTTGCTACACCAGCAGCCGCGGTTGTTGCAGCCGCGCCGCCAGCAGCACCGCCACTTGCAGAAGCTGCACCAGTAGCTGCTTCACCAGCTGCGAAAGCATTTGTTGCTGCACCTAGTGCAACCAACATTGCTAGAGCAATATTTTTCATTAATTTGTCCTTGTAAATTTACAATTTAACACATCGATGTTGGAGGAAATTTAATCACTCCGTTGCTTATTCTATGTGACATTCCGTAAAGAGTAAAATAGTTAACAACTTGTTTTACTTTGGTTTCAGCTAAACATCACGTCAATGAACACGGAATTTAATTTTGCTGCACTTGTAGTATCTAGCTATCACTCTTGTACGCGTAGTTGTAGTAGCCATAGCCGTAAGAGCTAGACGCTTTCTTCTCAACAGCATTGAGAATTACGCCTTTAACTTCAATACCTGCTTTATCAAAGCGGTCACGTGCGACATCAATCTCTTTGATTGTATTCACACCAAAGCGTGCGACCATTAATGTCGTGCCCACAAGAGCGCCGACAATACTCGGGTCTGTCACGGCTAATACTGGCGGCGTATCGACAATCACTAAGTCATACTCTTCGCTTGCCCAATCAAGCAGCGCTTTAAAACGAGGGTGCATTAGTAGCTCTGATGGGTTTGGTGGTACCTGACCACGAGCAATTACATCTAGGTTTTCAATTTGTGTCTGTTTGATTGATTGCGCTGTGTCGATTTTTCCACTCAGTAAATCAGATAGGCCGTTGTCCCATGTTAAGCCGAACGTTTTTTGCAAATAGCCTTTACGCATATCTGCATCAATCAACAACACTTTCTGGCCAGTTTTAGCAGCAACTGCCGCAAAGTTGGTAGAGATAAATGACTTACCGATACCAGGAGCAGGACCAGAGATCATCACCACGTTATTTTCAGCTTCCATCATGGCAAAGTGTAAGCTGGTGCGTAGGCCGCGAAGAGCTTCTACGGATAAGTCGGCAGGGTTAGCTTCTGCAAGTAAAGACATTTCTTTACTCTGCTTTTTCTTTTTCGCTTTACTAAAGAGGCTTTCTTGCATATCTGAACGAGGTACGCTGGCATACACAGATAGGCCTACTTGCTCAATCTCATCTGGGTTTTCAACCCCGCGATGGAATGCGGCTTTGACTAACACAAAAGCAACGCTGAGCATACCGCCTAATAATGTCGCTAGTACTGCGATCAATGGCTTTTTAGGTTTAACTGGTTTTACGTAAGTTTGCGCAGAATCTAGGATGCGTACATTACCTACTGTACCCGCTTTAATGATACTTAACTCTTGTACTTTGTTTAGTAGTTGGATGTAAATCTGCTGGTTCACTTCTACATCTCGAGTCATGCGCAAAATTTCACGCTGAGTTTTTGGCAGCTTTTGCACTTGTTGATTCAAGCGCTCTTTTTCACCAAGTAGTGTTTCACGTTTATCAAGTAGTGAACGATATGCTGGGTGATCTTTAGTAAAGCGTTGGCTGATGTCGCTCTCTTTAAAAGTCAACTCATTTAATTGAGCTTCTAGTTCGACCATCACTTTCAATGTTGACTGAGCTTCCAAACCTAAATCGACAGACTCATTGTCTTGACGGTATTGATTGAGGATATCTTCTGAAGAGTTCAGCTTAGTTTTAATTTCTGGCAAATGTTGCTTCAAGAAAGTTAAACTCTTTTCAGCCTCAGCCGAGTTACGATCTACGTTTTGTAGGAAATAGGTCTGGCTAATGTGATCTAAAATTTGTTTGATTTGAGAACGGTCTTCACCTTCAAAGCTTAAACTCAAAATACCGGTTTGTTTGCCTCGTTCGCTGATAGAAAGGTTTTGCTTTAGCCACTCTATTGCTTCTAAGCGTGAATGTAGGGCAATCGAAAACTCAGATTCGTTGCTTGATTGTAGTGAGGTAACAAATAAGGCGTAGTCCTTTTTTTGTGAAAGCTCACCTGCTTTACCTTCCAGCACCACTCGTTCATCTTCTCTCACTAACTGGTAGCTTTGTGATTCTGCGTCGGTAACGACAAGAGTATGTGCCATTTGTGCTGCGTAATCAGGTAATTCAAATCGGCTAATAGAGATTGAGTTGATATCTCCCCTTAAGCGTGCGAGACCTTTACCTATGATTGGTAAATAATTAGGGGAGGCAACCGTGGTTAGGTTAAATTTATCGACAGTGTCACCTAAAATCATACGTGATTTGATGATCTCAATTTCTGTCGTTGCGGAAGACTCTTGAGAGAATAGATCTCCCATATCACCAACCATAGCTGAAATGCCGCCTGAGCTTTTTTGTTCAATTTGAATCAATGCATCGGCTTTATAAATTGGCGTCGATAAAAGTGCGATCGCTACGCCTACAGCAGCAAAAAGGAAAGTGACGGCAACGATAAGCCATTTCGCATCAAGCAAAGTGCCTAATAGCTTGCCTAGGTCGAACTCATCCGAAGAGTTGTCAGATGTTGGTCTGGTTTGTTGTGTTGTCATAATGCGTGTTTAAATCTTCTTGTGGTAAAGCTTCAAGTGCTCTTTTTGATCCCATTCGCTATTTAGTTAGGCGTTATAGTTTTTTTGCCCAAGCTTCAGCAGATTGTTGAATCAATTGATAAGCGTATTCAAATGCCTCTCGACTTTGGCGATACGGATCTGGAATATCTTTCTGTCCCAACCATTGGCCAAACAACATGGTTTTACCACGAGCCTCAGGTGCGATGGATGTTAGGGCTTCAATATGACCTTTTTCCATCACTAGAATGAGGTCGTATTGGGCACAAAGTTCAGAAGTCAGCTGTTGCGCTTGATGGGCTTGAATATCGACACCATGCTCAGCGGCCAACTCAGTGGCGGTTTTGTCAGCCGACTTGCCGACTAAGCCGCTTTTTTCGGCGGCAATACCAGCAGAAGCAATGTGTCTTGTGGGCAATAACTGCTTCAATATACCTTCACCGGTGGGAGAGCGGCAAATGTTACCGACGCATACGACTAATATTTTATTAAACATATCTTTTTAAATGAGTAGGCCAATACAACGCTTAACCTACTCCCACTCCAATTAGTTAGTGATATTTCTAAGGCCAGGTCTTAATACGCAATGCACCTTCTGTTAGCTCATTGAAGCCACTGATTGTCGGTATTAGCTGTCTAATCACGCGATTCCAACGGGTAATTGGGGCTGCGGTAACATAGACAATGTCATAGGGCTGGAGATCAAATTCAGTGCCGATAACTAGAGCTGATGCGTCGTTAATATCCAGTTGGAAGATATCAGCAAGGTGCTCAGATTTATCACTTGCAGTGCGAATAACGAACACGCCAGTCGCATCGGCTGATAATTCATTGATACCGCCCACGTTGCTTAACGCTTCTGTTAAGCTCATACCAGCACGGTCCATCTTAAGCAATTTAGGATCGTTGACTTCGCCCATCACGAACACTTTTTGGTTGTCATTTCGTGGTACGTGAACAATATCGCCAGCCTGTAATAAGCGGTTTTGTTTTAGATCACCACGCTGCATCAAACCATACAAAGACAAGGTTTGTTCAGTACCGTTACGAGTTAAGGTAACGTTTTTCCAGTCTGCATTTTCCGCTAAGCCACCAGCGCGATTAATGGCATCTAGCAATGTTAGAGGAATGTTGGTAATCGCTTGTTGTCCTGGTTTTGTAACTTCACCAGTTATATAGGTTTTTTGAGAACGGAAAGTTGCAACGTTGACATCAACTTGTGGGCTTTCTAAGTATTTAGCCAAGCGGGATGCTATGTCACTACGAATTTCTCTGACTGTCTTGTCTGCAACATCAACTGTACCTATGTATGGGTAAAAGATCGTGCCATCAGCATGAACCCAGTTACCAGCTTCAGAAGCGCTACGATAAGAACCAGCTGGAATTGTGAGCTCTGGGTGATCCCAAACAGTGACATTTAGGATATCCCCAGGGCCCACTTTATATTCATAATTAGCAATTTCTTTATCTAGCTCAGGGTTAGGTTGAGAGCTAAAGGCTTTGTCGCTAGGAAAAGTACTAACAGTTTGGGCTGTAAGAGGGTAAAGGTTAACTTGTTCCGAAATGGAGCTTTCTTGATTCGTTTCAGATTCAACTAGGTTTTTATTGCTAGTCGAAAGGTGAGAACCTGGAGTTGTACAGCCTGCCAAAAACGCAGGAACTATCATCGCAAGCAGAAGCTTTTTTTTAAATTCCATGTTTGATAAGTCGTTTAATTA
>Ga0070724_10002352_pt1 | contig 10539 bp, 8 predicted proteins | sample tdDd001_FD_67278 | JGI IMG/M metagenome (GOLD analysis project Ga0070724, IMG submission 67278) | Marine sediment microbial communities from the Atlantic coast under amendment with organic carbon and nitrate - tdDd00.1 | ecosystem: Environmental > Aquatic > Marine > Coastal > Sediment | place...
AACCAGAGCCTATATTCGTGCAGAAAGAAATTCAAAATTTGATAAACCACTCAACAAGTGGACGTAAATTTCAACTGAAATTGAGGCTCAGGAATCATATACCTGTTTGTTATTAAAAGTATTTTTATAAATGTAAATAAATTCGTATTATTGTTTTTATATCAAAACGCCATGTAAGGCTTTGATGTTTTAAGATTATGAAAAGGGCCACTGATAAGTAAACATCACATGCGGAGAAACGAATTGAGAATGCGGTCAGCTCAGTAAGATATGTTGCTCAATGGGAATCGAATATAGATAGAGGTCTGATTTCAAAAGAGAAAGTATTTAAATTTCATATATTAAAAGCATGATAGTGTCAACAAATTATAATCATTTTAAATTGTCATATCACATTGATGATACGTTGATTTGGTCAAGATGTCTTTCACCACCCCTTGTGTTAATTTTCCGGTACGCTGATCTTTTTTCATCACGATCCAGTTATTTTTTACTTTTCGATCATATCACAAATGTCAATTTAGATTATGATCTGAAAAATTTTAAGATGATAACCGTTTGGACAATAGATGATGTACAATAACAATAATGAGAAGACAGATGCTCAAAATAACAATAAGCGGTGGAATCACCGGCTTTATTCAGGCGATTCCAAGACCCTTGTCAAGATATTTTAAGCCTTCGATTTGCGAAAGCTTCAGATTATGATTATCTTATTTTTGAATACGTTGATTTTTCCGAAGGTTCAAGGTGACAAGATTCAATATGAAAAATAATATTATCCATATAAATATCTCCCCTGTCGTCAAAGCCATGGCAGGATAATGTAACGGAGGTTGACCATGAAACCCATTTACTTCGCAATCACTCTTTTGGTAATGATTTTTTTCGGCTATCACCAACTCATGAGCATGGATCATAAGAACACGCCCATGAACGACCGAGCCGGGAACACCGCATCAGCTGTATTTGCCGGCGGCTGTTTCTGGTGCACGGAATCGGATTTTGAGAAGGTCGACGGTGTCATCGAAGTCATTTCCGGCTACACCGGCGGCCATGTCCAAAAGCCGACCTACAAGCAGGTCTCCGGAGGCGGTACCGGCCACATAGAGGCCGTGAAAGTAATCTACGATCCGGCCAGGATCAGCTACGAGAAACTGCTGGAGGTGTTCTGGAAGCACGTGGATCCCACGGATCCGGGCGGCCAGTTCGTAGACCGGGGAGCCCAGTACCGGAGCGCCATCTTCTACGCAAGCGAAAGTGAAAAGCGCTTGGCCGAGGAATCCAAGCAGCGCCTGGCGGCCTCAGCCCGATTCGACAAGCCCATCGCCACGGACATTCTCCCCCTGGCCGATTTCTATCGGGCCGAGGACTACCATCAGGACTATTATAAGAAAAACCCGATCCGATATAAGTGGTACCGTTCCGGGTCCGGCCGCGACCAGTTTCTTGAAAAGACCTGGGCGGACCTCGAGACCGGCATGGAAAAAGACGGACCGTCCCCGGACATGATGAAGGAGAACATGGAAGGCGAGATGAAATCCGGTGTAAAAAACACGATGGATGGTGAATCGAATACGACGATGACCCAAACGTCCGCCGCCATGCCCCCGTATACCCGGCCCGACGACGACGCGTTGAAGATGCGCCTGAACCCCATACAGTACAAGGTCACGCGCCGGAATGGCACCGAACCGGCCTATAACAACGAATACTGGGATAATCACGAGGCGGGCATCTATGTGGACATCGTCAGTGGGGAACCCCTGTTCAGCGCCAAGGACAAGTTCGAGTCAGGTACGGGCTGGCCCAGTTTCACGCGGCCTCTGGAACCGGAGAACATTGTGGAGAAAACCGACCGGACCCTGTGGACCGAGCGGACCGAGGTTCGCAGCCGCCACGGTGACAGCCACCTGGGGCACGTGTTCGACGACGGCCCGGCACCCACAGGCCTGCGTTACTGCATCAACAGTGCGGCTTTGCGCTTTATTCCGGCAAAAAGTCTGGAAAAAGAAGGCTACGGCCAATACCGGAAGTTGTTTAAGTAGTCGGCCTGAGCTCGATTCCGGATTTTCTCTTTATAGTTTTAAAAGCAGCGCCAAAAACAGGTTATTCCTTGACAAAAAACGTGCCCTGGTGTACGAATGAGTCAAAATTGGAATGACTATTTAAGAGTTATGCTCAGGCCAAAGGGCCATCCCGACTCGGGGTGGTCCTTTTTTTATGGAGGAAAGAGAAATGAAGACGTTAAAATACAGCGAATCGTTCGTGTGGTTGGTCAGCATTTTAACATTCGGCATCATTACCGTACTGGCAGGTTCCACCTGGGCCGAAACACCCAAGGAAATAAGAATCGGAGCCACGGTATCCATGAGCGGCAAGTTTTCCACGGAAGTGGGACCTTTTAAACAGCTGATGGATGCTTATGCTGCGGAAATCAACGGTCAGGGCGGTATATATGTCAAAGCGGCGGGATCAAGACTCCCCATCAGGTTCATCGTATATGATGACAAGAGCGACGGTCCCACCGCCCGAAAGTTTTATGAAAGGCTGATTTCCGTGGACAAAGCAGATATTCTGTTAGGGCCCTATTCCAGTCCGGTTACGTTTGCGGCCAGCATAGCCGCGGAAGAGAATAAGGTTCCGTTTATTGCCATCTGCGCCAATTCCCATAAAATATACAACCGTGGCTTCCAATGGGTCGTATGCGTCATCGACAAGGCCCCGTTGTATACCCACCGCTACTGGGACATGATCGAGGCTGAAGGACAGGCTAAAACCGTTGCTTTTGTGGTCGAAGACACCCTGCATCCCCAGGGCGTATATCGGGGTGCCAAAAAGCTTTCGGAAACGGCTGGATTGAAAGAGGTTCTCCTCAAAGTACTTCCGGCGGATACCCATGATTTCACCGCGGCCATCGTGAAGATCCAGGAGACCTCCCCGGATATTGTTTTTGTTTCTGCCAATGTACCGTTTTCAATAGCATTTATGCGTCAGGCCAGAGAGCTGGACCTGAACCCCAAAGAATTTCATGTCATCCACCACGGCGGCGTTTTCAAAAAGGGGCTGGGCGCTGGTGCAGAAGGCGTGGTCGGGCAGTCCTACTGGACACAGGGAATGGATTATGGACATCCCGAGCTTTTCGTGGCGGTCATGGAGCGCTCCGGCATCAGCCTCGATGACTTTCCATGGGCACCGGCCTACATGATGGCATTCGAAGTGGCGACCCAGGCCATTGAAAGGGCCGGAAGCCTCGACAAGAAGAAGCTGATGCCGACTTTAAAAAAACTCAAGGTCATGACTATCGGCGGTGTGGTGAGCTTCGCCGAAAACGGAGTGGGCACCATCAACACCTATCCGTCCCAGATCATTAACGGTAAATATCACATTATCTGGCCGTCTCAGATTGCCACCGCTCCTCACCGTTATCCAGGCACAAGAAACTAGGAGCTAAATTGAGTGTTTCAAATTGCGCCGGTGTACTATAAATATAATTTCTTTTTGAAACGCTCAACTTAGATAAGATCTGAGTTCTTGATGCTGAATTCAGGTAGAATTTTTATATTAACAGCCTTCGGGCTTTCTGACGTTAAAAGAAGACCCAGTGTGATTCAAGTTCTCATCAGCGGCCTCTTCCTTGGAGGCGTATACGCTCTGCTGGCGGTAGGTCTTTCGCTGGCATTCGGGATAATGGGGGTGCTCAACCTTGCCCACGGAAGCCTGGCGGTACTGGGGGCGATACTCTATAAAAAATCTCTGGTTCTGCACCCTTTTTCTCCGTGGATTTTTAGCGTCCTGGCTACGCCGATCTTTCTATGCCTTGGATTCATCCTGCATCTGATCATCGTGACGCCGTTCCGCAACCTTTCCCTGTCCGAAGGCGTCGTTGCTTCTCTAATCGCAAGCCTGGGAGTGGCGTTCATCCTGGAGGATCTGTTTGTATGGTGGCAGGGCTGGGAGCCCATATCCACATATTTTTCTTTCCCGACTTTCAACCTTTTTAACCTTAAAATTCCGGGCCTGAGAGCGGTTTTAATGGGAATGGCTGCCATCACCATCGGGCTTTCCACCCTTTTTCTAAAAAAAACCGACCGGGGTAGATCCATGCGGGCTCTATCACAGGATCAAGAGACCGCATCCCTTTACGGAATAAACCCGGGTATCACCTCCATGAGCGCCCTGGGTCTGGCCACGATTATGGCCGGGCTGGCCGGCATTTTCTATTCCGTCCTGTATCCTCTGGGCCCCAGAGACGGGCTCGACTTGACACTTAAAGCGCTTTTTATCGTGGTGGCCGGAGGTATGGGGAATCTTCGGGGCCCGGCCGTGGCCGGACTGCTTCTGGGGCTTTTAGAGTCGTTTGCCGGTTTTTTCTTTACCTATACGTCAACGGACACCATCGTTTATAGTCTTTTGATTGTTTACCTGGTACTCAAAAGAGGCCGGAGGCGGCAATGAAAATATGGCGGATATCTTTTCTGACGGTGATTTTAGGCGCTTTGGTGATTTCTGCAGCCTATTTCAGTGAAGGGTATCTCGGCATTTTAGTTTTTTCACTCATCATTAACGGGATTATGGCCGTATCCTTCGATATCCCGGGACGTTCTCTGGGGCTCATCAGCCTGGGACACGCCACTTTTTTCGGGATGGGCGCGTACTGTTTCGGTATCAGTATCACACAGGGATTCACTTTTTTTCCTGCTTTGATCCTATCGGTCCTGTTGAGCGCCGTGGGGGCCTTTATCATTACCCTTCTTTTGGCCGGTCTGGGCCATGGTTACTATTCCCTGGCCACCTTGGGGGTCCTTATTGTTTTTCAAAGGCTTTCCGAAACACTGGAAAGTTTGACCGGTGGTTCAGCGGGTCTTTATATACCTGAAACCATATCCAAACTTCACTGCAACATTCTGGCCGCATTTCTGCTTTTGGCCACCGCTGCGGGTCACGTGCTGTATTCTCGTTCCCGATGGGGGCTCTATTCTAAAGAGACGGAAGCCAGTGAGGAGGCTGCTGAAGCCATCGGCATCCCCACCCGAAAAGTAAAGACGGCAAGTCTGATGATCTCGGCCATTCCCGCATCCATGGCCGGCCTCCTTCACCTGGCACGGACTTCCCATGTGAGTCCGGTCTCCGGGTTCAGTCTGACACTCAGTATCACAGCCTTGCTGGCTTCCCGGATTGTGCCGGCAAGAGGCATACTGGGCCCGCTGTTGGGGGTTTTGCTCATCACTGCTGCGGAAGAAGTGATCTGGACAAAATTTGAAGGCTTTAACCACGCCCTGTTCGGTTTAATTCTGCTGGGTGCAGCCTGGTATCAGGGAGTGCAATCGTCTGAAGCGGGCTTAAATCTTATCAAAAAATTCAGAGTCGGCGAAAAATGATTTGGGCAACCGCCCGTCGTTTTTTAATTTCACCGAAACTGAGCATTTCAAATAGTAACGGGTTTCAGACACATTAATATACGATTTCGCTTGGAAATCATCCTGTTTCACAAATTGATGACCGAGCTACAATATAATGGGGTCATTTTCGCTTGACACACAATATCTTCTGTATTATCTAATTTTTTAATAGATTTGCATTCTTACACATACCAGACGATCCATGCACCGCGGGTTCAGTTCAACGCCTTTCGTATGGTGGATTGCGGAATCACAACCCATCTCAATGATGCCAAGATACAAGGTGTTTGCCATGACAAACAGGGACGGTTCCCGATTGAACTTCAAAGGGGAAAAAATACCTTTGAAGACTGCCTTCCATGAGAGCGATGCAGAAACGCCTTCCGATCCCAGTGCGTCGGCCCCGCCCTCCGACGATTTCTTGAGCTCGGCGGATACATCCCTTCGTAAAAATATCCGGAAAGAACTCGATCCGAACGTCGCTGCGCTCCCGCACCCGAAAAATCAACCGATACCCCCCGGCTCTGACGGCGAAGAGATCGAGGAAGAAGTCGGCATGACCGATTCGGGGCGCAAAGCCAGTGAGGCCTTGGTTGCCCTTGGCAGGGCTGCACGATCCTTTTTGCTCTATGAACCGGACAATCAAGCTGTCACCTCTTTTCTACAAGATCTGCGAGACAAGTTTTATGGCTATCTGGACCCGCATGGTGAAATGGTGTTGGATATTCGACCCTGGGAGATGGTAATGGGATCAGAGGTCGTCTACCTCAATCGGGACAGGGAGCGTTCCCTGTCATTCCGGCTTTTTCGTGATGGGGTGCGCAAGGTGACCATCACCCCGGATGTGGAGTGGAATGAGTTGACCAAGTTTTTGGGTATCATTTCCATCCAATACACTGGGATTCGACAACAGGAAGACGATATTGTGGTCATGCTCTGGAAGGCCGGATTCACCCACATCGCAGTGGAATCGGTGGAAGGATTTGTCCCGGAGGACGACGATGTCGACGTGGATACGGCCATCTATACAGATGGAGATTCCGCTGACTCGGCCCTTGCGTTATACGCCGCCGCACCTGAAGGTTTCGACATACCTTGGCCCGAGTACAACGAACGGGCATCCATCAGATACGTTGAAATGGATTCGGAGCACTTGCGAAAGCTGGATGAAGAGGTCTCCAACCTGGCGCTTCCGGCCCAGTGTGTAAGACTCTTGAAGGAGATACTGGAAACGGCCGCAAACCCTGTCGAGCCCATGAAGCTGGAAGACGCCATACCGATGGTCCAAGAGGTGTCAAACTTTCTGTCGGCCGAAGGGCTGCTTTCTTCCCTTCTCGAAATGATGCAGATCGTTCAAACCCTCCCGTTTAATCAAAAAGACGAGGAACACTGGGTAGAGCTGCTCCGGACCTTCTCTGACGTCAATGTGCTGGTACGTGTCATCCGCTCTTTTCCTGCGGGTCTGGAGGAGGTGCCGCCACAGCTGTTCGATCTGGTGGAGATGGTTCCCGAGGACCCTGTTCCCATGTTGCTGGAGATTTTGAACGACGAGCGGACCCGTACCGCCCGATGGGTGACCCGAAATCTGCTGGTACGGATGGGTTCCGATAAACTGGACCACCTGGTTAAAGCCATCGATCAGTTACCCCCTCCCGTGGCGGCCGACCTCCTCCGGGTGGTGTCGGATATCGATTTGGACCGCGGCATTCGCGTGGGCATTGACATGGGCGTCGAGACTGATGTGGAATTGCATCTCGTTGCGCTGTCTCTCTTGGAACAGGGGTCCTACTCCAAACGTGTCAGCCGGTATCTGACAAACTTGATCGAATCGAGCAGCATGGAGGTGCGAATGCACGCACTTAAATTGCTGGTACTCCATAAAGAACCGTCGGCACTCTCCAAGATAACTAGCCGACTGGAGCACAACGCTGCTGAAAACGAGATGGATCTTCGCGAGATAGAGGCGCTGGGTTCGGCCATGGTAGCCATCAGGGAAGACCGCGCTTTAGAACAGTTCGTTGAGTGGATCCAGCCCAGAAAACTCCTTCAACGGATGCTTCCGAAGCGGCAGAATCTCAAGTGGGCGGCGGTTACAGGCCTTTCCCAGATTCCCGGTGATCCGGCCAAGGAATACATCCGCCTGGCTGCAAAGACCGCCGGCGAGGAACTCCACCGCCACTGCATGAAGTCTCTGGTCCTTCAACGGCGACTGGGCATGGAGGTTCGCGATGTCTGATGAAATTCGGAATGCCCAAGCCCATCTGGATTCAGTCCTCTCTCAGGCCCGCGCCGGAGAAGACAGGGAGATCTCTCGCCAGGTTCGGGAAAAAGGAGAACAGTTTGCCAAGATTCTCTATGGTCTGATGCGTATGACACGCATCCATTCCCTGGATAACGTTGCCTTCGAGCAAGCGGTCGGGGATTTTCGAACCGTCTTAGGAAGCCTTTGCAAACTGCTTGGGACCCTACACCTCGTATGTGTTGAAGATCAGGTGTATGTGAATGATGTCCGGATACGGTTTGAGATCGCCTCGGAGCACGTTGAAGCCATGGGTGCAGATCTTCGCAGGCATCGGATCGGCGGCATTTCGTTCAACGACGTCATCACCAAAAAACAAATCCTGATCTTGATTGGAATGATCATCGAGCCACCGACCGGGAAATCGCCGCGCATGGCTTTCCAGAGAAAATTAAACGAAAATGGGATGAGCTCCATAGACCTGCAGGGGATCTTCTCCTTCCGTATGAAGGGAGAAAAGATTCACAAGATGGACCGGGAATTCAAAGAGGTCTATCAACAAAGCGCAAGGATCATCGCTGAAGCCTATCGCAACCTGGCCGCGAGCCGCCTTCCAAACCCCCTTCCAGTTCGCCGTCTGGTAAATGAGATGATCGACACCGGCCGGTCCGCAAGCGTCGCCGACCTGGCGCGGGATCATGACCGGCGGCTGCCCCATTATGCCCGACATACGCTGATGGTTGCCAATCTATCGCTGCTCATCGGTGGAGCGGCCGGCTTCTCCAATGCCATTTTGAGTGACTTGGGCGTAGCAGCCATGTTCCACGACGTGGGCTACTCATTAAAGGAAGACGGCTACTGGGTTCCCTTCGAACGCCACACCACAGCCGGTTTGAGCTCTCTAATGCGGCAGCGGGGTTTCCACGAGGCTAAAGTTCGGCGTCTACTGGCTGTGGTCGAACACCATCGCCCCTACGACAGCCCAAAGGGACGCCCGAGCCTGTTCGCCCGGATCATTCATATTGCAGACGACTACGATATCCTGACCCGTTTCCGCCCAGGCAAGGGGCCCGTTCTGTCGCATCCTGACGCTCTGGCACGCATGGCCGCCCATACCGGCAAGACCTATGACCCGGATCTGTTCCAAGTGTTTGTCAATAAGATGGGGATGTTTCCCCCTGGCTCCATCCTCCGATTGGCCTCAGGCCGTCTCGTTGTTTCGGCGTCCGGTGCAAGGAGTCGGAAGACCTTTGCCAAACCCCTGTGCCAGGTGGTTCGTAATGTGGATGGATCCCAAGCCGGGAATCGGGAATTGATCGACCTCGCAAGCGAGGACCGTGTGGTTAAGGTTTTGCAACCTTCTGCATGAACCTGGCCCCTGAAATGCCCACTGGACAGCGCTTCATAGCGGCCTTAATCACCAGCAGATTTTACACCTCCGGCAGGTTCAAAGGTTTATTCTTCATCGGATTTTGAAAAAGACAAAGAATCTGAAATCCGGCTCAGATAACGAAAAAGTATCCTCGAAAATTTTACGCCCTTTCCGGATAGATATTCCTTGTTTGCGTTTCGTGCGAGCTGCGTCAGGCGCTGCCGTTCTGCATCCGGGCAGATGCCGAGAATCTCCTCGATGAGAGCCCTGTTCCCTTCCTTGAGTTGATCCCGCCAGTTTTCTGTCTTTTTAAAGGCAAGGGTCTGTCGATTATCCCCGTGCTTGATGGTTTCAAGGGAATTCTGAATGGATTCCACGTCAGCATCCCGCAAGAGCGCTCTGATGCGTTGAATCTGTCTTCGCCTTGCCCCGTGACGCGTTATTTTCCTTGCGAATCGGATAGCATCCAGAATCTCATCCGGAATATCGATATTTTGAAGCTGTTCAGCCGACAAATCCATAAGCTCTTGACCCAGCATCTTCAAGGCCCTGTCTTCAATTTTCCGTTGGGTTCTGCTTTTACCATTGGTATCCATCGTTCAAATCCCCTATCTTTGTATTCTTACACATTTTTGCCAGAAAGTGCAAACCTGACCGTAGAATATCCCAGGCTGGACCCATTTGATTTCGGTACAGCGAAGCGACGGCGTGTTTCTCTTGGAAACCGACGGGCTGTTTGAAGGACTTTAGCACGCGTTAGACCGAGCCGAATGAAATTATGATTTAAAACATCCATCGGATATTTTATTGACCAACCCTTCTTTATACCTCTGGCACGGCTCGGGCTTACGGGTGCTCGAGCACAAGTTCCCGTCGATTGGAAAGAGATATACGCCGTCGTGGAGCGTTCTCTCCCTACTGGGACTCAAATGCGTTTGTCCTGCTTAATATCCGCCCCAATTGATCGAGAAAAAATCGAGACTTGGTTGCAATCGGAATAAAAAGGCTTATCTTATCGCCCAGACCATCGGCAAACAATGGAGCACATGGATTGGAGATCGTATCATAGGGCACCGATATGCCTTTTTTATTATTTAATTACAAGGAGATAAAAGCAATGACAGACCGTTCTCATATCACACTGTACAGCGGCGGACACAAGGGAACCGAGTTTGAATTCGGGAAGCTATCCGAAATTTGGGGAATTCAGGAAGTGAACTTTTCCTTCGATGGCCACAATATCGAGCGAACCAGAGGGGTCCGGGTTCTGGATCCGAAAGAACTCGACAAAGGAGATGTCAGCTTGGAGATCGTCTCAACCCGCATGGGCCGAAAATATTCAAATGTTGAAAAAATCCGGAAGGTCATCCAGTCAATTTTCCACATGGTCAACAACGGCTACCATGTGATTGCAGTCGGATGGATACAACCGGATGACACCGTCAAGGGAGGAACCGGCTGGGGCGTCGAGCTGGCCAAGCTCTTTAACCGTCCGACCAGCGTGTATGACCAGGAACGAAAGGGGT
>Ga0070724_10002356_pt1 | contig 10530 bp, 13 predicted proteins | sample tdDd001_FD_67278 | JGI IMG/M metagenome (GOLD analysis project Ga0070724, IMG submission 67278) | Marine sediment microbial communities from the Atlantic coast under amendment with organic carbon and nitrate - tdDd00.1 | ecosystem: Environmental > Aquatic > Marine > Coastal > Sediment | place...
TATTGCTGATATTAGAGTAAGTAATCAGGTAGAGATAAAGGGTTATCATATATCAGATCGTTACCTGTTTCCAATAGAAAATGAAGAACAGTATTTTCATATTGTCTTTACAATGGAAAGGATAAACTAACTTATGGGTTTTTATAGTGAGATTGGAGTTAAAAATTAAAGTTTACAGATTGATATTGCTATTACTTGTAGTTACATTAACTTCATGTACTAGCCCAGAGGAAAGTAATGAAATAGATAATAAGAACTTAGATTATGAAACATCGCATGTAGATGTTTCATATTATTCATCTAACAAAGAAGCCTTTGGATATGACAGTATCCTCATAGATGGACAACATTATCTAAAGATAAAAGATTTCGTGGAATTAGCCAATGAGGTTAATAAGGAAATCTCTAGAATAGAACCACTAGATCTAGATTTTTATCAGAATGAGCAACTTCAAATAACTTATAGAACTGATGATGTGAGAAATGCAATAAAAAGAGACCTTGTATATTTAACTGACTTTAAATATGAATCATCAGATATAGAAGTAATAAATCCTGTTTTAAACTACAAGCTAGAGGACTTTGATTTTCAAGCACATACTGTTGAAGATATGGACTATTTACCACTTGATGCCATTAGATATGTCATATTTAATATGGAAATGTCAATGATTCGTAAAAGCCTAAATGAGTATCTTATTTTAGGTAAGGCCCAGTATGGTTTGGTTAATAAGGAATTACTACCTGATGATATAAAATCTGCCAATGACTATGGTGAACTTATGACTTTGGAACACGATTTAAAGTTGATTAATTATCATTTGAATTCAAGTAAAATCATAGATCCAATAATTGACTATAACGATTACTTCAGACGCCTTGTTATGATATTAGACAATCAGCGAGATTATCACGCTAACTATATACCGATAGGCCACAATTTTAATAAAGAAGCTCTTATTAATGATGAAATGGAAGCATTTGTAGAAACATCTTTTGGAAAAGAATTATATGAGATGCAGAAATCAACTTTCTTAAATGATGAGATAGAGTTTGAATGCTTAGATGATCTTGCTTATCTAAGAATAGGAAGTTTTGAATCTGAAGAAAACTATTTTAGAACCATGATTAATCGTTTTGTATCAGAATTAAGTCAAAGTAAGCAAAATAAAATCATGATAGACCTTAGAGATAATACTGGTGGTAGAGTCAATAATATGATGTATCTGTTAGGTTATCTATTGGACAGCGAGTTGACTATAAGACAAAACTTATACGCAGGGCATCAGCATATAGCAAAGCAAACTTTAACACTTACAAGAAACAAACGCAATATCAACAACTATGATATAACTGTTATTGTGAATGAAAATTCTATGAGTGCATCAGTAGTCATATCACATATTCTTAAAGAAAATCTAAATGCAAAAGTGATAGGATTAGAACCTTTTGAAAAGCAAACTGGCAGCGTTAGCCCTTATCAATCAATTGCTGGTACGATAATAATGAACTCAAACAATATGAATTTACTCGTAAACTCACAAGGTCAAATAGTAGATCAAACACCTCTCGTTGATGAGGAAATGAACAATGACCAAATAGAATCATTATTAGAAATAAATAATATAGTCAACCGACAAACCATTAAAGAGGGTCTTTATGAACTGACTACATCTACAGATCCTTTAGCACCTAGAATCTCTATAGATGGTATGGAGTTTACATTTTCATATGACCCCTTAAGTTCTTATCTGCCTATAGGAAAATATTCCATGAGTAATGGATTAGTTAGAATGGTAACATACGATAACAAGTACCATTATGTTTTTATCTTAGAAAACAACAAGTTAATATTTCAAAAGGATAAATCATCACCATTACATATTACAGATAAAAAGTTAACAAGTGATATAGAAGATCAAGCAGAATTTATGTGGATAGAATAAGTAAGGAGAGGTTAATGGAAAAGACAAAAGGAGAAAGTATATTGAAGAATATCTGGATTTTTGCCGGTTTAGTAATAGTCAGTATAAGTATTATTGTGTGTACTTTGATTATAACAAGTCATGATTCAAGTCAGAGACATACCGTGAATGGGAATCTAGGCTTATCGCAAGTCACAATCAGTGATGAAGGTTCCAGTGAATACATGTCTGCATTTGAAGTGAGAGACCTACTTGGTTATCATGATGTTGATGTTTTAACACAAGATGTTCTTAACAATAAGATTCATGATCTGCCATACTTCAAGCTAAATGGTAAAATCTATTTCAGTCGTAGCACATTTAATGAATGGCTAGTTAATGCAACTAGAAGCAATAATAATTACGATGATTAAAGAGAGGATATTATGAATAAAAGGCCATTTATCTTAATAGGTCTAGTATTAATACTAATTATAGGTGTTGGACTATATACCAGTAATTATGATTATGCTTCATTTGAACATCAAACTCATTTAATAGCTGATGCTAGTGCAGGTTATACAGATGAAAATGTAACCATTCTAAGTAAAATTCACTGTGATGACATAAGATTTTGTAATTATAAGATTGAAAACAAAAGTGGAATAAAACATTTCGGATATGCTCAGTTTTATATCAACGATCAAAATGAAGCGGAACTTTTTGAATTAATAGAAGCTGATAAAATCACCACTTATAAAAAAGGTATTACTATTTATGAATTCAGTACCTTAGGTGGAGATGATTTTGATATAATGACTCAGTACAATTTGCTGAGTACTAATAAAGATTTATCATATGTACAAGTAAGGTATAGCGATAGTTCGGTAAGTCTAATAAAAGTCTATGAGAATCCATTCCATGATTTTTACTACGAAACAGAAGAAAAGAAGATTATTAATATAACTTTCCTTGATGACAATCAGATTAATCTATTAGAAGATGACCAGATAATAGCAGTAATGCATTCAAGTCCAGTCACACTGGATTATCAAGAAATAGCCAATCGATTAGATGATAAGTTGGTATATCATGATTGGATTAACGAGGCCATTGTAACAATTTCAGAAGCTACAAATACAAGCAAATCAGATATTAGAGTAGCTGTGATTTTAGAGGTTATTAAAAATTATGAACCATCTGATAAACAAGTTGAAGATATCGTTATGGAAATCAAATCAGAGGTGAATCAAGTTGAGTTTAAGAATATATCAATCGTAGATAAAGAAGGTAATAAACTCTTTGATTACCTAAATTAGATATGGAGTTGAAGATTAATATGAAGTTATCAACTATAATTAAGGATGTGAACGCTTTTAAGCATGAAATATTTTTAGAAGATCAAATTGGTATTGAGATTCAAACATTCCCACAAGATATAATGGATGAAAACAATGATCAGCTTATCAAATTGTGGAAAGAAAAACTAGTAGGTTTTGACGGCACTATATCTCTTCATGGTTCATCGTTTGACTTGAATCCTGGCAATACTGATAAGAAAATTCTAGAAGTAACAAAGTATCGGTATCTGCAATCAGTTAATCTTGGAAAACAATTAGGGGCTAAATACCTTATTTTTCATAGCCAAATCAATCCATTCCCTAAAGTTAAACATATCAGAAATAAGAAGTTGAATAATCAGATTGATTTTTGGAATAATCTATTATCCAATCATATACCAAAGGATATAACAGTTTTACTTGAGAATGAATACGATGAAAGCCCTGATGAACTTTTAAGATTAATAGAAGGGATAGATCATGATAACATAGGTGTATGTCTTGATGTTGGACATGTTCTGGCTTATTCATCAAGCGATTTACAAAACTGGTTTTCACAACTGAAAGATTATATAAAGTATATACATCTTCACTGGAATGATGGTCAATCAGATGCACATGAAGCACCAAGGGAAGAAAATCTTATTTTACTGAGTCACTTACTAGAGGCGTATCGTTTGGATTCAATAATTACACTAGAATATATGAATATAGATATTTTGAGTGAAATAAAAAGAATAAGACAAGTAATTGAAAGGAATTAGAATGAATCACTTTATAATAGGTCAATACAATATTTTTGATGAGGATAAACACAAAAGAGATTTTAAAGAGGGGTTTTGGGGTGTTGAAGCCAGCTTGTTTAAATCTGAAGAAGAAGTAAAAAATCTAATTGCACATAAGAAAAGGGATGATTTCAAGGTAGGGGTTCACTTTCCTTTAAGAACTGGTATGTGGGCCCATAGAGATCCACAATACTTGTCAAATGATGATTTTGTTAGAAAAGAATCTTATGATTATATGACCAAAGAACTAGAGAGATGTAAAGCAGTTGATCCTGAATATATACTCATGCATTATCCAAAACCTGTATTACTCGATGAAAGAGTAGACTGGGAAGGGCGTCAGTGGAGGTTTTATCATTCATCAGAATACTTTTATGAATCAGAATGTGATTTAAATACCTTTATTAGTAGAAGTAAGGACTATTTTGATTTTATTAGTCAGAAGGGGAAAGCAAATGGGTTTAGACCAATTATTGAGCTTGATGCAATACCTAGGTATTTACATGAAACAAATCTTCTAAATGACTTACTAAAAGATTATCAAGAGATCGGCGTGTGTGTTGATCTTGGTAGATTGCATTTACAAGAGGTTATTGATGAACATTTTGACTCATTCGAATACCTGAGAAAAATAGTTGACCATGTAACTCATGTACACCTTTGGAACATCAAAGTAACTGATAAGGTTGAACATAGTCATTATCCAGCTTTACCGACATTAGAAGCTCAAGATGGTTGGGCTGATATGGCAAAGTATTTTTCTATTTTGAAAGAGTCTAAACACAAACAAACCATCTTGTTTGAGCATCAATCTAATCTTATCAGTGATGATGCGTTAGATTCTTGCTACAACTGGATACATGAATTGACAAGTTAAAGGAAGGCTTATGAAAATATGTTTTTTAGGTACAGGATCTTTCCCTACCGCCAATAGAAATTCCCAAGGTATACTCCTTCAAAGTAAAGATACAAGTGTTTTAGTTGACTGTGGAGAAGGCATACAGAGACAGTTGTTAAAAAGTGGAATAGAATATAAAAACCTTAAGCATATATTCATCACCCATGAACATATGGATCACATAGATGGGATCACAGGTTTGTTAGCATTACTTATCTATCAAGGTCAAATAGATCAGGTTCATATTTATGGTCCAAGTGATGCTATAAAAGTCATTCAAGCTAAAATAGATTCTTGTAGACCCATCATCTCAAAGGATTCTTATCATTTACATACAGCTCAGGCATCCAAACCAATTATAATTAGCGAAATGATCATCATCCCGTTTGATACGTATCATACAAATACATCACTAGGTTACGTGTTGATGGCAGAAAATAAAAAGATTATGTGTACTGGAGATATTGAACTCAAGTGGTTAGAACATAAGCCTGATTTAGGTCGTATAGATAAACTAATTGTTGATGGTGCCCACGTAGGCATGAAAACTCTTACTACTTACTTGAATACATATGAAAATCTTGAAGTTTATTTATTACCAGTTAACTACCATAATAGTCAAAATGATATCCGTTTTAGGATACCAAATGATTTGGATATAATTGAATTCTAAGAGGTGAATTATGAGAGTAACATGCTTTATTTTAATACTTGTACTCCTTACAGCTTGTTCTACAGGAGAAAATGTTCAAGAGTTTGTAGATGGATATGATGTTTTATTAAAAGAACTTCAAACCAAAGAATATCAAATAATAGAAGAAGTTCAAGCTAATAATGACGTCCTTAGAGGCAATAATAGAGTGATTCATCTGAAGGGTGATATCATGATCAACGTCTACACTTATGATGAAAACAATACCCTAAAAGAAGATAAAGCTGGTATTATTGATGATGGTTTTACAATATCCATTAAAGATGATGAAAATAACATTTCAGCTCATTATTCTTGGGTTTCTACACCTCACTTTTTCCATTGTGGTGATTCAATCATTTTATATGTTGGAACTGATACAGACCTTATAAATCTGATAGATGATATAGGTGATCAAATAAATAATTAAGCATAAGCTTGATAAAGAGGCTTATGCTTTTTACTTAATAGTTCATACCTAAGATTTGTATATGCAGTACTCATTCTATTGGTTATAATAGTATTGGTATGTAAGAAATGAGGTAAAATGTTTAAATTAGACGAAATAGTACAATACAGCAAAGAATTTAACATTGAATGTACAGAAGTTGGCCAATTGATAGATACATCTCATGGTGACCATGACCAAAGATATAACTATCCTATAAATGATTCTTATTTCATGAAAATAACAAATGACTCCAGTATGACAAAAGAATATCTAGAAGATATTAATCGATTGCATGATAGATATGATTCAATTGGTGTATATTGCCCTAGGTTAAAAAGGCATAAAAATAATGACCTTCTTTATGAGTTTGAAAAAGAAGGTTTCACTTATAAGTGTTACGTAGAGGAGAAGGCCAAATTCGAAACAAGTCCTCCAAGAGAACATGTAGATTATGAGTTTAAGAAGGAAGTACTTGTTCATGTAGGCAAGTTAGCGAATAAACATTCCAATTTAGATTTATCAGATACGATGTCCATGTGGTCCTTGATAGAGTTAGCACCACATAATATAGATAGGGATGAAAAACAAGAAAACTTCGATAGTTTAATTGAATGTCTTGAGGCTAGTGGATACCAAGATACTGTTAAAAAATTATTAGATATGAACGAACGATCTCGTTTTATCATAAAAGAGGCTATGAAAACACTACCAAGGTGTGTTTATCAAGGTGACTTAAACAATAGTAATGTATTAATAGATGATCAAGGGAGTTTTTCAGGACTGATTGATTTTAACCTATCAGGTACAGAAATTAACATCAACTGTTTTCTGAATGAAGCCATGTACTTCATAAAAGAAGATGATTTCGAGACATTAAGTGGAAAAGAGATATACAATAAAACGAAGATAATACAAGCAGATTTATTCTCAGCTATAACAAGTCATTATGCCTTAAATCATGAGGAAATGGAAATGATTAAAGACTATAACAAAATCATATACTCTTCATTTTGGCCTAATGTTACTTTGATGAAGCATATCATAGAAGAAGGTCAATACAAGGATAAAGTCATTGAATTTTTAGAATGTGTTATACAATCATAGGCAAAAAATAAATTAGTTTAACAAGGAGTTCGTATGATTATATGGATAAATGGTGGATTTGGAAGCGGTAAAACTCAAACATCTTATGAATTACAAAAAAGATTAGAAAAGGCATATGTCTTTGATCCAGAAAACGTAGGATTTTACATCAGGAGCAATATACCTCATGATATTAAGACACCTGATTTTCAAGACTATCCTGTCTGGAGACAAATGACCACCAATATGTTAAGACACACAGCTTCAGCATATGATGGTATTGTTTTGTGTCCTATGACTGTTACAAATATTAACTATTTAAATGAAATACTTAATCCAATAGAAAATGAATTTGATATTAAGCACTTTACATTAACAGTAACAAAAGAGACATTAGAGAAACGTCTCAAGGCCAGAGGTGAAAAGAAAAATGCATGGGCATTTGACCAAGTTGAACGATGCGTGACCTCACTTTCAAATGATGCCTTTAAAGAACATATTCATACAGATGAAATGACAATAGATCAGGTTGTAGAAGAGATTGCACATAGGTGTAATTTGAAACTTAAAAATGACACGAGATCTAATATGAGAAAGAAACTAGACAGGATCGTTGTTTGGAAAAAGCATGTACGTCTTTTGAGTTTATTCAGATAAGTTACAGAGAAAAAATGAAAGTTTCATCATTACATGAGAACAACTTAACACACAAAATAATTGATCAAGTTCTATATGAAGGATTGGATGACGACCATAGTACTGCTGATTGTATTCTGGTATTAGGCAGTAAGTCTGCATCAAAGTATAGAGTGCCAAAGGCAGTAGAAGTGTATAAAGCTGAAAGAGCAGATAAAGTAATCATGTGTGGTGGTAGGTTATTAGACGATCAATCTGAAGCTTATATCATGAAAGAACACGCTATAAGTTTAGGTTTAAGTGAAGATGATATTATCCTAGAAGAAGAGTCTTTAACGACCAAAGAGAATATACTATGTACTTTACTCACTTTGGATAGACACTTTAAATTAGCTAAAATAAAACGTGTTTTACTTGTTACGACGAGATACCATATGAGAAGATCTTTGGCTATGGCAAGAACTTATCTTCCATCATGGATTGAGATCATTCCTTGTCCAGCTGATGATACAAATACATTACGACACAATTGGCATTTGACAGATAGAGGTTACAATAGGGCATACAATGAAGTCAAAAAAGTGATTTCTTATATAAGAGAAGGAAGTATCAGTGATTTTGATATAGAAGGATAATATGAAACAGATTTTTTTACTGAGTAATACACCAAAAGTAAATCATCCATCACATGAAAAGGTCAATCATTCAATTAAGCTTGCTATCAAGGATATGATTAAGATCGCCTACATTTCATCAGAAACAGATGATAAGAGACGATACTTTGATAAAGCAAAATTATTCTATACATCCATAAAAGACTTTCAAATAGATTATTTCGATTATGATAAAGAATATAGACAGGGTCAAACTCAAGAGCTTAGAGATTATGATATGATACATTTTTCTACAGGCAATACCTTTAACTTTTTAAGTGTCATAAAAGATAAAAATGAATTAGAAAACCTAAAGACTGTACTCGATCAAATTGATACAGTTATAGCAACCAGTGCAGGTGCTCACTTAATGTGTCCAAGTATAAAGTATGCGAAGTTCGGAGATGAAAACCATGTTTTACTTGATGATCTAAAAGCTTTTAGTTTAGTTGATTTTTATATAATACCTCATGTTGAAAGAAAACATGAGGTAAAGGATATGATCAATGAGTATGCCAAAATGGATGGGGATACAATATATTTTTTAAGTGATGGACAAGGCATAACAATAGAATTAAATAAGGATAATTACCAGATTAAGATGCTTTAATAAGTATCTTTTTGATTGTAAAATCAGAAAACACATATTAAATAAAACGTAAATATGTAAAATTATGTATGGTGTAATATGATTATCTTGTATGATGATATAAGAAGGCATACCCTAAAAATGGTATTTACTAGTAAAAACAAAATAGTAGTATCACATAATGTTTCCGTCTTTTACACTTGATACAGGGGAAATATGATGACAGAAGGTAGAATATAAGTGATCAAAAGGAGTTACAATGCATAGGAAACGTCATAATATTTTTTTACTGATAGCCATAATTGCAATAACCTTTGTTTGGTTATGGCCTTTAGACAAAGAACATAAAAATAATAATGATGATAAAAACTTCATTACCAGTGAAATATTAGAACGAATAGAGTCCATAGAAGTGTATTATATAGAATCTTATCAAGATCGAGGAGATGGCAGCAAAGTGTTAACGGACATTTCTATGCTTAATGATGTGGCTTCTTTTGAAATTGAAAAATCCGAGTTAAAAGATATAATGAATGAAGTCAACTACAATAAAGATATGGTTCTTTGGAAAGGTGATAGGTTTGCTATTGCACATTTAGACGATGAGACAAGTATTAGACTAAGAATCAGTTATTATGGCGATTTTTTCTCAGTCATTGGCTATGAAGGGTATTTCTATTTCGAAGAAGAATATAAAGAACAATGGAGAAGTTTAGTAAAGATGTAATTGAACCTATTGCCTCAGTCGAAGGATTGGGGCTTTTTTGGGCTTCTATATATACACTAAGAAAGAGTTATGTGACTTGTAAAACTTTATTGAACGATAATTATAAGTTAGAATAAGATAATATAAAAAGGAGGGGCTATGACATATATAGGAAATCTTGATTATTGGGATGATAAATTTAAATCAAGAGGTGATAAAGCTTTGTCGCCTGATCAGTCATTAGTTGATAATATATCTATGCTAAAGAAGGGTCGTGTACTAGACCTTGCATGTGGTGATGGAAGAAATAGTTTGTATTTAGCCAGTTTGTCTTGGATTGTTACAGGTCTTGACTTTAGCCTACATGCCTTAGAAAGGCTCAATCGTTTTTCTGCTGAATATGACTATGATATTGAAACAAGGAAAGTTGACTTAAGTAAGGAAAATGCCTTTGAAGCACTGGGCTCCTTTGACACCATCATTATCAATCACTATAAAATTTCACCTAACTTAATGATGCAAGTTCATGAACATTTAACTGATCAGGGAACTTTGTTTGTTTCTGGATTTTCAAAAGACCATCCTGTAGATAATAAAATAAAATCAAATGATTTAATATTAGAAGAAGATTTTGAAAGTTTAGTAGGTATGAAATTAATTCACCACGAAACTTTTAGTGATCAAAGGGGACACTTTGTCACATTTATATACAAGAAGGATAAACATGAATAAAATTAGAAATGCAGCAAAAGCAATTATAATAGAGGATGATAAGATACTACTAATCAAACACA
>Ga0070724_10002361_pt1 | contig 10521 bp, 8 predicted proteins | sample tdDd001_FD_67278 | JGI IMG/M metagenome (GOLD analysis project Ga0070724, IMG submission 67278) | Marine sediment microbial communities from the Atlantic coast under amendment with organic carbon and nitrate - tdDd00.1 | ecosystem: Environmental > Aquatic > Marine > Coastal > Sediment | place...
AAGGTAGACAAAACTACTTATGTTTACTTAAAGCTCAGCAGTTGTTCGATAAAGAAAAAAGTTATTTTAATGGCTTTATTGCTCTTTGGATTGAAAGAACTAAAGACGGCGATATTACATCAGGGGACTTTCCTCAATGGCTATTTAATATGTATAATAAGCGACCAGCGGAATATGTCGATTCAGATAATAGCTGTATTTATTCAGCATGTCCTCATTTTAGGAAATGCTTTATTGAAAAATCAATTCAAGCTGCAAATGTAGCTGATATTGTGGTTTCAAACCATGCTTTAACAACAATTGAAGGAGTAGTTAACTTTACTGAACCATCAAAGCTTCCTCCAGTGGTTATTTTTGATGAGTCTCATGATTTATTCCATGCGGTTGATGATGCCTTTTCATCATTTTTATCTGCAACTCAACTAAAAGAGTTTACCGACTTTTTAGGCTTAAGAAATAAAAAAGGCTTATTGCAAAGAATGTCTGAAGTTCTGCAATATTTACCTGGAGATGAATCAATTGGTGATAACATGGGTAAAATAGTAGGGCTTGGCGAGCATATGCCTTACAATGACTGGTTCTTAAGAGTTACTCAAAATGATGATTTGCAAGAAAATGAAAAGAATATTTCACAAAGGTTTGTAAATCTATTATATAAAACTATTCAAAAGCAAAATATTGAAAATCAATATTCAAATATGCAATCTGATGTAAAGTACTTATTTGATAATGAAGCTAAAAATGATAAGTCATTAGAACTTATCCCTGAAGCTGCTCGTATGCTAGAATTATTAGCAGAAATTCAGAAAAATTTAAAGATAATGGCTGATAAAATTGATATATTAGTCGAGCGTTATTGCTTAAATTCAGAAGATCAAGAAGCTTTAAGGCATGAACGTAAATTACGTGGCTTGCAAAACAGCATTCGTATAAAAATGCAATATACAATTGATCATTGGATTGAGGCATTAAAATTACAAGAAAAGAAATATTTTACAACATATTTAGAGCTTAACATGTCAAGAGATGGTAGAGTTTATGATGTTGGTGTTAAACGCCATTATACAAACCCCATGGTACCATTTGCTAATAAAGTTTTAAGCCACGTGCATTCAGTTAATTTAACATCAGCAACAATGAATGATATTCCAATTAAAGAAGATAAAGACTGGAAAACAGCGTTAAAATTAACTGGTGCTGAATACGTTAAAGCTAAAAATCTAAAATTACATCAAGCTCAAAGCCCATTTGATTATAAAAAACAGGCAAAAGTTCTAATTGTCAATGATGTTGATTATAAAAATAATAGCGAACTAGCAAGAGCATTTGCAAAACTATTTTTAGCAAATAAAGGTCATGGTTTAGGCTTATTTACTGCTATTAGCAGACTGAACGGTACGTATAATTATTTGAAGAAAAAATTAAAAGAGCAATCTATTAATTTATACGCTCAACATATGCAAAATTTAGATGTTACAACTCTGGTTGATATTTTTAGAGAAGATACTTCATCATGTTTAATCGGAACCGATGCCTTAAAGCAAGGAGTTGATGTTCCAGGTGAGTCATTAAGTTTAGTAGTTTGTGATAAATTACCTCGTCCAGTGCCAACTATTTTAATGAATGCCAGAGAAAAGTCATTTGGTAAGGGGTATAGAAATTTAGTTACAAGAATGAGTCTAAAACAAGCATTTGGTCGATTAATTAGAAGAGTTGATGATAATGGTATTTTTGTACTACTTGATCCAAGAATAAATCGTTCAGAGTTAAAGGCTTTCCCAGAAGATGTTGAAATTGCAACAGTAAGCCTAGCAGAAGCGTTGCTGATCATTGAAAAGTCTAAAGAAAAAGAGTACACTAAAATAGTATAAATATATATTATTTTAGGAGTCTTTTTATGTTAAATAAAAAATGTGTTGTGTGTAACATTTATGCGATACTAAAAAAATGCCGTCATGCTGAACTTGATTCAGTATCGCAAGAGTTTTCTGCAAAAAAAGGTGCGATGTTTGGTCTTGATGCTAGAATAGCTTTAGCGATATTTGGCGCATTATCTGTGATAAGTGGTGCAGCGTTGTATAGCGCGATACAAGAATCTAGAGTTGTGTCACTAATTACAGAAATGAATGAACTAGGAAAATCAGTAGATGCTTATCAGTTAGATGTAGGGACATTGCCTATGTTTGGTGTGGTTAGTTCAGCATATATGGATCTAAGGGAATTGGTTACATCTACTCAAAAAGGATGGAAGGGGCCTTATATTTCAGGAGAAATGGTTTCTACTGTGAATTTAAAACATAAGGCCTTTGATTATATCGGTGTTAGGAGAATGGAAACTGCAGCTTGGGGAAATACAACAACTATTGCATGCTCAAGTGATGCTAATCCTTGTGGATTATACGTGGTTTTAGCTAATATACCTAAAGAGCTAGCTAATTCTATAGATAAAAAAATTGATGGAACGGCAGATATGTCAAATGGAAAATTAAGAGTTTTTGATAATACAGCTACATCTGGAGGAGATTGGGCTGCATTTATGTATATTAGGCCATATACATATAGATAGGAGATTAATATAATGAATTTAAAAAAAGGAGCAATGTTTGGGCTTGATGCAAGAATTGCTTTGGCAATTTTTGGAGCCTTATCAGTAATTTCAGGGGCAGCACTTTATAATGCAATAGAAGAAGCTAAGGCGACGGCAATTATCACTGAACTAAATGAACTTGGAAAAGCTTGGGAGGCTTATTATTTAGATACAAGAACATCTTTACCAGAACTTGATTCAAATAAGAGCAACAGCGGATTTCATGTTATAAAAACTCAACCTCTAAATATTAACCTAGGGGTTAATGGTTGGAATGGCCCTTACACATCATATAAAGAAGGTGCTTCATATTTAATATCATCAAGAGCTGAAGATGTTTGGCTGATGACATTAACAACAGATGTTGATTGGTCAAATACTGCTAATGGTCTTTGTACAACAGGAAGAAATTGCTTTATATGGGCACGAATGTATAAATCACCTACAGTTTTAGATGAATATTGGAAAGAAGCAATTGACGAAAAGGTAGATGATTCAGATGGTGCTGATAAAGGTGATTTTAGATGGGACGCTACAGGCATTAACCTAAAATATGCAGCAATACCTAATCCTGTAGATTAATAAAAAAAGGAAAGATAAATGCAAATTAAAAAAGGTGCGATGTTTGGTCTTGACGCTCGAATAGCTTTGGCAATATTTGGAGCATTATCTGTAATAAGTGGTGTGGCATTATATAGCGCAATTAAAGAAGCTAAAGTTACAAGAACTTTAGCTCAAATAACAGAAGTTGAGAAAGCTTTAGAGTCATTTTTACTTGATACAGGGCGTTTGCCTACACGAGCTGTAAATCAGTATGATATTCATGAATTATTTGAAGATACAGGTGATGCTGGTTGGTCGGGTCCTTATTTGTCTTTAGGTTATGATAAGGCTAGTAAATATATTAATTATAATGGACTATCTTATTCTGATAGTGGTAGACTTGAAAGGTATGAGTCTGATACTTGGGGAGTAGATACTGTAGGTAGCGATTTAATGTGTGATGCAGGAGATGAGTGTAGCGTATGGATTGGTATTTATGATGTAGATAGAACAATAGCTGAGGCAGTTGACTTAAAAGTAGATGGTATAGCTGATTTTAAAAATGGAAGAGTTAGATTATATGATACAGATAGCACTCCGCATATTTGGTATAAATCTTTAAATGCAAGTCTGTAGATAATTAATAGAAGGAAGTTAAAATGCAAATTAAAAAAGGTGCGATGTTTGGTCTTGACGCTCGAATAGCTTTGGCAATATTTGGAGCATTATCAGTAATAAGTGGTGCTGCACTATATAGTGCTATAAAAGAAGCTAAGTCAACAGCATTTATGGTTGAAATGCAAGAGGTTGCAAAGGCATATGAGCAATACTACTTAGATACAAGATCTCATATTGCAAGTGTTGATAACACTAGTAATCCAGGAAGGTATTTAAAGGAATCTGCTAATTTGGTATCTGATCCAACTATAAAAGGGTGGTCAGGTCCTTATTTACCATATGAGGCTGATACTTATTATTTAAATCATCCAAAGTATACTAATTTACATATTGCAATTTTATCAGATAATGATGCAACGTGGGGCGAAACAACTCCATGGGTTAATGGTTATTGTACAACAGGTAAGTCTTGTGCTCTTTATGTTATGGTTAATGGCGTTACAGATGAAACAATGTTAAAATCAGTAGATTCAAAGGTTGATGGCTCAGCTGATTCAACTTTAGGTTCTTTTAAATATACACAGTATACTGTCCCTGCAAATTCATTTTCAGCAATGTTACGTATTATGCCAGCTGATAATCCAAATGACTAACCTGTTATAATTATTGTAACTTTGTAATAAGATAAAAAGACCTCTATTAAAGAGGTCTTTTATTTTAATTAATGCGAGACTAAACTAACTCTTTTAGTTTAATTTATTAGTTTTAACGGCATGTTGAGTAGCTTGCTTTAGTGCAGCTAGTCTATCTTGTGAAGATGATTTATTTGCTTTTTTTGTAGCTTTTTTTTTAGGTGCTACTTTTTTAGCTACAGGCTTAGCTGCTTTTTTCTCTTCTACTTTTTTAGCAGGAACTGGAGCTTTTTTAGCTACTGTTTTAGGCTCTGCTTTTTTAGCTAGAGGCTTCTTTGCAACAGCCTCTAAAATCTCTGCTTTTACAGTTGGAGTTGTTGAATTCTCTTTTTTAGCAACAGCAGTTCTAATAGATGCTTTTACAGATCCTTTAGGCTCTGCTTTTTTTACTTCCTTCTTAACTTCTGTTTTTTTAGGTTCAGCTTTTTTAGCTGGCTTAGGAGTTTGCATACCTAAATCAATAGAGTTTAAAGTTTTAATGATCTCAAGAGCAGTGTCATACTGTTTTTGAACCATTTGTTGGTTAAATTTTATTAGTGATTCTGTAGTTTTTGAATATTTGTCAATAGCTTTTGATAGCTTATTATCAAAGTTAAATGGGTTTGTCATGGTGGATTCTCCTTGAATAAAATGTCCGCATTATTTTTATTGTTATGTAATATAATGAATTATAAATATATCCTTGTCAATAGTTTATTGGAATTTTTTAATAAAAGCTAGTACTTTTTATTATTATTTCTTAATATGTAGAAAATTGAGGCAATAGAAAATATGGTTGTTAACCCTAATAATCCAAATACTTTAAAGTTAACCCAGGCATCTTGTGACATATTATTTGCTATATATATATTTAAAGTACCACAGAATATAAAGAAACCAGCCCAAGAATAACTAAATTTTTTCATTATACTATCAGCAATGCTAAGTTCATACCCTAACATGCTTTTTAAAATAGGTTTGTTTAGTAGTTGGCTAGCAATAATAATCAAAGCAAATAAGTAATTTATAATTGTCACTTTCCACTTAATGAACTCATCACTTTGTAGTAAAATGGTACAAGATCCAAGTATCATAATTAAGCTTAAGGTAATTAAGTTTTGCTTTTTTACTTTTTTGTAAATAGCGTATAAAATAATAACCTGAGCAAGTGTTGAAAGCATTAAGGCACCTGTAGCATAGTAAATGTCAAATAGTTTATATATTATAAAAAATATTGCTAAAGGGAATAATTCTAAAAAAGTTTTCATAATAGTTCCTTATTTAAATTTGGTTATAAAAGATAATACCTTTTTAATATTATTCATTGTTTGATTCTTATCATTGCAAATACAGTTATAAAAAATCTTTTGATCAGGGCGTAATTTAAACTCTAATGGGCGTGCCATAATTTGTGGAATAAAGTCGTCGCTACCTTTAAATTTATTATTATAAAACTTGAATAAAACACCTTTAGAACCAACTTCAATATTTTCAATATTAAGCTCTTTAGCAGTTATTTTAAAGCTAACTATCTCAAGAAGGTTTGATACCTCTTCTGGTAATTTACCAAAGCGATCTTCAAGCTCTTGAGTGATATCTTCAAGCTCATCAAAAGTTCTAATTTCAGAAAGTCTTCTATAAATTGTTAAACGCTCGTTTGAATCTGTTATATAGCTTTCAGGTAATAAGAATGACCAGCGAATGTTAATATTCGGATAAAATTCTTCTTCTATTTCTTCGTCTTTGTCGTTAGATTTTAACGATTTTATCGCATCTTTTAACATTTGGTTATAAAGAGCGAAACCAACTTCTTTAATATGACCAGATTGTTCTGAACCAAGGATATTACCAGGGCCACGAAGGTCCATATCATATGATGCTAGTGTAAAACCAGCGCCGATATTATCTAATTTTTTCAGAATTTTTAAGCGTAACTCAGCACCAGATGTAATTTTATTATGAGATGGAATTAAGAAGTATGCAAAACTTGTTAGCTTACTTCTACCAATACGTCCTCTAATTTGATAAAGCTGAGCTAAACCGAATTTATGAGCATCAAAAACGATCATAGTATTGGCATTTGGAATATCAATTCCAGATTCAATAATAGTAGTTGCAATCAGCACATCAAATTTACCATTAGAAAAATCATCCATAGTATCTTCAAGAACTGTTTTGTTCATTTGGCCATGAGCAACTTTAATTTTAGCTTGTGGAACTAAATTTGTGATTTTTTCTGCAATTTCATAAATTCCTTCAACACGAGGTGTAATAATATAGACCTGACCGTTACGATATAGCTCTTTTAAAACTGCTTGTTTAATAGTTGTTGAGTCATACTTCATAATTGCTGTTTTAATCGGTAAACGATCAACAGGAGGCGTTGTAATTAATGATAGCTCTCTAATACCACTAACCGACATTTGTAATGTTCTTGGAATAGGAGTAGCACTTAGCGTTAAAATATCGATATTATTTCTTAAAGATTTTAGCTTTTCTTTATGAGAAACTCCAAAGCGTTGTTCTTCATCAATTACTAAAAGCCCCATATCTTTAAATTCAATATCTTTTGCTAATAATGCATGAGTACCGATGATGATATCAACTTCACCAGTTTTTAGTTTTTGTTTAATTTCTTTATTTACTTTAAGAGAATTTAGCCTTGAAAGCATAGCAACGTTAAAACCGAATTGCTCAAAACGCTCTTTAAAGTTTGCATAATGCTGACGAGCAAGTAGGGTAGTTGGCACAATAACAGCCACTTGTTTAGAATTAGATGCTGCAACAAAGCAGGCTCTTAAAGCAACTTCTGTTTTACCAAATCCAACATCACCGATAACTAAACGATCCATTGGCTGAGATGAATACATATCGTTAATTACATCATTAATTGATGATTCTTGGTCTTCGGTTAGTTCATATTCAAAACCTTCAGCAAACTCATCATACATACCATCAACCTTGCCAAAACTAAAGCCTTTTAATAAAGCTCTTTTACTTGCTATTTTTATTAAGTCAGCTGCGATTTCTAATAGTTTTTTCTTAACTTTTTCTTTTCTGTTGGCAAATGCTGATCCACCTAAGCGGTCAAGCTTTACGCTAGCACCTTCAGAGTGTGAATATAGACTTAATGAGTCTAAGTTAATAATTGGAATAAATAGCTTGTTATTATCTGCATATTCAATAACAGCAAAGTCTTGAGCTTCAGCTTGCGATGCTTTAATAGTTTCTAAACCTAAAAAACGACCAATACCATGTTTGGTATGAACAACAATATCATCAATTTTAAGCTGATTTAAATGCTCAATGATTTTTTTATTGCTAGATTTTGTTTTCTTCTTAATTTTTTGCTTAGTACCAAAAATATCTTGCTCAGTTAGAAAGACAAGTTTTTCTTTTTGGTCGATAAAGCCGAATTCAATTGGTGATTTAATAAGAGCTGCAAATCCAGTTTCTAAAGAAGATGTTTGCTGATAGTTTTCTAGCTTTAATAATGAAACTTCATACTCTTCTAAAGCTTTAGCAATATGATCTGCACTGATTTTGTTAAAGCAAGAAATAATAACTTTATAATCATCTTTTAACCATTGTTTAATATCAGAACAAGCTTGGTCAAGAGGTGTTCTGTTTAATGCTTTTTTATTATACGGAATGTGATTTTCTAAAGAAGTATCGGTAAAGTCTCCGGTATTATTTAGCATATCATTAAAGCAGATAGTTTTTTGATCTTTAAAAAAGTCTTTAATATAATCTTCTGTTAAATATAATTCAGTTTCTTTAACAGGACGGTAGATATCTGAAAAATCAAAGTTATCATCAGCTTGAATATCATCATTTTCAAAATCTTCTAAAAATTGTTGACGAGCATTAAAGCTAATGTCTAAATCTTCATAAAATTGTTCTAGATTTGTATTAAGATTATCATAATAAAATACTGCAAATTTTTCTGGTAGATAATCAATTAGTGACTTTAAAGGTTTATTGTAAAATAGATTTAAAAAGTGGAATCTATTGTTTACAAATTTACCTTGTTTAATTTCTTGATAAATAGAATCTGTTAGCCCAGCAGGGAATAAATCTAAATAATTTTTAGTAAAGTTTGAAATCGTTTTTTTGTTTAGAATAAGTTCATTAACTTGAGTAATAGTAATGTGTTTAACTTCATCATTTCTTCTTTGAGATTTAATGTCTAAAGTGTGAATCGATTCAATTTCATCATCAAAAAATTCAATACGGTAGCCATTATCTTCACCATTTGGGAAAATATCTAAAATATCACCTCTAAAAGCAAACTCTAATGGCTGGTAAACGTTTTCAACACGTTTAAAGCCATGTTCTAGAAGTTTTTCTGTTAGCTGATCTCTGTTAAAAGATTCATCTTTTTGCAAAAGAATGTCTTTAGTTAGCTCATTTAGGTCAATAGTTTTATTAATAATAGCTCTTGTTGTAGTAATTATAATGGCTTTTTTGCGAGGTTTTAAACTTGCTAATATTTTTAAAGCTTGAACTCTTTTTGCTTGAATATCTAAAGAAGGGTTTGTCATATCATAAGGCTGACAGTCCCATGCTGGAAATTTAACAACATTAGCTTTATCATTAATATACATGATTTGTTCAGCTAATGAATCAATTTGAGTGTTTGAGTTAACAAGAAGAACTAAGTTTTGAGATGTATCTTGAGTTAAAAAAGGCCAAATAAATTCATTAAGCTTGTCTAAATTAATAGAATCAAACTTTAAAGAGTTTATTTTATTTGTAAGAGTTTTTAGATTTAATTTCATAGCAAAAAATATAACATATGTATTATTAGAATACAAGTGAGTCAGGCAAATGTCAGAGATATGATTGTCGCGCTATAGGTAAAAAAGCAATTACTTCTCAATTTATTGGGATTACGTTTACTTTATGTCAAGATTTTATAAATAATTACCTATGGTTATGTTTTCGCTTAGTTTGTATAGGCCGATAATTAAAATATTAATGTAGAGCATATTAAATGCCCAACAGGTGCCGAGATAGGCAGTAGATTCTTCTACAGACTCTACCACCCCATGTGGGTGTTATTTTAATTATTTAATAACCGACCTGGGTTTTGGTCGGTTAAGGAGCAAACTATGAAAACTACAATCCTACGCATTACTCGTCACTCTGCGGACCAACAGAAACTAGAATCTTTGAAAAAGGCTTACGGCAATGTTGAAATCGTCGAGTTGGATCTTCACTACGGTTATGATCCTGTTGTAGCTGTAAAGGCTGCAGTGGAAGAGAAAAATGCGGCGGTTCTTGAGCCGACCGGACCATTCCCAGTTTTAAAGAAACTGGCGCAATCTGTTTCTGATGGGGAGTTGTCTGTGGAGATGATACGCGGACAACTGGCACGTGATCCGGAAACGGGGCGTGTTAAGGTTATCGGTCAAGAACCTGGCGGGCGCGATATTCTTGGATTTTCTCATTATGAGAGAGTTCTAGGTGTCAACAAGGATACTGAGTCGGAAGACTTTGGTGAGCTCTTAACTGAGTCACTATAATCCTTGGTCCGTAAATAATGAGAAGACCCCAGCTTTGGCTGGGGTCTTTTTTTTATTCGTCTTTAGGTGTTTGTTGTTCATTAGCATCAGAAAACTCTTTAAGTAATGTTTCTATTGTGGTTTCTGACTCTGCAATAGCTTTATAATCAATTTTATAATCATCATCCATAAATCGATCAGGGTTAAATACTGCTAGATCTGGATTTTTGGTTTTCTTATGAATTAAGTTTGCTAGGTTTTGAGCAAAATATGGAGCTAACATATAGTTAGATGCATTAAGTCCAATATTTACATATAAATTATCATAGAATTTAGTCTTTCCAAAAAATGGAATTCTATCAGGAGTAACAGCTAGCTGAGCTGTGTAGCAATCTTGAATATCAGCATATTCTAGAATAGGTAAAATTCTAATCATTTCTAGAATACTAGAGTTAACTACTTGTTGATTAACCTCTCTTGACCATGTTGCCTGCATTTGATCTTCAAGACCTGTATAAATAAGATGGTTTCTACCATTTAACATAGATTTACAGATGTATTCTCCAAATTTAGTTTTATAATTTAGTATTTGCTG
>Ga0070724_10002366_pt1 | contig 10498 bp, 11 predicted proteins | sample tdDd001_FD_67278 | JGI IMG/M metagenome (GOLD analysis project Ga0070724, IMG submission 67278) | Marine sediment microbial communities from the Atlantic coast under amendment with organic carbon and nitrate - tdDd00.1 | ecosystem: Environmental > Aquatic > Marine > Coastal > Sediment | place...
CTCAAAGACAGTGGATAATGGCCGATGATAAACTAGAGGCTATTACAAATATTGCAAAAATTGGTGGAATGACAGCTGAAAAAGTTCAAGAGTGTATCTTAAATCCAAAAATTCACCAGCAAGTACAAGAAATGAAGAATTCAGCTATAGCACTAGGTGTTAATTCAACTCCTACATTCTTTATTAACGGTAAAATGTATAGAGGTAACTTAGGTTATGAGAAAATCAGAGCTTTAATTCAAGCTGAATTAGCAGAGTAATTTTTAATTATAAGTAAGATAAATCTATGAAAAAAGACTTTGATAAAAAACTAGACCAAATGTCTAAAAAATATGGACTGCATGAAGAAGAAAAGGAATATAAACAAAATCCTGCTTCTGGTTATGTTTTAGGCATTAGTTTTGTTATGCATGTTATTGTAGGATTGTTCATGGGTATTGGCATAGATAAATACTTTGATACTGCGCCGTTATTCTTACTTTTATTCTTATTTTTAGGGTTTGCCTCTGGATTTAGGCACATTTGGAAAGTTATGAAATAGAATTAAAAAGAGCCTAAAAAATAGGCTCTTTTTTTAATTAATTTAACTTGAGAAATTTATAAGCATATGGTATTATTTATGATGTTATAGATTAATTAATCAATGAGGAATGATTTTAATGAAATTTTCAGTTTCAAGAGATAGCTTGTTAAAAATGTTAGACCCTATGAACTCTGTGATCGAAAAAAGAAACAGTGTTCCAGTTCTTTCTAACGTAAAAATTGAACTTAAAGACGGTAAGCTTAAAGCTACAGCAACAGATAATGATATTACACTTGAAGGTGTGATTGATGCAACTGTTGAGGTTGAAGGCACAACAACAGTAAATGCTGCTAAGCTTAATGAAATCGTTAAAAAACTATCTGAAGGTGTTGCATTATCAGTAACAGTTGATATGAATGCAGATAGAATGACTATTACTTCAGGTAAAGCTAGATTTAACGTAGCATGTATTAATGCAGAAAGTTTTCCACCGACTCAAGGTGTTTCTTCAGACTGCTCATTTGAAGTAGAAGCTGAAGGTTTTAGAAAAATCTTAACTCGTTCATTATTTGCTTCATCAAAAGATGATTCAAGACAGTACCTTAACGGTATTTATATGCACATTGCTAAAGGTACAAATGATGAAGACGTACTATGCTTTGTAGCAACAGATGGTCACAGATTATCAAAATCAGTTATGCCACTACCTGCTGGTGCTAGCAACATGCCTGGTGTTATTTTACCAAGAAAAGCTGTTGATAAGTTAGTTTCAGTTTCAAGAGATGTTCCTTCTATTAAAGTAGAAGTAGCTGAATCAAAAGCGCAATTCATCGCTGGCGACCTAGTTCTTACAACAAGATTAATTGATAGCACATTCCCAGACTATAACAGAGTTATTCCTCAATCAAATGAAATTGAAATGGTAATTTCAAAACAAGCTCTTTTACAAGTTGTTGATCGTGTTGCGATTCTTTCAAATGAAAAATCAAGATCTGTTAAATTTGAAGTTGGGTCAAACTTATTAAAAGTTGAAGCTCACAACACAGATTCAGAAGAAGCTAAAGAAGAAATTGAAGTTTCATACTCTGGTTCAGAAGATGTAACAATTGGTTTTAACGCTCAATACCTAGCAGACTTAGGTAAATTAATCGAAAACGAAGAAATTAAATTTGAGTTTAAAGCAGCTGGTCAAGCTCCGGTAGTGTTACAAGATCCGAAAGATATCAACAGTTTATACGTTTTAATGCCAATGCGTGTTTAAGTTTTTTAATTTGATTATTTAATTTATAGGCTTGTTTATGTATTAGTTTATACACGGCTCGCGCCTATAAATTAAATTCTCTTTTTTAAAATTCTTAAACATAGAGATTAAAAAAATATCTTTGAATATTAAAACTCTCATACATTAAATAGTATATGTCATTCCAGACTTGATCTGGAATCTCAGAAGTAAAAACAAAAAGGTTCATTTATGCACTTAAAAAAGTTAAGAATGATAGACTTTAGAAATATTGAAAAAGCAGAGCTTGAATTTGACTCTGCTTTTAACTTTTTTGTGCTTTATGGAGATAATGGCGCGGGTAAAACTTCTATTCTTGAAGCTATTTCTCTACTTAACTCATCAAAAGGAATGCAGAAGGCAAAACTTCCAGAAATTATTAATTATAATGCAAAAGGTTTTGGTGTTTTAGCAACTTTAGAATCTGATGAAGGTTTAGATGATATTGAAATTAAGCTAACGTATCAAAGTAATAAAAAAGAATTCTTTATTGATAATGAAAAGCTACAGCGCTTAAGCCAATTAAGCATGCTTGGCAATGTTTGTTGGGTTACTCCAGCTTCAGATAGGCTTTTTTATGATTCTAAAAAGCCAAGACGTGATTTCTTTGATCGCTTAGTTTATTCACTAGATAAAAACTTGGCAAAAAATATTACAACATATAATTACTTACTCCAAAATAGAATGAAAATTCTTCAATCTGGTAAAACTGAAGGTATTTGGCTTGATAAATTAGAGCAAGAAATTGGTGTTCTAGGTGTTGATATTTTAAAATCAAGAATGAGATATATCTCAAAACTTAACTCTATTTTAAAAGATTATGACTTGCAATTTGAATACTTTGGTCCAACAGAAAAAGCTTTTAAAGAAGAAATTGAAAATGTTGATTTTGATTCTTTAGCAGAAAAATGGGAAAATACCTTAAAAGTTAATAGAATTAAAGACATCCGCTTAAATGGAACAATTTTTGGCATTCATAAAAGCGATATTAAAGGCTTTAGATCTAATCCTGAGTTATTGCTAGAGTCTTCATCAATGGGGCAACATAAAAAGGCTCTAATTGATCTTATAATTGCGCATGTAAAAGTTATTAAATCACTTAATAATGGATCTATTTGCTTACTTATTGATGAGATTACATCTCACTTAGATGATAAGAACAAAAAATACTTATTTGATAATTTAGAAGAACTTCAAGTCCAAACATTTTTAACAGGAGTTAGAAAGTCTGATTTTGAAGTTCTTGATAATAAAGCTGTGTTTATGAATGTAAATAAGGGTTATATGACGTTAGACTAGTTTAATTCTAATTGCAATTGTAAGAATAGATTTATTAAAGATTCTTTAAACAGATCTTCTCTAAAGGCAATCATTTTTGTTAATGTTTCTTCGCTTTCTGTTTGAGGAATATATTTTTTAATACACTTTTTTAAATCATGACCTTTTTCTAAATCTGCATGAATGGCTTTAGGAATAGGTAGTTTACTACTAAATCCAATATATGATTTTTGATTATATAGTGCAGCAGCTACGCAAACATATCTTGAAGATCCATTATACATAATCATACCACCTTGTAGCCCAATGGTAATATTTGACCTTTGTGTTTCAAACGTTTTCTTAGTGATATCAATAGCACTTTGCATGCTTTCTTCTACTGATTTTGGATGAGGAGGCGCTTCTGATAAAACTTGGCATTTATCTAAAGTATAACCTTCAATATCTAAATTATCTAAAACTTCCTTAACATAGTTTAGTTTCTTTTGTGATCTTGATCCGATGGTTATAGTTTTCATATTTTATTATTATCCTTGTTGTATAGTGAATTTTTATATATATTTTTATAGTTATTATATATTAATTGTTTAATAAGAACAAGAAAAGCCCTCATATTGAGAGCTTTTATTTATACTTAAATTTTATTATTGTGGCTTGGTTTCTCTATCCTTTTAAGGCTTTGGGGATAAGTTTATCAACAATAGGAATTTTTTTAATAGCTAAGGTTCCAGACCCTAATAAGAAAACACTAATTGCTAATATTACTAGTAATAAAGGGTATTCCCAGCCACCGTTTGGGCTAGCAAATAGCCAGCCATTATCAATATGTACCCATGTTGCACCTGTTAAAATTGGTACAGATAATAATGATACTAGCCTTGTGTAAGCTCCTAAAATTAAAGCAACCCCACCGGTAATCTCACCAAAAATAGTAAGATATGCAATAATAGCATGTAGTCCTAAACTATCAAAAAATGCGATAGTACCAGGAACTGTAAAGATAAATATTTTAGCTAAGCCATGGGCTAATAAAATCACTCCTAGAGAAATGCGTAATAAAAATGCGCCATATTTTTGTGATGGTATAGTCATAATTAATTCTCCTCTAATTATTCATTCATTTTATGTACAATACAATTAATCGAAAATATTATACGTAAAATTTACTACTTATTTAGATGATAGCATTCTTTTTAATACCATATCTTTTCTAATAAAGTGGTGATATAGTGCAGCACCTGCATGAGCTAAAATAAGAACCCAAACTAAATATTTTCCGCCTTGTTTATGAATAAAATCAATAGGTGGTTCAAATTGCTCCCAAGTTAAGTTTAACCAGTTAGTTACAACAATTTGATAGATTGAAGTTTCTTTAAACATTGTTATATCAAAAATGTTAAAATATTCAGTATTAACACCGGTTCCAAAATAACCTGTAAGAGGCATAATAATCATCACTGCATATAAAATATAATGCATGCTGTGTGCTGCAAAATGTTCAAACTTGCTACCTTCTATCGGTTTTGGAGTTTTGTTCATTAACTTCCAAACAAGTCTTAAAGCTACAAAAACAGCTACAGATATTCCAAAAGAAAAATGCAGTTGTAAAGCTGTCCAGTTTTCTGGAGTTTTATATTCAGTAAACCAGTGACGATAGTAAACGGCCGTATAGCATGCTAAAAATCCAGCTGCAACAATCCAATGAAGGGCTATTGCAATGGTTCCAAATCTATCATTTGTATTTTTTAGAGGCATTTTATTATTAGTTCCATCTTAAAGTTGCTTGAGCAATTCTTGCACCAAATAGTTCTGCAGTTTTATGATCACCAGCAGGAGGTGTAATACTTGCATCAGCCTGGTCTGATTGAGCCATTAGGCCTAATGTAGAACCCATTCTGTTAACGGCAGTAGCATCACCACTAGTCATGCCTTCAAAAGCTGATTCATTCATTTCATTCTGACCAATCCAAATCATACCGTGTTGAGCAGCAAATGCTGTAAGTTGCATTAAAGTATTAAATTTATCACCGCTTAAGCTACCTGAGTTTGTAAAACCTGCAGCAATTTTGTTTTGCCAATTTCTATTAAAAAAAGCACCAGATGATTTATCCATAAACATTTTAAATTGACCTGAAACAGCACCCATATAAGTAGAGCTACCAAAAACCATAGCATCAAAGTCATCTAAGTGATTTATATCTTCTAGTTCTTCTACGTTAACTAAGTTAACTTCTAGTCCTTCAATTGAAGCTCCTTTAGCAATGCTTTGTGCTAGAGTTTGTGTATGGCCATAACCTGAGTGATAAACAACAGCTAGTTTTTTCATATGTTTTTTCCTTTTCTTATTTGAATAGTAGTTTAAATTAATATTAGTTTAAAATTACCAAAAATGTTTTTTAATCTTGAACAATTAGATTATATGATTTATATTAAGTTTATGTGGTTTACTTTGTCAACCAGTTTACTTTTGGTAACCTACTTACTAAAAGAGATAAAATATATAAAGAAAGCTAAGAATTGTGCCAGATAAGCTAGATGTAAAAAAAATTAAAAAATATTTAAAACTAGAAGAGAACCAGTGCCCGGTTGAGCGTGCTATGCGTATTTTAGGCGGAAAATGGAAAGCTTCTATATTATTTCATTTAAAAGAACAGCCTTTAAGGTTTAATGAGCTTTCTCGTCAATTACCAGGGGCAAGCAAAAAGATTTTAAACCAACGCCTACAAGAAATGGAAGAGCTTGGTTTTGTTAAAAGAACAGTTAAAGCAGCTAAGCCAATTGCGGTTGAATACAGTACAACTCCTGCTGGGGTGGAGGCTTTATCAGCCTTAGATGGGGTAAGAGACTGGGCAGCTAAACATAATATTTAAATACTGAAAAAAGCTCTAAATATTAGAGCTTTTTATTTGTTTTTAGTATGGGTTGGTAAGTATTGATTTAATATTTATTACTTACTTTTTATAATCCTTTAATACTGCTTTGAATTTTCCATATTTTGTAGCATATTCAATAATTAATGGGATTTTTTTCTCATCAGAGGTAATAACAACTTTAATATTTTGTTCTTTTTTGTACTTTTTCTTTGTATTGATAGATTCTTCTATAAAGTCGGCTGATTTTTTTTCTTTAGTTTTAATCTCTTTAATTTTTAGTTCATTCAATGGAATTAGCTTTAGTCTTTGAGATGTAATTATAACATTTCTAGCCTTGATTCTTTTTTCATCATTGATATTAAAGTTATATTCTGCTGTTACTTTGATATCATTTTTAACAGTTTTATGAGCGAATTGAATAGTTTTATTAAAAGTAGTAGTTTCTTTTAAAACTTTTAAATCAGTATTAAATCTTAAAGTATATAGTGTTGATAAAATATCTTTTGCTTTATCAAGTAAAATAAAAGTATCAGATGTTTTTTTTCTGTTATTTGTTATTTTTAAAAGATCTAATTTGTAATCAGTTTGAGCTGTTCTACTAGCCCTATATTTATTTTCTTTTAAAATTATAGAGTGTGTTCTTGGTTCTAACGATTGACCTTTAAGGTCTCCATAAACTGTAATTGTATCATTAATTTTATATAATTTACTCATAAAACCCTTTGTTTCAGCTCTAGCTAAAAACTTATAAGTTTTGTCTTTTTTATTAGGTGTGTAAGATATTACTGCATCGCCGATATTAACACCATTTAATGAAACTTTGTATATTAAACTTTCTGATTTATATATAGAACCTGTTTTAGCATTTGCACGGTCCTGCATTTCTAAAATACTGAAAGAAAATATTAAAAATATAAATAATAGAGTTTTTTGTGCAACACTAACCATAGTAGAAAGCCTCTCTTTGTTTTGTTTTTATTGCAAATTTTTTTCTAAATTGTACAATAAATAGTAGGATAATACAATATGTAAGTATAGTATATATTATTATTTATATAATAAAAAATTAAAGGGCCTATTTTTATGCTGAAAAAATTTGTTGTAATCGCTTGTTCATTGGTACTTATGTCATGTCAAGAAAATAGCAAGGTTAAGCTACAAGATTTAATTAATAATAAAGATTATGTAAACGCTAAGGTAATGGTTGAGGAAATGCTTGGCCAAAGACCTAATGATGGTTATTACAATGGTGCAATGGGCTATATTCTTTCTGTAGAATGTTTAAGTACAAATTGTACAAAAAATGATCCAACTAAATTAAAAAGAATTAAACACTATGTGGCTAAGTCAAATGGTTTAGCTAGAATAGATAATGCTTATTTTGTTGATTTTTATCAGAAAATTATGGTTAATATTGTAAAGCTTGCAGCAAAGCAGGATTCTTTAGAATTAGCAAAATTAACATTAAAAGAGTTTGTAAATCAAACAAATCCAAGAATAAGTTTTATTTATAATGAACTTTATAAAGGGGCGATTACTTCATTAGTAAATGATGATCTTACTAAATCGGCTTTAAATTTAACATTACTTCAAGAGCTTAATTTTAAACTTACCCAAGAGCAAAAGGTTTCTATAGATCTTTTAATTTCTTTTGAAAAAAACAAACCAATAGAAGTAATGAGAAGTAAAATAAAGGCTTTTAATAGAGTGTTTATTGGTAGAGAACTGCCTCGTGAATTTTTAGTAGCCTTAGCACCTGCTGTTATTGAGTATGGAATTAATAATAATATTAAGTCAATTATTAGATTATTAGAAAGATCTGTAGAAGAAAGAAGTACTATTTTAAATGAAAATGTTGCAGTTTTAAGACAGCCAGAAAATGTTAAATTTTATGCAAAAGGAGTGGAGTTAGTAAGTAAATCAGAAAGTATCCTTTCTTTATTAGAAGAAAAGTATGATGAAGATAAACAAACATTTGTAGTTGAATTGCAAAATATTTCTTTAAAATTAAATCCTGATAATAAAGACCTTTGGGCTGATTATATTAAAAGCATTATCGAACATGATGAGATTGACAGACTTTATCAAAAAATTAATATTGAGTATTTAAAACCAACAGTAGTTATAGCAAACAATGATATTTTAATAGAGTATGCAAATCAAATGTTTTCAACTCAATCAATTATCCCATTATTAAACGAGCTAGTATTTAGAGATGATTCAAATAAAGATTTTTATACAAAAGAGTCTATTTCATTGGTAGAAAAAGCATTAAAATTAGAAATTTCAAAAAATAACTTAGAGGGTATTTTTGAATATCTTAATTATATTCCAAGTGTAAAAAGCAAGTTTACAGGAGAGTTAAATCAAAAATTAACTCAATATATTGACGTTGCATGGGAAAAAAATAACTTTGATAATTTAAATAAATTAATAGAATTACATAAAGATCTAAATGAAAATAATAATAACTCAATAGTAGCATCATTATTTGAGCAATATTTATTAACAGTAAATAGTGAAGACTTTTTTGTTGCTGAAACTATTCAGGATTATATTCAAGAGGGATCTAAGGATATTAATATTAATAATGATATGAATGAAAAATATGATTATGTTCTTTTAACTCTTAAAAATGAAGATTTACAAACAATTCTATTTTCTATAGCTAGAAAAATGGAAGGTTTGTATACTCAATCAAAAGTATTTACTTATTTTTCTGATGTATTTTCAAAAACAAAAAGAGACGATTTAATTATTGATGCAGTTTCTACAGCATTAGAAAAAGATGAAAATATTACTCTTATGGACTTAATAGATTTATCTGATATATTAATTTCAAAAACAGATAAGTTACCAGAAAACTATATTGAAAATAAAATTATTCCAAGATTTACTAGCATTGATGATGTTAAAGCAGCATGGGCTAGAGCATCAAGTAGAACTAAGAAAAAACTTGTTAGATATAATGTAGATATTAGAAACTTGATTAAAGCTGTTGAAAATGACAAGGTAAATAAAAAAATTACGGCCTCTAAGTATATTGGTAAGGTAAAAAGTAAGCAAATGCTTCCTTTTGTAGAAAATTACAAAAAACAATATCATTCATATATTTCTCAAGTAAAAGGATTTTATGTTAAAGATCTAGGGGAAGAAGGTCCAGAGGTAATTGAAATTGCTCCTACAGATAACCTTTTACAAGTTCAAGTAAGTTTTGTTAGTCGTTTAGGTAAAATTGAAAACCTTGATAAGTATAAGCTAGATAGAGGTGAAATAGCATCGAAAGTGTTTACTTCATACTATAATCCTGTAACAAGTTATATTGCTTTGGCTAAAAACTATTCGAATAAAGACTTAAAAGTATTTACAAAAGCAAGTTCTTTAAAAATAAATGGTGCTAATTTAATTATAAATAATCAAAGCTATAAAAAAGTTAAAAGTTTATTTGAGTTTAATCAGCGTTATGGTGTTGTAGAGCAATTTACAGATAAAACAAAAGATAATTTCCATATTTTACCAGAAGGATCAAACTTTTCTATTATCGATAAGTTAACAGAAGATGCATACACAATAAAAATTCATCACCCTGCGATGTTAAAACCTATTTTAGTAAATGCTATTTTTGATAAACATACATTATCATTTAAGTTTGAGTATGATTATACAATTAGAACTTTAGGAAAAACATTTTCAGCAAAGGCTAAATGTCAGCTGTTAAATTCAAAAGCTTACTGCGCAGTGCAAGATAAGCATTGGAAACGTGAAATGTACTCTGTAATTTCTAAGGCATTACAAGTGAAGTAGCTATATGAATAAGAGTTTTGATTTTTATAAAGGTAAAATAAGGCTAAAAAATGGACCCGGCTGTTATAAGATAACAGAAGATCCTCTTTGGTTGCTTGGTGTTTTGCCTTTAGATAAATCTTCTTATTTAGAAGTAGGATGTGCTACAGGAGTGCTGTCATTAATTTTAAGATTAAAAAATTCAACAGCTAAAATTAAAGCTATAGATATTCAAAAAGAAATGATTAAGCAGGCTAGAGAGCATGCGGTAGAAAATGAAATATTGGATATAGATTTTCAACTCCAAGACTTATATTCTTTGCCTGAAGATGAAAAGTTTGATTGTGTTTTTTCAAATCCACCATTTTTTGATAATGAAAAGTGTGAGTTAATTCAAGATAATATTAAAAATTTAGCTTATTTACAAGATGATATTTCATCATATGTAAAAAAATTATTAAAGCTTGTTAAGGCTGAAGGTAGTGTTTGCTTTGTAGGGCATTGTTCAATTAGAGATACAATTTTGTATGAATTAAAAAACAAAGTATGCTTAAAAGAAATAAAATTAATATCTTCAATAAATAAACCAGCAAAAAGATTTATTTACATTGTTGAAAATAATGAAGAAAAAACTTTTGAAAGCTTTTCTTTAGAGAGCTTTAATCAAGAAGTAAGAAACGATATATTGTTTTTATACAACTCAATAAGTAATAATTACTTAAAAAAGATCGATCTTGATTATTTATAATGCAATTCAAGGCT
>Ga0070724_10002367_pt1 | contig 10495 bp, 5 predicted proteins | sample tdDd001_FD_67278 | JGI IMG/M metagenome (GOLD analysis project Ga0070724, IMG submission 67278) | Marine sediment microbial communities from the Atlantic coast under amendment with organic carbon and nitrate - tdDd00.1 | ecosystem: Environmental > Aquatic > Marine > Coastal > Sediment | place...
TTTTCAATTAAATCCAACACATCATTTTCATTTTTAAGTTTTGCACCTGTTTTATTTTTCCACGTACCTTTATAGCCTTCGAATTCACCTTCAAGCTCATAATATATCTCAGGCACAAAATTTAAAATTTCATTATATCTATCTACAATCATTGCTAAAGTTGGGGTCTGCACTCTACCAACTGATAACATTGTATTGTATTGAACTGAAAAATAACGTGTTGCATTGATACCTATCAACCAATCAGCAACAGCTCTTGATATCGCACTGTTAAATAAAGGATTATAATTTGAACCGGGTTTTAAGTTTTCAAACCCTTCAATAATCGCCTGGTCTGTTTGCGAACTAATCCATAGTCTTTCAAAACTCTTTTTAGTCTTTGCCATTCTATAGACAAGTCTAAAGATAAGTTCACCTTCGCGCCCCGAGTCGGTAGCACAAATCAACGATTCAGTTGAATCGTCATTTACAAGATTATTAATGATATTGAACTGATCCATCGTATTTGGAAGAACTTTATATAACATTTTGTTAGGTATAATTGGTAAAGTATCTACACGCCACATTTTAAGCTTTTGATCATAATCTTCCGGATATGAAAGACCAACTAAATGACCCACGCACCATGTTATTTTGTAACCATTACCTTCAAAATATCCGTTTTTTCTTTTAGTCACACCAAGCACCTTTGCAATATCCTTAGCGACACTTGGTTTTTCAGTGATAATTAATTTGTAACTCATTTAAAACCCCTTAATAGTAACTTTAATTATTTGCATAACAAACATTAGCCTTATCATTCTATCACATCTAAATTACTTTATGCAATATTACTAAGGTATCAATTCATTCTAAAATAAACTTCCTGATCCTGAATCTTTATTCCCATGACATCTTCATAATCTCTTCATGGTAATCTATCTTTTTAAAACCAATAGATGCCTACTTCTCTTTATTGAATTGATTTATATTAAATAAAGGATCAAACAAGAATTGATTATCTCATCAGATCTTGGTATTTGCAATAAATAATATATATAGTCCTGATCAAGCAAAACAGCAACACAATTACATCTTAAAAAAAAGTTCTGATGAAAAACTTTCATACAGAACTTGAAATCAATCTTTATATTTAATTTAAATGTTAGTATAAGCTTCACAACCGTCTCTACAGGTCTTGTATGTTTATCGGTGATAAGAAATGACTTTTTCTAATTCATTTTTTTTTATTCAACTCACCTATAGTTTTCAATTTATCGAGGTATTTTAATTTTTAAAATTCATAACTTTTTAGATAAACTTGCCTGCAAAATCTCTAACTGGTAATGAATGTACATCATACTTATCTTTTCCGATATATTCAACAGGCAATATAAAACCTCCATATGATAATTCTCTGATGAAATATAGCTCTGAATTCTTATAGGTTTGGCACACATTTTGGTGTACCTCTCTTTTCAATCTATACTTTTTAACACTGAAATTTAAACTATACAATTTAGTTCAAGTACTCCTCCGGTATCTCATATTCAACTTTATTGATTAAGAGATGATGTTCTTCCATAAGATCGCGTGTATAAAGCTCTACTCTACCCACAACTTGTTTAACTACTTTTACTTTTGGTCTCAAAGGGTAATCAAGATTCACATCTTCAACTACTCCTAATTCACCATTAGTTAGACTAACAACCGTACCAACAGGATAAGGAATAGTAATCTTAATGAACTGCTTTACTAACTCAGCATCCAACCTTTTAACACTCGCAACCAACATATGTTCTTGTGCTTCTTGTGGCTCATAAGCTGCTCTATACAGATGGTCTGATGTTAAGTTATCATAGACATCACAAATTGCAACAATTTTTGATAGTTCTGCTATTTCGCTAGATTTGAGACCAAATGGATACCCTTCTCCATTACACCATTCATGATGTTGTAATACAATTTGCTTTACGTGAGCATTTATATCAATATTATCTTTTAGATACTCATACCCCTTTTCTGGATGACTCTTAACTAAATCAAATATTTCAATGTCATCCTCTGCATGACCTTTTATTTTATCATAATCTATAAAGTTAAAACCTATATCATGAAGTAAACTTCCGACTGCCAAAGCTTGCAACTTCTTTTCTGTTAATCCTAACTTCATACCAAATACTATACTTAATACTGCTACATTTACAGAATGCTGATAAAGATAACCTTTAGAGTTTTTTATATCTACCATATTAATTTCATTGTGTTTTTTGTTCATCAAATCAGATACTATATCAGTTGCCAGTTTTGACATCTTGCCAGATGCCTCGTAAGCAATTTTTTTATTAACATTTAGATTTGTACTGCTTATACTATTAATTCTCCTTTGATATGTATTAAAACTCTGAAAAACATTCTTTATCTCTTTAACCGACATAACCCTTAACTTACTTGATATCATGTCATCAAAGCTCTCACTACTTAACGCATCAGTGACATAAATTGATTCATAACCATATTTTCTCAATTTCTTGCTTACATCTTTATTAAGTTCTGTTCCTTCACGCATTAAAATACTGCCATCTTCAGTGTAGATGGTTCTACCTAGTTTCATACCTTCTTGTAAATGATCCAATGGAATTCTTCTCATATTTTCACCTTATGTTCCGATATTGTACTTATATACTTTCATTAATAAACATTAATGAACCAATATTAAACGTATAATTTTATATTACACATACAATTATACGTATGATGTCCTTACATTTCAAATTTAAATTAAATCATTTTCTTTTCTATCAGAAATTGTTGAATAAGTATTCTTTTTGTCTCACTTTTATTCCATTCTAGTACAAATAAAAGAATACTGAACGTGATCAATATATAATTAGATAATCAGTGACACCTCATTAATAGTATCGACATAAACCTGAATTGATTTAATTAATTTTTCTGAAGTGCTTCTTCATATCCTTGTATATTGGTCGTTCTAACGTCTTCCCTGATGCCTTCTCGATGAAAATATTCTTGCTCTCCCATTCAATGCCCGTCTTATTCACCTGGCTTTGTATAACCGTAATCTGACGGATCTCATTATTTCTTTCGATGATACTCTTATGTAAGCGAAGTACATATCCCCTCCAGTCCTATATAGTCAGTTTTACTTTTGAGACTTTGATCTAAGTAGTCTCTTATTTACTCTTTTTAGTATATTATGTGATCCATTCGATCAAAATTCTAATTAATTTACCTAATCAATTTCTATTTTTGTGGCTCTTAAATAACTTCAGGTTTCATTGATCATTCCCATCGAAAAAGATGTCCATCATAATAAAACGATATACCTCTTAATGATTCTTTTATTGTGAGTAGTGAACAACACTCTATATTTGTGGTGATGGATCGCAGATACTTTTTTCTAATATACATCTTTCCTATTCTAATCTGTTGTATTTTGAGGATTTCAGGGTGACTGTGTGTGGCGATTCAGTTCGATGTTTTTTAGATGAGTGGTATTAAAGGATTCAAGAGAGAATATTTCGAAACGATGTATGAGATAAGAAAAATGAAATAGAGGATATTAAAATGCCAGTGAATAGTTTCACTGGCGTTGTTTCTAGATTTTATCTGTCTATGACTGATATGCAGAGGCACTTATAATTTATATTAAAATAAACATTTTAGTCAATTATTTTATAATGATATCATATTGAGTCAATCCTAACTCTAGAAGGTACTGCTCAAATAAACCATTTGCCTTCATATCAACGAGCACCTTATTAAGTTCATTCGCTAAATCGCTGTGCTGCTTATGAAGAAAAAGATGTCCTGTTGTTTGTTCCATCACACCTACATTAAAAACCTCTGAATAGCTGGAATTAGTTTCGGTACTCAAATAACCTTCCACTGAATTTTCAACATCTACATAAATATCTGTTCTACCATCAATAAGATGTTGAATAGCATTCTCAATTGTACTCGTAACCGCCAAATTTTCTGACAAAATGTATTTTGGCAGCATAATTTCAGATTTTTGAACTCCTTGTCTGTACTCTACAATATAAGATGTGTTTTCAAGACTCTCCCAGCCTACTAAATGCAAATCGGGATCTGTTGAAAAAGCAGAGAATCTAATAATCATATTAGATGCTTCAACACGAATCAAGTTGGTGTACGTTTCATTGTAGTTCCACACTCGGTTAACTTCGCCATCCACCACTCCGCTATTGGCAAGTTCACTGGCTCTTTCTGGAGGTAGAAATTCAATTTGATACGAGAGTCCAAGACGAGAAAACGCTTCTGTATATACTAGTGTTAAAAATCGAGATAAATTGTGATCTTCAGGTAATGTATAAGCAAGTGAAATTTCTTTTTTTTCTTCTATCATTTCTCCTGTCGTTTGAATTTCTGTTTCCGTATTCTCCAATGATTGATTTGAAGCTTCCTTATTTGTTGACGCACACCCATAACAAAGCAAAGCTATCCCTACTAAAAGCATCATAGTAATTATCGTCTTTTTCATCACGAACTCCTTTAAGGCAAGTAAAATGTCAAAATAACCAAGATCATATTTCTTATACCCTTTTTCATTAAAAGTATTCTGAGTAAAATCTCTAAGTAATTCCAGAATTTTTATAGATGGTGATACTATAAGACATTTTGTCTTTTCCGCCCTAGTTGCATCAGCTATCACTAGATTCGTAGTCACTACTTCAAATACAAAATACCGCTTCGCTGGTGATTGTAATGCCAAATTGTATAATTGATAACATGAAAATATTTATGTCTCTGTATTTATTGTATTAGAAATTGACCTTTCATTGAAAAAGATTTCCTGTAAGGGATATTTTTTACGTAGTTGAAAGTGTTCAATGATTTGACTTCTATCCAATGACTACGTATTATACAAGATCTTTCAACTAAGTAAAGTAAATCGTTATTTTCTCTCAAAATGTGGTATCAATATACTGTAACTAACTAAGCATAAAATTTCTTGAGTATAAATAACAATCAAATATACATTTTTTTGATAAGGAGGTAAATAATGTTCTCAAAACTATCAATCATATTTTTAATAGTACTTATAATCTCTGGCTGTTCTACAAATTCTAACTCTGATGAACTTAATAATTCAAATAATACCAAAGTAGATTATGAAGCCGAAGAAAAAGTGGTTGTTGAAGATGAACTACTTTTTGCCATTGATGCTTGGCCACCATATATCTATAAAGACGAGGAAGGCTTTTTAATAGAATTAGTAAAGGAAGCATTCAAAGCAGTGGATATTAAAACTAAATTTGAGTATGTTCCTTGGGAAAGAGCACTTGTAATGGTTGAGAATCATTCAGCTGTAGGTTCATTTCCATGGAGATATACGGAAGAAAGAACTTTAACATTCTTTTACTCAGAACCATTAACGTTTACTCGTTATGCTCTTTTTCATAAAAAGAACGAGGAAATCAATGATGAATTATTCAATGATATTGTAACAAATCCAGACTATACAATTGGTATTGTGACTGCTTATTGGTACGTTGATTGGTTAGAAGATATGGGCATCCAGTTGGACTACTCTACCACTCAAATGGCTGCAATTGAAAAACTATTAAATGGTAGAGTTGATTTTGCCTTAGCAGATATAACAATCACATATTTTCGAGTACGTGAGCAATATCCAGATCAACTTGAATCACTTCTTTATGTAAAGGATACAATAGGAAGAGAAGCTTCAGCGCTTATAATACATAAGGATTATCCTAATGCGGAGGAATATATAAAGAAATTCGATGAAGGTTTGAGGATTATTAAGAGCAATGGACTTTACAAAGAATTACTAGACGAATATAACATTGTGGTTGGTGAGAATGAATAGTAGAAACAGTTTTAAAAATAAACTAATAAAGCTTGTTGTTTTCTCAATTCTTTCAGTCTTTATCATCGGTCAGGTAACACAAATATACATAAAGTATTCTGCCGCAAAGAATAATCTTTATGAGAAAATAGATAATACTATAAGTATTCTGTCGTCATCTCTAGCAGAAGCCATTTGGGACTATGATAACGATCAAATTGAGGCAATTGGTAACTCAATATTTGTCAACGATGAAATATTAAGACTTAAAATTGAAGACAATCAAAAGGGTGTTGTTTATGAAAAAGAAAGAGAAATATTTCTTGATTCCGTCAATAACATCCATATAAATAAAATTATAATTAAAAATGACACTGACATTGGGCAATTTTCATTGGTATATACAAATTCTTTACTCATCAGTCAACTCATAAATGATATCCTTCAAGAATTAATCATCATCATTTTGGTTATTATTGTGGTTTTAATTGTCATATCAAGAACTATCATCAAATTGACTGGTCCACTTCAGAAACTTGGGGAGATTGCGGTCAATATAACAGATCATTTAGATGAAGACATCACCCTTCAAGGAAATACAATTGAGGTTTCTTCATTGATTAATTCTCTAAATAATATGAAACTGAAAATTAAACATTATACAGATGAGTTAGAATTTTTAAATGTATCTTTAGAAGAGAAAGTTGAAATCCGGACAAATGAACTGAATGAGTCTAACTCAAAACTTCTCTTCACCATAAAGGAACTTGAGAATGCCAATAAGGAATTAGAACTTGCATCCAAAATAAAGTTAACCAGAAAACTTGTTGCTGGTGTTGCACATGAGATCAACACCCCTCTTGGAAATGCAATTATGTTGTCCTCTTATCTAGAAAGTGAATTTAATAACTTAAAGAATACCATTATAAAAGATAAAGACAATATTTCCGATCAGTTGCATAATCAAATGAATTCTTTTGATAGTTCTTTTTCAAAACTTGAGATTTCACTAAGGGAACTCGTTAAACTAATTGATCAATTCAAAGCACTAAATATTTCACTCGATAACAATATTTATAAAGAAGTGAATCTAAATGAACTAATAAGCAAATCAGTAAGATTAATCACAAAAAGTCATAAAGAAAAAATAATACTAAATATTGAGTGTAATGACAGCATTTCATTTTCTACCCGTCCGATTTTAATTATCGAGTTACTCAGGCAATTAATAGACAACACAATCATCCACGCATATGATGAAAACAGTGAAATTAAAGTTCTAATTAGTTGTAAAGAAAACACAGATACTGTTACCATTGATTATATCGATTATGGGAGAGGTATTGATTCAGGATTTATTAAAAATGCTTTCATGCCATTTGCAAAAGAGCAAAGAATGACACCGGGTGCTGGTTTAGGACTTGCAATTGTTGAAAACTTAGTTGTTATGGGATTAAATGGGTCGATTAATTGCTCATCAATTAAGAATAAAGAAACACACTTTAAGATAACACTAAATAAAACTCATCACTTTTAGAAGTAACCAGACTAACATATTCTTAGACTGGTTATTTCTTTTATCAATTGACTTGAAATCCGATTTAATTTTAGGTAATGCCACATTGATTTTGCATAGTGAAACCGAAATTCATGATAACTGTATGGCGTTTTATATTTAAGATTTTTATAGAGAACATCAAATAAATGAAACAACAATCCCTGTTGCAGCTTTCTTGATCACTGTAATTACTCTTATAGGCATGCAATCACCTCCAAATAATGAAATTAAATTACATAATGTTATATTAAGTTTCAATATTTTGATACAAATTGTAATTAACTATCCATCAATATCTGGAATAAATCAAGTAGCTATGTTAATCAGAAATAAAAAAAAGTTCTGAAGAAAATTAACTTCAGAACCTGAATCAATACTATTCATAAAATACTTAGTCTTCTGCTTCTAATACTTCTTTTATTTTCTTTATATTAGGGATAGCATTTCTCCCAAACCTATTAGTTGGAAATTTATCTTTAAGTTCTTCATATGCAACTAAAGCATTTTCATAATCCTTTTCTTTTAAATATGACCATGCAATCCAATTATATGAATTGTTAACAGCGTTAGTCTCTGGATATTTCTTTATTACCTCTCGAAATATTTCTCTCGCTTTTTCATATTCTTCTTCAGCCAATAAATAGTGTACCCCAATCTCTGCTAAAGCATCATCAGCAAAATCTGTATGGTCTAAATTTAGAACTATGTACTCGTATGATTCTAACATTTCATCATAAACTCTATTCTTCTTTGAACTGGATGCTCTTAACATATAAGATTTACTTAATTCCTCATCTGATAGTTTCAGCTTCACTAATTTATTATATATATAAACAGAAGCATAGTATTCATCATTACTTCTTAAAATGTCAGCCATTTCAAATAAAGAATCAACGTCAGTTTCCCCCAATAATGGTTTTAATTCTGACAGTACAATAAGCCTATATAAATCAAATCTATCCAAGTTCTGCTTTTCTATATTACCAAAGTACCCATCAGCTAACTCTAGTTCCCCTTTATAAAAAGCGTTATTAGCTAGACCACTCCAAATGTAATACTTAGTCGAAGATGAAATATCTTCATCATCAAGAAATTCACGTGCTTTCTCTGAAACCTCAATTAGACTTTTATTATATATGAAGTTATATTTAGCAGAATATAGGATTCTATTTATTATTTTTTGCCTACCATAGTTATAACCACTAAACTCCATATCCATTATGGCATTTATGAATTCAAAATAGTGATCGTCTTCCCCATACTTCCAATACATTCTGTCACATAAATATATTATATCTGACACTGCTCTACGAGTGTATTCCGAATCTGGGTATGTCTGTAAATACTTTTCATAATAGTCTTTTGTAAGTGCCAAATCAACTCTATCAAGTTTGTCCTTATCATTATATATTACTTCTAAAACTATTCTAAACAATTCGTTTGCCCTAGCATATTTGGCTTTTTCAATTAGTTTGGAATTAGGGTAGTCATCAATTATCTTCTGATAATCACCTAGAAAATAATATGCATAATCAATATATGGATCATCGGGATAATTTGAAGCTAAGTAATTCCATAATTTATTTCTATCACTTTCCTCTTTAGGTGGATATACAATCCCTGTATCATTTAGAATGTCATATTGTCTAGGTGAAATTGCAAACCAAACATATGAAACATTTTCATTAGGATATTCTTCTTTTAACCGATCTACAACTTCAATGGCATATTCAAGATCATTATTTACATACATATATCTCATCAAATATATGATGTCAAATAAAAACCTGTCATCTTTAATCTCTACCTCTTCTTTCTTGAATATAATTCTTAGTGCATCTAGATAGTTATTTTCATGCATTAATATTGGAACTATATAATTTATTTTAACTTCTTTCATAAGATTATTGTAGTTAGGAACATCTAATATTTTTTTTCTAAGTACAGGAAATTGTTGTTCCTCAGTGAGATCGCTTAAATAATTAACATCCTCAATCATTTTCTCATTACTATAGCTAGTTTTAGAAATTTCATTATAGTCTAAATAATGTCCTGTATCTGACACAAATTGAAAATCAATATTATGCAAAGCATATTCAACTAAAGGATCAAGTGTTGTTTCAATTTCATTCCCTACTTCCACATCTATTTCATCTTGTATATTTAACTCTTTAATTGAACCTAATTGTTCTTCTTCATCTGGTTTACTGCAACCCACAAAATTAAAAGCTATTACTATTGTTAATAAAACAAAAAATGTTCTATTCATTATCTTCCTCCTAGAAACCCGATGCACATTCCTCAACAAAATTTTTGACAAGACTACATTATATAACTCATCAATTGGTCTATTTTTATATTCATAATCGATCTAAACACTTCTAGACCTCAATACTCTGAATCATGCTTACATATGTGATTTGATTAAGTCTTTTTGTTCATATGCAGACTAGTTCATTTATAATCTTCATATCATTAAACGTATAATTCATGTTGTTTTGATATACTAATTCGACCATATTTTACCACTGTACTCCTTGTAGTTTATCATTATCCCACTTACATTACTATAATATCTTTTATATCATTTTTTAACAGTGAACAAGATTCCATAAGCTGTATACATAGTTGCAATACATTTAAAACGATTCAATAAATGTAAAGTCCATAAAACATCACATATTAATATAGTTTTATAGTCGTGAATACTGAAATTGTGCAAATATAGTTGTTTTAGTGAATATAAAAGTTCTGAGCAATATATTCGCTCAGAACTTGAAAAATTTTCTCGTTTTAAATTATAATTTAAGCTTCACAACAGTCTCTACATGCGTTGTATGAGGGAACATATCAACAGGTACAATCTTATCTACTTTGTAACCTCTTCTTGTCAGATACGTCAGATCTCTAGCTTGAGTCTGAGGATTACAAGAGATATAGATGATTTGTTTTGGCTTCAGTTTTACTACAGAAGACAAGAATGTTTCATCACTTCCTGCTCTAGGTGGATCCATGAAGACCGTCGAAACAGGCATCTCTTCTTTCGCCATTTGGACCATAACTTCACCTGCATCACCTTGGATAAACTGTGTATTTTTGATATT
>Ga0070724_10002375_pt1 | contig 10474 bp, 8 predicted proteins | sample tdDd001_FD_67278 | JGI IMG/M metagenome (GOLD analysis project Ga0070724, IMG submission 67278) | Marine sediment microbial communities from the Atlantic coast under amendment with organic carbon and nitrate - tdDd00.1 | ecosystem: Environmental > Aquatic > Marine > Coastal > Sediment | place...
TTAGAGATTAGGGATTCTATTTGAGAAAACTCATCTAACTCTTTGTTTAATCCATGAAGTATATTGTTTAGTTTTTCATGGGTATTAGATGATGGTTCTTGTTTTAAATAGAACATCCCTTTTGCTAAAGGCATTTTCATCTCGTGCATAAAGATCTTGTTAAACATTTCTCTAAGTTCTAACATCTGTTCAATCTTTGAAATCGAATCATTATATGATTTAATCATCTGTTTAATCTCTACATAGTTTGAGTCCATTTGTAATGGAGATAGATCTCCTACTTTTAACTTTTTAAGTTTATTATGTATAGAAGTTAAAGGTGAAAGTGATTTTTGAAGTTTTATATATAAAAGCCCTTGTGTAATTAAAAGTAAGATAAATACTAAATGAATAATAACCATACTTCTGTGAGTAGAAATATCTTCAAGCATAATATTTGATATTTGATTATAAATATAAATCAGTTGCTTTTTTTCATATGAGATTACAATAAAACCTTTATTTTTATCACCTTTTTTTAATACTACGTCATAAATACTTGAATATTTAACATTTGATTTTTTCATAGCAAAGATTTTTAAATCTTCATCTTTTATCTCTTTATTTTTATATAAATATGGTTGTAAAGAACTAGCTGTGTTAAAGTATCTAGCAGTATCATACTCTAAGTGTTGATACTTTTGCTGAAAATAGAAAAATATCCACAATACTACAATTACTAAAAATGATATAAAAAATAGAAATGATGTTTGTAGTACTAGTGATTTTTTGATTTTACTCAACAACTCTATACCCTTTCCCTCTAAGAGATATTATATGTTTAGATGAAGAATACTTCTTTATCTTTTGCCTGATTTTACTAATAATTGCTTCTAATGAATTACCATCTGTTGATTGAATAGATGGACAAGAGTTTATAATCTGTTCTTTTGAGACAATAGCTTGATAGTTTTTAATTAAAACAGAAAATATTTCATATTGTGCTTCTGTTAAATCAAGGTTTTGATTTTTATATCTTACATCTCTTAAAGCTTCATCAATCTCAAAATCTCTTTTTATCTCTTTTTTCTTTTCTAACTCACCATTTGTTCTTCTAAGTAGACTAATAATTCTTGCATATAGTTCATCTGGGTCATAAGGTTTAGGAAGATAATCATCAGCTCCAAGCTGTAAACCTAAAACCTTATCTGATACACTACCTCTAGCTGTAGAGATGATAATAGGAATTGAACTTTTTTTTCTAAACTCTTTACAGATTTCAAGTCCATCAATTCCAGGAAGTCCCAAGTCAAGAAGAACTAAGTCATAATCATTTAGATTTAATACCAATGCTCTAAATGGATCATCACAAGTAAAAGTTTCTATACTTCTATTTCCTAAGAACTCTTCAATAAGTTGGGCAAATTCTAAATCATCTTCAACTAAAAGTAGTTTTATCATTTTTTATTCCATTATATATTTTACTTTATTCTTCCAAGAGTTATGACATGCCATACAAGTATTCTCAAATGTATTTAAACCTTGAAGTGCCATATCCCAATCTTTTTTGTCAACGGCTTTTTCAATAGCTAGAACATCTTCATCCATCTTTTTATCAAAATATAAAAGTGTTGATTTAAAAGAATTTCTATCTTCTTCAGCCATAATAACCCATGGTTTTTGTTTTGGTGCAGGATGAGTTCTAACAAAGTTAATCCCTCTATCAACCAACATACTATTCATACCAATTATACCACTTTGGATATTATTTAAAGCCTCTGACATACCTGTCATTAATTGGGCATAAGTGATATCAGCTTTTTTCATTGATTTGATTAAATCATCTGCTGTTTTTTCTTGTGCTGATACTAAACTTGATAAGCTTAGAACTAATGCTAACTTTATAAATATACTTTTCATTTTTTATCCTTTTGCTTGATTTAATGAAAGTATATATTTTAAACTTGACTATTTTATCAACTCAAACTAAACAAAGTTAAACAGATAAAGTAAGAAATATATTACGATTTTAAAAGTAGAGAGAAAACAGCTCCTGTATATGTTTTGCCATCATATGAGTAAGTTACATTTTCAACAGTTATTTTAGACTTCATATGTTTTGTAATTATTTGATTTGTCATGTATAAACCAATACCTGTACCATGACTTTTGTGTTTTGTCGTGAAGTAGGGCTCAAATATTTTGTTTTTGATTGTCTCTTTTATACCTTTTGCATTATCTTTTATTTTTATAGAAATCGAATTATCTTCTTTTTGAACATCTATAAACACACATTTTTCAAAATCTTTCTCTTCTATGGTATTTAGAGCATCTTTTGCATTGTTTAGTATATTGATTAGTGCTTGAATCAAAAGGTTTTCATTACATATAAATGATGAATCTACTGTGGTATTATTTATTACTATTTTTATATTTGAAGATTTAAAAGAGTCTTTTATCAGAGATATAGTTTTTTCAATGGCTTCATCTATATTTACTTCAATTTGTTTTGAGCTATCTGATAAGAAGAAATTTCTAAAATCATCAATAGTTTTTGATAAGTATTGAGTTTTTTCATTTATACTATCCATATTTTCTAAAAACTCTTTATCTTCTAGTGTTCCAAACTCTTTTTTTAGTTTTGTTCCTGTTGCAGTTGTAGAGATAGTTGATAGTGGTTGTCTCCACTGGTGGGCAATATTTCCTAACATCTCACCTAAAGAAGCAACTTTTGATTGGTGGAACATTATTTCTTGATTTTTGATTTGGTTTTTGATTTCTGTGATATCTTCAACTATTCCCCAGATAACTTTTTTACCATCTGTATTTACAATTGAGAAAATACTAATTCTAATAGGGTAGGTAGAAGAGTCTTTTTTTATACACTCTTTTTCTATAGGTCCTAGTTTTTTAACTTCATTTAGTTTATTAAGTAGTTCATTGTTTTTATCTTCTTCATAGATGATATCTTTAAAAGATAGTGAAAGAAACTCTTCTTTTGTGTATTTTGTAGATTGAAGTATAGAGTTGTTTACCTCAAGAAAGTTTCCTGTTTCTTGATCTATCATAATCATTCCAATAGGAGAGTTTTCAAATAAGGTTTTAAACTTTCTCTCGGCACGCTCTAATTCAAGAGTTTTGTTTAGTGAAGATATCTCTTCGTTTGCAAAGTTCAGTTCATTTGTTCTTTTTTCAACTTCATATTTTAGTCTATCTTCAATATGAATTTTTTCCATTTCTGCACTTGCTCTTTGTGCAAGAAACTCTGTAACTACAGTGAAGAACTCCCTATCTTTCATCGGTTTTTCATCAAGTAGTACTAAAATACTTGAAACACCAGATTCATTTTTTGAAGTTACAGGTGCTCCAATATATGCTTCAATATTCATCTCTTGTAGTAGTTCATCATCTGGAAAGTCTATACATACATTAGAATCATGTATACAAACTCTTTCCCCTGATAGTACTATTTCACAAGGAGTGTCTTTTAGGTCATATATAAAGTTATCAATATATCCATCACCAGCCCAGACAACATCAGTTTGAACTCTTGTCAACTCACCGTCTGTTGGATGACCTATTAATACATATTTAACATCCATATTTATAGCTATATTTTTTACAAACTCTTTTAAGTAAAGTTCTCCGTCTAAGTTTTGATCAATATCTAAAATATTAGAGATTATGTTCATTGATTTCTTTAAAGACATAATATAACTCCTTTTATAAAATAGTACTTTGAAATTAAAACTTTTATTTCGTTATTTTATATGTTATCTCTAATTATTATAATCACTTTTTAATAATATATATCTTTTGTATTTCTATTAGTTGATTGAAAGTATTGAATAGTTATTAGCTTGTTTTGAAAATATATCCACCTCCATAAACACTTTCAATAGTATTTTCTGGAAGTTTTTTTCTTAAGTTTTTAATTAGGTTTCTAATATTCGCATCATTAAACTCTTTATCAAAATCATCCCATATATAGTTAAAAATATCTATTTTTGGAATAACTTTATTTTTATTAGAGTACAAAAAGCTTAATGCTTTTATTTCGTATTTTGATAACTCAACAAGTTCGTTATTTTTATATAAAAGAAAACTTTTTGGATCAATACTAAACTCTTTATTTTTATCTAAAAATATTTTGTCTTCTTTAATCGTTTTTTCTAAATCATTAAAAGTTTTATTTAATAGATTCTTTAAATCAATTCTATTAACTGGTTTTATAAGATAATCTGTAAGGTTTAATTTTATAGCTTTTAAAAGCCTTGGTTTATCAGAATGAGCTGTTAGCATAATAATTTTAGTGTCGTTAGATTTTTCTCTAATTTTTCTTGCAACTTCAAGTCCATCTATCTTTGGAATTTCAATATCTAGTATTACAATATCTGGATTTTTTTCATTAAATATAGTTAAAGCTTCTTCTCCATCTTTTGCTTCATAGATTTTATCAAAATATAGTTGGAAATAAAGTGTATAGTTTTTTCTTACGTTTGTTTCATCTTCTACATAAAGAAGAGTAAAATTTCTTTGAGTCAATTTTAAACCTTTGTTAAAAATTTCATTGTATCTTTTATCATGTTTATTCAGACTTATAAATCACAAATAGTTTAGATATGTTCTACTATGTTTCTTCCTTTTTCTTTCGCTTTATAAAGTGCTTTGTCAGCTCTTTTTATCAACTCATTTATATTTTCATTTTTTATATAAGAAGATACTCCAAAACTTGCTGTTACTTGTTTATCTAAACTAAAAGAGTGGGATGAAATCTCTTTTCTTAATTTTTGTGCTAAAATTAGGATTCCTTCAAGGCTTGTTTCACTACAAATGATTAAAAACTCTTCTCCTCCCCATCTTCCAACAGTATCAGTTTTCCTTGTATGTGAACTTAGAATATTAGAAAACTCTTTAAGTGTAGTATCACCCATTTGATGTCCATATAAGTCATTTATTTTTTTGAAGTGATCTATATCTATTATGATAATACCAAAATTATTGCCATAGGTATTTGTCCTAGAAGCTTCAGAAATTAGGACACTATCTAATTTATTTCTATTGTATAATTTTGTTAGATTATCAGTAGTTGATAACTCTTTTAGTAATTGATTTTTTTCTTCTAGTTGTCTATTTTTATTTTCTAGTTCTTTAGTTTTAATTATAATCTCATTATAAAGTCTTAGTTTATTAACAAGTTGTGAATCTACAATAGGTTTTGTAAGGTAATCTATTGCACCTATTTCAAAACCCTTTTGTTGAAATTCAGTTTTTCTAAATGCTGCTGTTAGAAATATAATAGGTATATTTTTTGTTTTAGTATTTAGTTTAAGATATGTTGCAACATCAAATCCATTGATTCCTGGCATTTGTATATCAAGAATAATAATATCTATATTTTTTGTAAATGCAACCTTTAAGGCATCTTCTCCATTTGAAGCTAATATTATATTGATATTGTCAAAGTATTCTTCTAATAAATATTGTAAAGATATTCTATTTGCTTCTACATCATCTACAGCCAGTAAAGTTAGTCTATTCATATTAATTTCTTTATGCAGATTTATTATTGTTTTGATATATTTCATAACATACACAGTTTCTTGAAGTTTCTTTAGCTTTATATAGTGCTTTGTCTGCTTGAACATAAACTTCATCCATATTTAAATTTGAGAAATCTGTAACTGATAATAGTCCAAAAGATGCAGTTACTACTCCTAGTTTACTAGATTCATGTTTCCATTTTTTATCTTGGATTTTTTGTCTGAATGATTCTATTGTATTTAATGATTCTTCTTTTGATAATGTATAAAAAATAATACCAAACTCTTCTCCTCCTAATCTAAATACAAAATCAGATGCTCTTTGAAAATGCGACTGTGTTAATTTACTAATATCAGCAAGAAGTTTATCCCCTTGAGGATGGCCATATCTGTCATTGTAAAGTTTAAACTTATCAAGATCAAATAAACAAAAATTAAATATTACTTTCTCTCTTGTTTTTCTTCGTAGTTCTTGTTCTATAATGTTATTAAAATGACGTCTATTAAATAATCCTGTTAATTCATCTGTAATAGAGGCTTTTTCAAACTTATCTTTTAGTTGTTCTAAATCACGAGTTCTTTGAGCAACTTGGGCTTCAAGTGAATTATTTAGCTCTTTTTGGGCTTTTATCATAGCTTGTTTTGAATCTCTTTTTTCTTCCTCTAGTGTTTTCATTCTACTTGCAAGAGCTAGTGAGAATAAAGTTGCTTCTAAAACTGAGCCAATTAAAATACTGTTTTCTGTAATAATATTACTAGAAGCTATACCTAGTTTAGTCAAGCCAAAAGTTACATATCCTGCTATAATAGCACTCCATCCAATAACAAAGAACCTAGCTTCTTTGTTACCTTTTATAACTTTCCAGATAGTTATACTAAAAGCATATAGATAAAAAGTATATGTCATAAATACAAGTATACGAATAATTGTTGAATAAGACACAAAAGGTATAGAAATTAATGCTAAGATAGATAGGATTGTGAAAATTCTAAGTATATACCAATTAATAGGTTCTTTTTTTCTTTTTATTCTTAAAAATCTAATAGTAAAAAGTGATGAAAATAGTGGCATCATAGCTGCTGATATTGCACTTACTGATTGATTAAAAGTAGGCCAGTTAGATGTAACATTCATATATATTACACCTTTAATACTTGTTATAAATACTGCAAATGCAAATATTAACATACAATAATAAAAAAATTCTATTTTTCTTAATGAAACATACAATAAAAGGTTGTATAAAAACATTATTGTCACACCACCAAGACATATGTATATAATACTTGAAACAATAATATCATGTTCCCAAAAGCTAGTACTTTCCCAAAGAGTTAATGGCATAAACATTGAGTTTTTACCTGAGATTTTTAGGTAGAAATGATATTCACTATTTGCTTTAAGCTCTTGGGGAAATAGGAAATAGTGATGTTTTATGACTCTTTGTGAAAATGGATATGCATCTCCTGTAATAATAGTTGGTAGAGTTTTGTTATTTTCAATGGTATATAATGAAATATAATCAATTAAAGGTGCAGGTAGTTCTATTATCCAGTTGTCTTGTTGAATATTTGTTGTTTTAATTGACCAATGTATCCAAAATGATGATTTGGAATATCCAAAGTTAGGAGTTTTTGATTTATTGTCAATCCATTCATTTTTATTAATACTAAGAACTTCATCAAAACTCATTTTTCCATTTTTATCTTCATAATAAGATAAATAAGAAGCTAAGTCATAGGATGAGACTTTATTAGTTTGTTTTATTGTTAAAGAGGGCTTTTCATGGCTATTAGCACTTAAAGTTGTTGTAAATAATAAAAGCAAGAGTGAAAGTATAAAAGTGTAATAGTTTTTATTTTGCATAGATAAAACCCTTTTTTATTCATAAAAAATTATTTTATCATTAAAATGTAATCCAATTGTAAAAATAAACTATAATTTTATATCTTTATAATAAATCTTGAACCCTTTTTAATTCTCTCTACTTCTATAGAACCATTCATAGACTCTTTTATGATTATATTTGCCATATATAAGCCTATACCAGTTCCTCTTGAAGGTTCTTTTGTAGTAAAATAAGGATCAAATATTTTATCAATAATAGACTCAGGAATACCTCCTGCATTATCATCCACTATAATTTTATTATTAATTGTAATATTTATATATTTATTATTAATTTGTTTTTCTTCAAAAGCATCAATTGCATTGTTAAAAATGGCGATTATTACTTGGATATACTCTCCTAAATAACCTTTTATTGTTTTATCATTATCTATTTTAGTTGATACTTGGATATTATGTTTTTTTAAATTGTCTTTTAGTACATTTAAAGTATTAGAAATTGCAGTAGAAAGTAAAAACTCCTCTTCTTTTTTATCAGGTTTAAAATAGTTGCTAAAACTTTCAATAGTATTTGACATATATGCAGTCTGTTTTTCAATTGCTATTAGATTGTTTTCTATATTTTCATTTTTGATTTTGTTTTGAATAAGGTTAAAATCTAAGGCTACAACTGATGAGTTTATTTCATTTAATGGTTGTCTCCATTGATGGGCAATATTATTTATCATTTCTCCCATAGAGGCTAGTTTAGATTGTTGAAACATAATTCTGTCTTTTTTTCTATTTTCTTCTACTTGTTTTTCTACTTTTTTGTTTAGTTCCTCATTCATCTGTTTTAATAAGTTCATTTTATTCATAGCGATAATTTTTGCTTGTTTTGCTAATAGTTTTTCTTGTTCTAAAACTTTTTGATGTTCTAAATTACACTTTTTATTTAATTGTTCTAGATTATATTTTGCAAGATAGTTTTTTCTTTTTATGATTTCAATCATAAAACCACTAGATATAGAAAATACTAAGGTTGAAAATATAATAAAAATATCAAAGATAATTAATTCAAATTTTAAATCTAAAAATAAAAGTGAAACAATAAATAACCCAGAACTTATAAAGGAGACAAGGGTTGCTGATATTATAGGAATACCAATCATTACAAAAAGTCCAATCATTGCAATAATATAAGTCATTAGATATATTTGGTTACTATCATTTGAAAGATAAAAAGCAACAGCTGGTGCGCTAGTGGCTAATGTAGCATAAGTTGATAAAATAAGTAGTTTTGAGTTTTTAAACCTATTTTTTATTAGGATAAAAAGAACACAAGAAGATAAGACTATAAGAGTTGATGCAATTATTAAGTCCTTAAAAAAATCATTTGGAACGACTATATATGATATGGGTATGTATAGTGTGAAAATTATTAAAGCAATAGTAAGTGCTATTTTATTTTGTTTGCTATGATCTTCTAAATACTCATTTTGAAATCTATTTTCTAATTTTTTATTTTCAAATGATAGTTTGAATAGATAGTTTAAATAGTTATAAGTTCTTTTTAATTTTTTCAATATTTTTACCTTGAAGATAATTCTATTCATACTTTCTTAGTAAATGGCTTAAATTTCAATAATTCATATTTTAATAAGTCTATAATACGATGATAGGTATAAAATTCAAAAAAATATTATTGATTATTTAATGAATAAAAAATGAATAAACTACTGAAATAGCCTTCAATTAATGATTATTTTTAAGAAATCTCAATGATTTGTATAAAAAAATCTAAATTATATGAAATCTAGTATGTGATAAAATCTGTTACAAATAATTTTTTAATAGGAATTTCTTATGCTAAGACTACTTTCTTTGTTATTTGTTTTAGGTTCATTTTTGTATTCTAAAACTTTAGTTTTTGGGGTTGTTCCTCAACAGAGTCCTCAAAAAATGTATCAAACTTGGAATCCAATTGCCAAGTATTTATCTGAACAAACTGGTATTGATATTATTTTTAAAACAGAAAGATCAATACCCCAATTTGAAAAAGAGTTATACTCTGGAAAATATGATATTGCTTACTCTAATCCGTATCATTACACTATAGCTCATGAAAAATCAAAACATAAAGCTATTGTTAGATTTGATAAGATGATTGTTGGAATACTTGTAACAAAAAAAGATAGTAAAATCAACTCTTTGGATGATGTGATAAATAAAGAGTTTTTATTTCCTGCACCTAAAGCCTTTGCAGCAACATTACTTACAAAATATGATGTGTTAAATAAAAAAGAGTTTAGTATTGATAAAAGTGGAAAATTGAAGTATGTAAACTCTCATGATTCTGTTTATTTAGGGGTTCAAAGAAATGTTGGTGATATTGGTGGTGGAATTGTAAGAACTTTCAATAAGTTTAAAAACAAAGACAAATTAAAAATCATCTATAAAACAGATAAGTATCCAAGCCATCCTATCTCAATCTCAGAAAATGTAAATAAAGAGGATTTAGAAAAAATTAAAAATGCTTTATTGTCTATGCCAAAAGAGTTATCAAGTTTAGTTAATCCGAAGCCTTTAAAATCAACAGATAATAGTGAGTATGATGTAGTTAAAAAACTTGCAATTACTATGGGGATATTTGATATTAAATAATGAGAGTACCTTTTAAATATAAAATTATCATAGGTATATTTTTTGTAGAGCTTTTTTTTCTTAGTTTTATTATTATCTATAACTATGGTTCTATTCAAAACTTTACAAAAGAGTTGATTTCTAACAATATTAAAACTAATAAAGTACTATTAAAAGAGATGGTTAAAACGCCAGTTATGATATATGATCTTGCTACATTGGATAATATGTTAGAAAAGTATGCCCAACTACAAAATGTAGATAGTATAAAAATTTATGATGCTAGAAAGAAATTAATATCAAGCTTCAATGAGGAAGTTGATATGACAGCAAGAGATGAATTACATAGATATGTGGAGTTTAAACTAATAGATGATGGAATAACTATTGGTTATATAGAGATGTTATTTGATTTAAATGATATATATTTACAGATTGATGAAAATACTAAAAACATTATAATTATCGCAATTATAGAGAT
>Ga0070724_10002376_pt1 | contig 10470 bp, 12 predicted proteins | sample tdDd001_FD_67278 | JGI IMG/M metagenome (GOLD analysis project Ga0070724, IMG submission 67278) | Marine sediment microbial communities from the Atlantic coast under amendment with organic carbon and nitrate - tdDd00.1 | ecosystem: Environmental > Aquatic > Marine > Coastal > Sediment | place...
TCTGGGGTGTTGTGGCATGGCGGGCACTTATGGCCATGAAGCTGAGAACCAAGAGCGATCTCGGGAACTCTTTTCCATGTCCTGGGAGCAAACACTAAAGTCATTACCCAATGAACAGATCTTAGTATCCGGTTATTCTTGTCGAAGCCAGGTGAAACGTTTCGGTGGTTTTAAGCCCAGACATCCGGTTCAGGCGTTACTGGCAATTTTATAAATAGTTAATCAGGTTATCAGCGATATAAGCCAGGTTTTTCCTGGCTTTGTTGTTCTAAGGAGTCGATATGAGCGAAAACAACACGGATGCCGATGGTGAGTTAGCTAAGCTGACAAACGGGGTACTGCTTTGCTCTGAGGAACCCCTATTTAATATCAGTAGCCAAGGGGATTGGTATTATCGAGGTGAGCAGTTACCTAAGAAGTTTGCACGGCTCTTTTCATCGATTTTGCACTGTATCGACGGTCAATATTACTTGATTACCCCAGTTGAAAAGTTGCAGGTTACGGTTGTCGAAGCGGCGATAATCATCGTGGACTACGAACAAAAAGAGACTTCATTTTTGCTGGACTCTGCTCTCGAGACGCAGCACCAGGTGGAGAGTGTTAAGGCATTTGAACTTCATGATGAAGGCATATTCTTTGAGTTAGAAAGAGGGCTCAAAGCTAAATTGGGGCGAGCTTGTTATTACCGCTTTATCAATGAGTTCATGATTTCTTAAAATTTAACAATTAATCAAAGATTTAAGCTTTAATTCGTAATTAGTTATGACTAATGCTAGTTTCTTGCAGGCTAAGTGGTAGTATTAAATCAGGTGCTGATGGATTGGAGATGCTGATTGAAACAGTATGAAAGCCTCGGGTATCTTGTGTCGCATTTGAATATTGATCTACAAAATGCATTGGATCAAAAGCTCAAACGCTACCAACTCGATATAAAACTCTGGCCGGTTCTTTTTGCCTTGTGGCAAGAGGAGGGGATCACGCAGACTGAATTATCGAAACGGTGTGATGTTGCACATTATACGATGACGCGCCTACTCGACCAACTACAGGTACAAGGTCTGGTTACCCGACACCAGGAAGCAGACAATCGTCGTGCTTTTCACATTTTTTTGACCGATGCCGGAAAGGCGTTAGAGCAAGATCTTGTGATCGAAGCCGAGCGAGTCAATGCCAACTTTCTTGATAATCTATCGGGTGATGAACGCTTAGCCTTTATGGCCTTACTCAATAAAATTAACCGATTCCCCGAATGACTGATTCGTTAGTTTAAATCATCCCCCTTTCCTGTTATTAAATTCTATAGGTTCAATCAGAGGATCTTATGATCAAATATCTGCCTTTACTCTTGTTATCTTTCGCCGTTAGCGCGTGCTCAATCAATATCAATAAACCTAAGCCCAAATCTGATACTGCAGCTCACTCTTCGCCTGGGGTTTACCTGGAAAAGTTTGAACTGGCTAATGGCGCCACATTAGTTGTGAGTGAAGGGAGGTTAGAGCCCAGGTCCATAGGAAGTATTACAGTCAAACTGTATCGAGATCTATCTGTAGGAGATTTTGCTGGCGCAGTGTCAATTCCCCGTGATGGCACCATTTTAAAGGCGATGTTAATCGAGAATGGATCAGATAAACAGAAGCTCTCTATTACAACGGTGACGGCTGGAAGCGGTAATTATCAGGACAGTCAGCAGATCTGCATTAAAGGCGATTCTATCACCTTGTGTTAACTGCGCGCTCCTATCTCAGCCCTCAGTTAAGCAGTAAGAACAGCAAACCTGAAAGGGTAAAGAAAATGGTCATATTTTGAAGCAGTTTTCTACTCTGTAGTAAGTTTTCTTTACCTTGATTGATACTGGTGACCAAGCTATTTCTCTTATATATCCTGCAGACCATCTGTTCAGATGTGGGGTCTATAAGTAATTGAAAACGGCATGAATTACCATCATTAAGCTTAATTTTATGTTCGCTGTTTTGACTAAAGTTAAGTTTTCTCGACACCATTTTTCCGTTGATGAAAACCTGCTCTAAGCCGCACCAATTGCTGGCTTGAAGTTCAACTACATCTTGGTTGAGATCATACTTGAAAGTAACCATAGCGTTTTCCTTCGCGAGATAACGAGGCTCTAAGTCAAGCAGACAAATATGACATTATCCAGTCGGGAAGGTGAAATTTCTGTGTCAAATTTCTATCCCTTTGGCAGCACAGGTAAAAAAAAATAATTAAAAAAAGGGACGAAATAATGATTTCGTCCCTTCATCAAACTTGTGAGAAGTGTTACTAACAGATCTTAGCTTTTAGGGGCTTCAATGATGTTGCGTGCCATCTCATCGGCTACCGAACCTGTCGTTCTATTCTGCTCGTCTGCCTGGGCAAATATTCTCATGAGAGTGCCGTAGATCTCTTCGACTTTTTTAGTCGATGAGGTCACGTCATAATCTTTTTCGAACGACACGTTGATAATGCCACCGGCATTGATCACATAGTCCGGCGCATACAGGATATCGAGCTCTTTAAGCTTCTCACCATGACGTAGCTCGGCTAACTGGTTATTGGCACAACCGGCAACGATTGTTGCTTTAAGTTGTGGAATGGTGACATCATTGACGGTTGCACCCAATGCACAAGGAGCATAAACGTCGACATCTTGCTTATAGATGTCTTGTGGAGCCACCACGGTAGCACCGAACTCAGTGGCAACCTTGTCTAAAGAAGACTGGTGAATATCGGTAACGATAAGCTCGGCTCCCTCTTCGTGCAGATGACGGCATAGGTAATAACCGACATGACCAACACCCTGAACCGAGATTTTGAGTCCTTTGAGTGAATCAAGACCGCGCTGATGCTTTACTGCGGCCTTTATGCCTAAATATGTTCCCAGAGCTGTGAAAGGTGATGGGTCGCCGCTTTTGCCTTCAAGGCCTGCCATATATGGCGTCTCTTCGTGGGCGATCATAATATCTGCAGTCGACACACCGACATCTTCAGCTGAATAATATTTTCCGCCAAGACCGTGAATACAACGGCCGAAAGCACGAAACAGCTCTTCTCTGTTTTCTGTCTCTGGATCGGCGATGATCACAGACTTACCGCCGCCCATATCTAATCCGGCAAGGGCATTTTTATAGGTCATGCCACGAGACAGTCTTAATACATCATTTAAGGCTTCGTCGTCAGACTCGTAGTTCCACATTCTACAGCCACCAACAGCAGGCCCTAGTTTTGTATTGTGGATGGCGATAATCGCTTTTAAGCCACTTTCTTTGTCCTGACAAAATACAACCTGTTCATGTTCGTCAAAAGAGATATGATTGAATACAGCCACGTACAGTTCTCCGCTGGGGAATGAAAACGTCGAGAACATGAAGTGTTCATTCGACGGCTTATTTAAATTTATTGCAGAACGATAGCATTTAGGGATACCCTCAACAAAGTAAAGATTTGGATTAATTGTGATCTGCGTGGCAATTTAGCTTTCCACTTTACGTTAACGTAAAGTTTGGTGATGTTTCTTTGGACAAAGTAAGGACACTTTTGGAAAGCGCTTACAGATGTGCAAAATAACAATAAGATAGGAATTAAGTATGACGGAGCAAGCAGTCGATCAAACTCAAGAGATTGATCAGGAAAAACAGGAAGCGCTGAGACAAGAGTGGATCAGAGAACACTTTCAGAAAGCGAATCGTTTTCTCGCCGAAAAAGGAGTGATCCCGAGTAATGTTATTGCTGATGAAAGCCGTTATTTAGCTCCTTACGTTGCAGTTTGGAAAATGGAATCTAAACAGCCGAAAAAACAGACTTTTTGGGTGATGTCAGGCGATCTTCCCTCGGATTATGTCGATGTGAATGTTGCCGGGACGGCGCGTGAGGCAATTCGTCATTTCTCTATGATGTGGCAGCTAAAAGCTGAAAACCTACACAAATCAGGCGCAACCAAAGATCCTATGCAGGCAAAATTTGCACAGTTACTGGTATCAAGGGCAGAAAGCCTCTACCAGATCCACAATGATGAAAAGTTGTGGGCATAACCCTGTAACGGTTATTCGTTATGAGATAGATAAAATGGCATCGATTCGATGCCATTTTTGATCTTAGCAATCTTAGCTAAATACACATGTTCAACAGCTGGGATTATACCGATAGGTATTAAGCCAGGTAGTAATAGCCTCTATTGAGCTGTTCTAAAATAAAGTGAGCTAATTCATCAGATTGGCAGAGTGCGGCAGCTTCTCTATTGGTCATCGTCAGAGAGTTAGCAATCTGGGACAATTGCGTCATATCACAGGATTTAAAGTTAACAATCTCACCATTAATAAAAAGCCGACTATTTATATCGTTTTCGAGCGATATGACTTTTAACCCGCCGATCCTGTGTATCTCAGCCCCTTCAGCCAATGCAGACTTTAACTCGTCTAAAGAGTAGGGCGCCTCCGGCTCTGATATATCCAGTTCGAAACGATTTTGGCTTAAAATCTGGCCTAATACCGCTTGATAGTGCTCAGGTTGGTGTAATAACTCACTTAACAGGCTGAGCATCTCTTGCTGCTGTTTAACAGGCAGTGTCGCTGCAGAAGTCGGTTCAGAGCTCGAGGTGAAGCGTTTTAATCCCGTGTTAGTGTCCAGCAGGTGATCGGCAATACCCGTTAATAGCTCTTGCTGACTCGGAGCTCTAAAGCCGATTGAATAGCTCAGGGCTGTGGTGAGCGTTTTGGCGCAATGGGGATAGCCTGGCGGGATATAGAGCATATCACCCGACTCGAGTACGACGTCGATAATGGGGTCGAAGTCATCGATCAGTGCGGTGTTCATATCGCCCCCGCGTGGAGCATATTCACCCTTAGCTCCTACCTTCCAGCGTCTGCTGCCCTCTCCCTGTAGCAGAAAAACATCATAATTATCGATATGAGGTCCGACGCCGCCACCGGGAGTGGCAAAAGAGACCATAAGATCATCGAAGCGCCAATCAGGGATAAATCGAAAAGCTTCAATCAGTGGGATCGTATCTTGATACCAATGGTTTACTGCCTGAACTAAAAGTTGCCAGTTATTTTCACCAAATTCGCTGTAATCCTCTATTGGACCCTGAATAATATTCCAACCTTTATCCTGAGTGACAATCACGCGAGAAGATATCTCCTCTTCGCAGGCAAGACCAGCCAGTTCATCGGCACTTATGGGATCATCAAAATTCGTAAAGGCATTCTTGATAACTAACGGTTTTTTTTGCCAGTGAGACGTTAAAAACTCAGAAATATTCAGATTTAGTTTATACATAGTCACTTAATTAGATTTTTGTGATAACTTGATGTGAGTTATAAAAAAAGCGGTAAGTATTAGCTTACCGCTTTTGTATAGCTTAAAGATAGCTTGCCATTAAGGCGATGACTATAGTTCGTCTACGAAGGCTTCCGCGCGGCCGATGTAGTTAGCAGGTGTCATCTTCTTAAGTTCGATTTTGACATCTTCAGGTAACTCAAGACTATCGATAAAGAGGGCGAGTTGCTCACCATCGATACGCTTACCACGAGTCAGCTCTTTTAGCTTCTCATAGGGCTTCTCGATACCATAGCGGCGCATAACTGTTTGTACAGGCTCAGCCAATACTTCCCAGTTTTTATCCAGCTCAGCACGAAGTTGCTCTTCGTTCACTTGAAGCTTACTGATCCCTTTGAGTGTTGCCTGGTAGGCGATTAACGCATGAGCCATACCAACACCTAAGTTTCTGAGCACGGTCGAATCGGTAAGATCACGCTGCCAGCGAGAAACCGGAAGCTTAGATGCCAGGTGCTGCATAAGTGCGTTAGCAATACCTAAGTTACCTTCCGAGTTTTCAAAATCGATAGGGTTCACTTTATGTGGCATGGTCGAAGAGCCAATTTCGCCTGCAATAGTTTTTTGCTTGAAGTGACCCAGAGCAATGTAGCCCCAGATATCACGGTCGAAATCGATAAGTACAGTATTGAAACGCGCAACTGCATCGAAGAGCTCGGCGATATAATCGTGTGGCTCGATCTGTGTAGTGTAAGGGTTCCAGTTAAGTCCCAGGCTGGTGACAAAACGCTGTGAAAGTGTATGCCAATCAACTTCAGGGTAGGCAGATAGGTGAGCGTTGTAGTTACCTACGGCACCATTGATCTTACCCATGACTTCAACAGCATTGATCTGCTTTAATTGACGCTCGAGACGAATAACAACGTTAGCCATCTCTTTACCTAGTGTAGAAGGAGAGGCTGGCTGTCCGTGGGTACGAGACATTAAAGGTACAGAACGGTGCTCTTTTGCTAAGGCCTTGATCGCATCGATGACCTGCTGACAGTATGGTGCCAATACCTGTTCACGTGCTTCACTGAGCATCAGACCATGAGACAGGTTATTGATATCTTCAGAGGTACAGGCAAAGTGAACAAACTCATCGATTGCAACAAGTTCTGCATTGTTTGCTACTTGCTCTTTAATGAAGTATTCAACCGCTTTTACATCATGGTTGGTGGTGGCTTCAATCTTTTTAATGCGAAGCGCATCTTCTTCACTGAAGTTATCTTTAATTTGATCGAGAAGGGCAAGCGCTGTCTCGCTAAAAGGGGGAACTTCTTCAATTTCTGGGCAGCTGGAAAGCAGCTTCAACCAGTTTATTTCGACTTGAACACGGTACTTGGTCAGGCCGTACTCGCTGAAAATCCCTCTAAGTGAGGCGGTTTTACTACCATAACGACCGTCTACGGGAGAGATAGCAGTTAGTGCGGAAAGTTCCATTTGAAGCTCCTTTATGAACTTAGCTTATTTATAGGGTGAGGCTTTTTTTTGCCGTATCGACTATTGTTTTTCTGGCGAAGACAAGGTGTCTGCGCTTGCCTCCTAATTGGCGCCACAATACTGCGCTGCGCATGGCAGACAACAGCAGTGCTCGGATTTTTTCCTGTACCTGAGATTGTTTCAGATATTCCGGGTTACCCGATATTTGAATTTTTGGACCTAAGGTGCTGATAATATCGCTATAGATACCAGCGAAATTGGCGATGACCTGTTCGTCGGTGATCTCAAAGTGGTGAAGCTGACGGTGAATTTGATTGATTCTTTCCGATAATATACTCATGGCATTGCCACGAGCCAACTTTCTCTCTAAGGCTAATATACCGACAAGGTATCGAGTCACTTCGACATCTTTATCTTTAGCATCACCGAGTTGGTTGATGATGAGTTGGTAGCCTTTATTTAAGGCGACCTTGTCAGCATAAACATCTGCGGTCGTGTCTGGGTTCGTTACTAATACAGTGTTCAAACTGGCAGCAAGACCATCTTTGTCAGAGTTACCATGCCTGGCTATGTGTTGCACTTGTGCTATGGCCTGCAAAATCCCTGCAAAGGCCATAGTACGGTCAATTAGCTGATCGCTCACGTTTTATTCTCTAATTAATGAATCGATGATACCGCCGCCTAAGCAAAGCTCGGCATCATAAAACACCGCCGATTGACCAGGGGTCACCGCTGCTACGGGCTCATCGAATAGGACCTTGATTCTGTCGTCGCCTTCATAAGTTAATGTGCAGGCAACATCTCTTTGGCGGTAGCGAGTCTTGACCGTGATCTGAGCACCATCGATAGGCCCCTTTCTGTCAACCCAGTGGAGTTGATCGGCATAGAAACCCACCGACATTAATCTTGGATGATGACCGCCTTGACCGACAACGAGTACATTTCTGTCCATCTCTTTGTCGACCACATACCAAGGGTCATCATTACTGTTCTTCATGCCGCCGATCCCCAGGCCTTTACGCTGACCTAAGGTATGGTACATAAGACCCTGGTGAGTGCCTATGACTTCACCCTCGGCTGTTTCAATGTTTCCCGGCTGCGCAGGCAGGAAGGTACTCAGGAAGTCAGTAAACTTTCGTTCGCCGATAAAGCAGATCCCGGTACTGTCTTTTTTGTCATGGGTGACGAGACCCATCTCTTTCGCTATCTCTCTGACTTCGCTCTTTTCAAGTTCGCCTACAGGGAAGAGTGAGCGGGAAATTTGCTCATGGCTTAAGGTGTAGAGGAAGTAGCTTTGGTCTTTGTTGCCATCTCTGCCTCGTAGCATCTGGCTCTGACCGCTTTCATCGCTTCTGCGAACATAATGACCCATAGCGATATAGTCTGCATCTAAGATGTCATCTGCAAATTCGAGAAAAGCTTTAAATTTAATCTCTTTATTACAGATGATATCCGGGTTTGGCGTTCTGCCCGCTTTATATTCGGCTAAAAAATACTCGAACACATTGTCCCAATATTCAGAGGCGAAGTTGACGGTGTGCAGTTTTATACCCAGCTTGTCACATACTGCTTGCGCATCTTTTAGATCGTCTGCTGCGGCACAATATTCATCGGTGTCATCTTCTTCCCAGTTTTTCATGAAAAGACCTTCGACCTGATATCCCTGTTTAAGTAACAGGTAAGCCGAAACTGATGAATCAACACCGCCAGACATGCCGACGATGACTTTTTTATTATTAATAGCAGTGGGTTCGATTAATGCCATAGATCCTAAAACCGTTGAATGTGTCTTCGCAGCTTATTGTTAGTCGTCATTCAGCAGAAGAGCCGAAGTGACACAGAAAATAAGCTACATTTTCGGGGGCGTATTCTATCACGCATTCGAGCCCGGGGCTAACCTCAGATGGTCGCCATTAAGCAGTTCCAGCGGATAGTGAATTTTGTTACGAAAGTCATCGAGGCTGGATAACACCAGAGGACTCCTGAGTACCTGCTCTAAACCCTCTATCTCATCATACGTTAACCATAATGCCCGGTTAATGTCCGGATCTTGAGGCCGGAGAGGGGAGAGGGTTTCGATACGCGCAAAAAAGGTGAACCTGAGAAAGGCGAGGCTATCATTGGCAGCAAATTGATAAATGCCGGTTAAGCCCTGAGGCGACACGGTTAATCCCGTCTCTTCGAAAACTTCACGTTCACAGGCCATGATCAGGGTTTCATCTTTTTCAAGATGCCCGGCCGGCTGATTGTAGCGCTTAATCCCGTCGATGATCTCTTCGACGATAAGGTACCTGTTCTGGCACTCAATAATACACGCCACTGTGACATTGGGTTTATATCTATCGCCCATCGTTTGCCCCTTTAAATGTGCAGACTTACAGATAAAAACAGGTATTCAATATACTTCGCGCTGTAGAAATCTAACCAGATGTGATCTGGTTAGTTTGGCATATCGATACGCTGGAATTCTCCGGATTGGAGATCGTTAAGACTCCATTGTCCTATTTTATAGCGAATTAATCTGAGAGTGGGAAATCCGATATTTGCGGTCATCCTTCTTACCTGACGGTTACGGCCTTCACAGATTTGAATTTCGAGCCAGGTCGTCGGTATGTCTTTGCGCTCTCTGATGGGGGGAGTACGAGGCCATACATCGGGTTGGGTCATTATCATAACTTTTGCCGGTAAGGTCATCCCATCTTTTAGCTCGACTCCATGGCGTAACTTATCTAAATCGTCTTGGCCAGGTTCACCCTCAACCTGTACCCAATAGGTCTTGAAGGTTTTTTTCTTCGGCTCGGTGATTTTTGACTGTAACTTCCCGTCGTTGGTGAGTAACAGCAGGCCTTCACTATCCCGGTCCAATCGCCCGGCGGCATAGACATCAGCAATGGGAATATAGTCTTTTAAGGTTTGTCGTCCCTGTTCATCGGTGAACTGACAGAGCACATCGAATGGCTTGTTAAACAAGACTATGATGGGATCCTTTGCTCTGGGTTTAACCGATTTACGGTTTTTGGTTTTGTCAGCGCGTTGATGCGGGCTTTTTGCCTTATTAAACCTGTTGGATGTTCCTCTGCGATCCGTAGAGGAAGGTGAAGTGGCGCTTTTAGATTTAGATTGACGAGAATTTGTGTGACTCACTTGGGCTAACTTCTGGCATAGTATGACTTAATTCATACTAGTGTACTGTGCATTGGCCATTAGTGGAATTTGAATATTGTCTGGAATGTTTTATGATATGCGCCATTAAAGTGTGATCTGCGCCAAGTTGTTATTAAGTTTTGAGAAGTTCAACGTGGGTGGTAATGCGTTATTCAGGCCTGAAGGTCTTGCATTTTGTGAGTGTAAAACTCGCGAAATAAGATGCTTTATGGCCTTCAGTGACCACCTTCAGCAATGATTAGAGGGCCGTTTGCAGGCCTGTATGATAACTCTTATAAGAAACTGTATTACATATAAAAACAGTATAAGAATAAACTATAAGTATCTTAAATTCTTTATTATTACAATAATGTAGGACTAAAAATGACCGACAAATCATCAACGATTATTTATACTGAAACGGACGAAGCGCCAGCCTTAGCCACTCTGTCTTTGTTACCTATTATCAAGACGTTTACTCAAGCCGCTGGTGTGAATGTTGAAACTCGTGATATCTCTCTATCGGGTCGGATTATTGCTAATTTCCCTAACAAGCTTACAGATGCACAAAAAATT
>Ga0070724_10002380_pt1 | contig 10458 bp, 5 predicted proteins | sample tdDd001_FD_67278 | JGI IMG/M metagenome (GOLD analysis project Ga0070724, IMG submission 67278) | Marine sediment microbial communities from the Atlantic coast under amendment with organic carbon and nitrate - tdDd00.1 | ecosystem: Environmental > Aquatic > Marine > Coastal > Sediment | place...
CGCAAACAGAGCCGAGCCTTCGGTGACATATTGGCGAGCTTCACCTAAGAAGTCATAGTTGTAGCCTTTAGGAAGATCGTTATCACCGATATTCTTAAGGAAATCTATAGCATCACCGATAGCGACCCCCGGCGTTGCCACGCCGCCCACAGTCAGTGCGTTCATCTGGTTGAAGTGGGGCAGAGAGCGTGGCTCGGCTACCATCTCAATATCGACTAAGCTCGATAGTGGTATGGAGTTACCGTCGGCAGCCTTAACATAGAAGCCATCGAGCGCCTCAGGGTTGGCACGATATTGACGTTCGACTTGAGGGATCACCTCATAAGAGCGGCCATCTAAGTTGATGCGGTTGACGTAACCGTCACTCATCATAGTCGTTAAGGTCATACCTATGTCTTGCATCGTGATGCCGTAGCTCCCCGCAAGATCGCGCTTGATATGGATCTTCATGGTACCGGAGTCAAACTTTAAGTTAATCTCCGAATAGACAAATAGCGGGCTCTTCTGCACTTTTTCCAACACGCTGCTTCCTATCTGGAACAGGCTTTCGAAAGAGTTAGATGTGGTGATCACGAACTGAATAGGAAGACCACCCGATGCGCCCGGAAGTTCAGGCATCTGGAATGTGGTGACGGCCATTCCCGGCACTTGCTTCACCTCTTCGCCCAGCATCTTCTGCATCTCTTTCTGGCTCTTATCTCGCTCACTCCATGGCACTAAGGGCGCGATACCGAAGGCTTGATTTGAGTTAGGGATCCCGACGAAGGCCAGAGAGGCCGCCGATTCAGGATGTGACTTAATCATATCGGTGACTAACGCCATATTAGATTGGATGTAATCTAAGTTAGCGGTAGAGGGGGCGGTGCCCATCATCATGACGACGCTCTTATCTTCGTTCGGTGCCAGCTCTGATGGAATAAAGCTAAACATCACAGGCAAAGAGGCGAAGACGATAGCGGCGAAGGCGATAACCACGGGTCTGCGCTCCATTACAGCATTCAGCATCCCCTGATAGCGCTTGGTCATGCCCTCAAGAAAGTTCTCGACGGCAAACTCAAAACGGTTGGGCGCCGAATGAGGCTTCAAAATCTTCGAGCACATCATAGGTGACAGGGTTAGTGCCACAATTCCCGATATAAATACCGCACCGGCTAAGGTTAAGGCGAACTCCTTAAACAGAGAGCCTGTGATACCGCCCATCAATGCAATTGGCGCGTACACCGCAGCAAGCGTAATGGTCATAGATATTACGGGAACTGCGATCTCACGAGTACCGATAATGGCGGCTCTAAATGGCGACTCACCTAACTTGATGTGTCTGTCGACATTTTCCACCACCACGATGGCATCATCGACCACCAAGCCGATAGCGAGTACCATGGCCAGCAACGTCATCAGGTTCAGCGTAAAGCCGAACATCATCATTATGATGGCAACACCTATCAATGATAGAGGGATGGTGACAATAGGGATGATGACCGCGCGAAGTGAACCTAAGAATAGGGTAATCACTATGATAACGATCAGCGCCGCTTCACCTATGGTTTTGATCACTTCCTGAATCGATTCATCGATGGCAAGAGAGGAGTCATATAGGATACGCGTCTTCATCGAAACGGGTAGGTTACGTTCGATATCGGGCATAAGTGCACGAGCATCAGCAGCGACCACTAATGGGTTTGCCGTTGGGGTCACGTCCAGTGCAACCACCACAGCTTCCTGGCCATCGGCAAGGGCGCGGTAGACATCGTGACTCTTCTCTAAGCTCACATCGGCAATATCACCAAGGCGAACCACGAGCCCATCTTTACTGCCTATGACCAGTTTTTTCAGCTCATCGACAGTAGCAACCTGAGTATCAGCTGTGCCGTTAAACAGGGTAAAGACCCCGTTAGCCTGACCGACTGCAGATTGATAGTTATTGGCCTGTAAAACCTGCATGACCTCAGATGATGAGAGGCCGAAGGCTCCCATTCGAGCAGGGTCTAACCAGATCCTCATGGCATATTTGATACCACCGTAGAGGTTAACCTTAGCAACACCGTCGATGGTGAAGAGTTGAGGTTTTACCACTCGCTCTAAATAATCGGTGATCTGACTCGAGTTAATCTCATCGCTATAGAAGGAGATATAGAGTACAGAGGTTTGAGAGCCTGTAGACATATCAACGGTCGAGTCTTCGGCTTCCTTAGGAAGCTGTGACCGCACCGAATTAACCTTGGCAAGTATGTCTGCCAGGGCGCCATTGGGGTCGGTGTTAAGCTTCATGTAGACGGTGATTTTTGAGCTTCCCAAGAAGCTATCCGACGTCATGAAGTCAACGTTATCGGCCTGAGCTAACGCTTGCTCAAGCGGCTGAGTGATGAAGCCCTGAATAAGGTTTGCATCGGCACCATAGTAGCTGGTGGATACGGTGACCACTGTGTTGGTCATCTCAGGGTATTCACGTACCTGCATGCTGTTCAAGGAGTAAAAACCCAAGAGTAACAGCAGGAAACTTATCGAGGCGGCGAGTACCGGCCTGCGAATAAATATATCAGTAAAGCGCATTGCCAGCTCCTGTTATAGTTGTGGCATAGTAGCCGGAGGAGTTAACGCTTTATCCTCGGTCACTTTGACTTTGCTGTTGTTACTCAGTCGAATTTGCCCTGAGGTCACAATGTGATCGTTTGCTTTAAGCTCACCTGTGACTAAGGCGTTATTTCCGTTACGCTCCAGTACTTCCACATTTATCTGTTTAACACGCTCTACCATTTTTCCATCTTCAGAAACTTCGTTCAGGACGTAGATAGAGTTGCCGTAGAGAGTGAAGTTAATGGCGGTTTGAGGCAACACAAATTGGTTGGTCATCTCCGGCAGCAAGACCTCGACTCGTGCAAACATGCCGCTACGTAGTTTGGTATCGGTATTTGGGATGGTTGCCTGAATTTGAATAAGGCCACTCTGGTAGAAAACGGCAGGCTCAATGGCTGATATCTTTCCTTCAAATGGCTGCTTTGGATAGGCATCGACGAAGACATGGATTGTCTGTCCGGTTGAGATGCGCGGCAACTGTGTTTGCGGCACGGTAAAACGTATCTTCATGGTGCTGATATCTTCGAGACGCACAATATCGGTGCCAGCCTGCAGATATTCACCTAAGTTAATGCTGCGAATTCCGACTAATCCATCGAAAGGTGCATCGATCTCCCTGCGATCTATGGTGGCCGTTAAGCTTTCGATATCCGCTTTCAGAGTCAGATATTTTGATTCACTGTTATCTAGGTCTTGCTTAGATACCGATTTTTGCTTGTAGAGGCGTGAAAGTCTTTTGAAATCGGCTTCGGCGGCAGGCAACTGCACCATCTTGCTCTTCAAATTGGCTTTTTCGACCTTAGAGTCGAGCACTATCAGGCTGTGGCCCTTGTTAATCTCACTACCGTTTTCAAAGTTTATCTCAGAGACAACCCCCGACAACTCATTGGCAATGGTGACGCCTTGGTTTGGTTCTACGAAACCGATAGCATCGATGGTGGGCTGCCAGCTCTCAGGGATCAGTGTCATGGTGGTCACTGGTGATTCGGGCTCAGGCATATTAGCGATGGCATCGGCAATTTTACCTTTTACCATGATGTTAAATCCTATTACGGAGCCAAAGGCCAGTAATGCGATGATTAGCATAATCAGGGTCCATTTTTTCATCTGCCTGATTGCTCCTTATGAGTTGTGTTTGGTGGTGTGAGTATGGATTGCCAGCAAAGGTTGCAGACAAATTCTAGTTCAGTTTTATCATATTGCATCTGGCCGCGACGTATGCTTCTTCCCAGCGCTATAGCCGGTTCTAAAGAGGTCGCAAACAGGGTCTTATCTTGTAAGTTATGGAATATCCCGGCATCTCTCCCCTCGGCAAAAATATGGTGTAGCCCTTCAAAGGTACTTCTTTCGAAAGCTTGATGGGGGCCTGTATCTATCCCTGGAAGATGAACATACTGCTCGTAGCTTAGGTTTGCATGGGTTCTTTGGCGTCCAAAATTGACAATATTGAACCAGACACGCTTGAACCTCTGTTCGAGCGTACCCTCTTCGCAATTTTCCAAAATATGGCTCGCCACGACACGTAACACATCTTTTCGGAGCTCAGAGATCAGCTCCTCCTTGTCTGTGAAATAGCGGTAAATGGTACCCGCAGCAACACCTGCTTCCTGAGCTATCTGTTGCATCGAGAGGCCTTGTAGCCCTTTGGTGGCAATGATTTTCTCGGTGGCTTTAAATATAAGATCGCGTTTGTTATCCATAGTACCTTTCATCGGAGGTGATGCTCTGAATGAACGTTCATTCACTATTGTATGTTACTAACACAAATATCGCAATTATCGATTCTGGCTGACAGCTGAAAAGTTGAGGGAGCTAAACTTAACTCAGTGTAGTAGACACTTAGCGACTTAATTAGTTTTCACGGCTTTTGTTTCGGATAAAAAACAGAAGGCCATGACCAATTTCTGGTATGATTCTCGGTTCCCAAAATATTTCTTAGTTTGTTGGTAAAAGTTAAAAGATGAAGCTAAACCCCGGACAAAATGATGCTGTGCACTATGTTACTGGCCCTTGCTTAGTACTGGCTGGTGCCGGCAGTGGTAAAACCAGGGTGATCATTAACAAGATCGCTTATTTAGTGCAAAAGTGTGGTTATCAGGCCCGGACGATAGCGGCGGTGACTTTCACCAATAAAGCGGCACGAGAGATGAAAGAGCGTGTCGCTCAGTCTATGGGTCGTAAAGAGGCCCGAGGCTTATGGATATCTACGTTCCATACTTTAGGTTTGGAGATTATCAAACGTGAGCATAAGGTTGTCGGTTTAAAACCCGGTTTTTCTCTATTCGACGATCAAGACTCTCTTGCGCTGCTAAAAGAACTTACCGAAGATGAGTTCGACGGTGATAAAGATCTACTCAAGATGCTGATGACGGCGATCTCTAACTGGAAAGGCGATCTGGTTGTTCCCGATCAGGCATTGAAGATTGCCAAAGATGAGCAATCACAGCTTTTTGCCGGCCTATATCAAAGATATGCTAAGCATATGAAGGCGTATAACGCGCTGGATTTCGATGATCTTATTCTTCTTCCCACCTTATTGCTAAGACACAATCAAGAGGTAAGGGAACGCTGGCAGAAGCGTATTCAATACATGCTTGTGGATGAGTATCAAGATACCAACACCAGTCAGTATGAACTCGTCAAATTGTTGGTTGGAACGCGCGCCAGATTTACCGTGGTAGGAGATGATGATCAGTCTATCTACTCCTGGCGTGGCGCTAAGCCCCAAAACCTGGTCTTGCTGGGTAAAGATTTTCCCAAGCTTAAGTTGATAAAACTCGAGCAAAACTATCGCTCGAGTCAGTGTATTTTACGAGCCGCCAACATACTTATTGCTAACAACCCCCATGTCTACGATAAGGCGCTATTTAGTGAACTTGCCTACGGTGAGCCATTGAGAGTACTGATCGCAGCGAATGAGGAGCAGGAGGCGGAGCGTGTAATCGCCGAGATGGTCCGTCATAAATTTGTTGGCCGGACTCAATATGGCGATTACGCCATTCTCTATCGGGGTAATCATCAATCGCGTTTACTTGAGCGAGCATTGATGACCAACAGGATCCCCTACAAACTCAGCGGCGGGACCTCTTTCTTCGGCAGGGCCGAGATAAAAGATATCATGGCCTATCTCAGGTTAGTGGTGAATCCGGATGATGATAATGCATTTTTGCGTGTTGTTAACCTGCCTAAACGGGGAATAGGCCCATCGACTCTTGAGCGCCTGGGAACCTATGCTAACGAGCGTCACATCTCTATGTTTGAAGCAATCTTTGAAGCCGAGTTAAATCATCATTTGCCTCCGGCTGCGATGGCGTCCCTGTATAAGTTTGGTAAGTTTGTTGTCGATACAGGAGAGAGTGCGATTCGCGGAGAGCCTGTGGAGGCGGTGAAGCACCTGATCCGTAATATTAACTATGAGGATTACCTCTACGAAACGAGCACCAGTGCCAAAGCCGCAGAGATGAGAATGAAAAATATCTCTGAGCTATACCGCTGGGTCACTGAGATGCTTGAGGGGGATGAGCTGGACGATGGCATGACTCTGCCTGAGGTGGTCACTCGTTTAACGCTCAGGGATATGATGGAGCGTAACAGTGAAGATGAAGGGGGCGATCAGGTTCAGTTGATGACGCTGCATGCATCTAAAGGGCTGGAGTTCCCCTACGTGTTTATGGTCGGCACCGAAGAGCGGATATTGCCTCACCAGAGCAGTATCGATGAGGACAATGTGGAGGAGGAGCGTCGCCTCGCCTATGTGGGGATCACCCGAGCTCAGAAAGAGCTATGGTTTGTTCTGTGCCGTGAGCGTCGCCAGTTTGGTGAAACGATGCGCTGCGAACCAAGTCGCTTCTTGATGGAGTTGCCTCAAGATGATCTTGTTTGGGAAAACCGCAAGCAACCTCAGAGCGAACAGCAGCGTCAGCAGACAGGTAAATCTAACATTGCCAATTTAAGAGATATGTTTAAAAAATAGTAGGATCAATTGATATCTGATACCTACTTCACCGTCATAGCGGCGCTGTAGGTATCAAGCTGTTCAGTGGGTAAGGTATTGCACTAAGCGCAATCCAGATCCGATATTGTCGTCAAACGTAATACCTTCCCCAATGCCTGGCCTTGTCCCAGAGTGAAGCCTATCTCCTGCAGAGCCTCACTTTGTTGTTTTGTGCCTATTCCATCGACAAAGACATCAAGTTCTAATGCCTGAGCTGTCAGGAAGTGAGCCTTTAATAACTTTATATGCTGTTTGCTTTCAAGCTGATTGGCATAACTGGGATCGAGCTTAAGGCCTTGTAACGGCAGAAAGGTGAGGCTGCTTAAGGCGCTGTGAGCGCTGCCATAGGCAGTGATACCAAGGTTAACATTCAGATTCGTCAATACTTCAAATGCATTGATGTGGTTATCGGTGTCTAGAATAAAACCTTGTTCATTGAAGAATAACCATAGCTGATCAGGCTTGAAGCAGCTCTGTTTTAATGCAATTTTGAGTTGCCTTACCGCATGTTTATGCTTTAGGTGTTTTCCGGATATATTGATATGCAATGGTAACTGGCTGAGAGCGTGTTTATGTAATGCAGGGTAATCATTATTTAGCTTCTTAAGCAGGTAGATATCTAGCTCGGTCGTGAGTCCGCAATGTTCGGCAATATTATTTAAATGTGCCTGTTTGATCTTCCCAAGTCTTGGGTGGTTCCAATAGAGTCGTGGCTCCAATGCCACTGTAGTCTGTGATCTAAGATTTTGGATCGGCAAGTAACTTAAAAGCAGTTCGTGATTAGAGAGTGCATTTTGTAATTCAAGCTCTAGCTTTACATCTTGGTTGAGCAATTTGTGAGACTTGTCATCGTATATAACATAACAACCTTTACCATTCGTTTTGGCCTGATACATGGCTGCATCGGCGTCTCGCAGCAGGGATTCGCTGGTATCCGATTTATGGTTATGGCTAAACGCTATGCCAATACTGGCTCCGGAAATAAAGTGCTGATTGGCGAGTTTGTAGGGACGTGATAGCTCGGTTAATACACGCTCTGCCACCTCTTCGGCATCGTCGGTTCCATTGATGCTGTCGAGTAAGATAACAAACTCATCTCCCCCAATCCTGCCAAGAGCATCGTTATCTCGTATGCAGAGTTTTAGCCGTGATGAGGTTTCCATCAGGAAACGATCGCCTTCGAGGTGACCCAGAGTATCGTTTATCAGCTTGAATCGGTCTAAATCGATAAACAATAGGGCGAACCTGTCTAATCCATGCCTTCGAATATGTTTCACGGCCTGAGAGAGTCGCTCCATAAACATTGCGCGATTAGGGAGGCCTGTTAGCGTATCATGGTTAGCATCGTGTACTAATTGCTGCTCTATTTTTCGCCTCTGAGCGATCTCATTCTCTAAGTCTTGATTTAGCATGGCGAGTGCTTGGGTTCTTTCGACGACTTTTTCTTCTAGCTGTTCGTAGCTGTTTTTCAATGTTTCTGCAGATAGCTTTTGCTCAATCGCCGTTGCGATATGCTGAGAGACAAAGGTTAATAGTTCCAGATCCTTTTCTTGATATCTCTGAGAGACGCTAAGGCTGTAGATGGTCAACGCCCCACGAACTTCACCATGAATGAACAATGGGATCCCAATCCATTGGTAAATATCTTTAGTGCAGTTGAGTTCTGGGGTTTTGGAATAGATCTCACCAGAGGCGATAAGTGCATCTAGTTCAGTGTTGTGCAACAGTAGAGGTTTTCTCGTTTTTATCACATATTCAGTAAGTCCATCACACACCTTTCGGCTACCGGGTAGACAAGAGTTGGCTTGGCTGACGTAAAACGGAAAACTAATATGAGAAAGCTGTTTATCGAGCAGTGCAATATAGCAATTGTTAGCTGGAATTAGGTGGCTAATGACTCTGTGCAGTTCGGAATAAAAGAGTTCACTCTTAATATTTGATGTTGCCAGGTCCGCAATTTCAAATAATGATTTCTGTAGTCGTTCGGCACGACGTCTCTCGAATACTTCCTGCTTGAGCTTATCGTACGCCACGCTGAGTTCTTTGGTTCGTTGAACTATTGCTTGTTCGAGTCGCTCTTGGTGTTGTAGACGTTCCATGACACCTGATATGTGGTGACTGACGAAGTTCATCAACTCAATGTCCATTTCGGTGAAGTTGATATTGGAAGAGTAACTTTGTACGACTAAGACACCTGTAACAGAGCTATTGACCTTAATGGGGACTCCGAGCCAATGATGACATGGGGCTCCCCGGCTCACTATCTGTTTGCTCTCTATCAGTTCATTGAATTTTGATTCATCACAGAGCAGGTATTCTCCTGTTCTTAGCACATAACCGGTAATTCCGCTGACTAAGGTCTCTGAGAGTTCCTCTTTAGGGTAAGATTCAGATGGATGGGTATCTTTTTCATCCAAAAAGAAGGGGATTTCAACAAGGTTGGTGTCTGTGTTGAGCAATGCGACAAAGAAATTATCTGCATGTAGCAGGATATTGAGGGAGCGGTGGATCTCTGAATAGAACTCTTCGGGTGAATTGACTTGAGCCGCAAGATTTGAGATCTCCAGCAACATATTTTGGGTCACTTCGGCTCTTTTGTATTTAAGAGCCAATGTTTTTAGGCGTGCAATCCTTTTCTGCATGCGCCTAACTTCGTATTGCGAATATAGAGTCGATTCTTCCCTAAACATGGTTTCCGCCAATCGCTATTTTATTTTTTAGATGCAGGATTTGGACTAACGAGTATTGATAGCATAAAAAAGCAGCAGGGCCAAGTCATAAATTTGACGCAAGGTGCTATTTTTTTGACCGAAACCAATAAAAATCCTCAAAATCGAGTGAAATTGAGTTAAAACTTAAGCAAACAGAAAAAAAAGCATTAAAAGGTGTGGACGTAGGGGCAAATAATCCATAGTATATGCGGCGCTAACAAGGCAGGCACCCATAGCTCAGCTGGATAGAGCGCACCCCTCCGGAGGGTGAGGCCGAGGGTTCGAATCCTTCTGGGTGCACCAGATTGATTAGGACGTCATGTTAGCAAGGTAAGTTGAAAGTCAGTGGTGATTGTAGCTCAGTTGGTAGAGCCCCGGATTGTGATTCCGGTTGTCGTGGGTTCGAGCCCCATCAGTCACCCCATTTCATCTCATCTTTAAAAATTCTTGAAAAGATACAAAGACTCGGTGATTAGCGCAGCTTGGTAGCGCATCTGGTTTGGGACCAGAGGGTCAGAGGTTCGAATCCTCTATCACCGACCAAATTTAAAGATAGTGAGATATTGTCTCGTTATTAGTAAGACAAAAGATTACGGGCTCTTTATGAGGTAAAAGTGCGCAGCTTGGTAGCGCATCCCGATTTGAAACAAGAGTGGACCAGACGGTCAGAGGTTCGAATCCTGCTTTTTATAAAAGATAGGGCCGACCACATTTAGTTTCAATAATAAAAAATTACGGTGATTAGCGCAGCTTGGTAGCGCATCTGGTTTGGGACCAGAGGGTCAGAGGTTCGAATCCTCTATCACCGACCAACTTTCGAAAAGCCTTCTGAGAAATCAGAAGGCTTTTTTCGTTCTGGTCTTAGGTACTTAGTTAAAATGACAGAGGATGCGAATCCTCCCTATTTATCAAAGCAGGCCGACCAATTTTATGAGAAAGCCCTTCGAGAAATCGAAGGGCTTTTTTATTATCTACGATCCCGAGGATTCGAATCCTCGCTCTTTATCAAAGCCGGCCGACCAATTTTCGAAAAGCCTTCTGAGAAATCAGAAGGCTTTTTTCGTTTCCAGCTTTCTCATTATCTGAGGTCATGATGCTTAGAATCCTGCTGTTTATTAAATTAGTCGACCATCTAAAAAAGCTTTGGGACTCTTAATGAGGTAAAGGGTGCGGCTCGGT
>Ga0070724_10002385_pt1 | contig 10438 bp, 7 predicted proteins | sample tdDd001_FD_67278 | JGI IMG/M metagenome (GOLD analysis project Ga0070724, IMG submission 67278) | Marine sediment microbial communities from the Atlantic coast under amendment with organic carbon and nitrate - tdDd00.1 | ecosystem: Environmental > Aquatic > Marine > Coastal > Sediment | place...
GATGCCTCAATTTTCTGATATTGATGTCAACGATGATAATTTTATTAGCGAAAATGAGTTAAATCAGTTCAGAGCTAAACGCATTAGTAAGAGAGCAAATCAAGGCTATTCGTTGAAAAATGCCGTTAATGCCAAAAGCTTTGCAACCATAGATTTAAATCAAGATAACAAAATATCGTTAGCGGAATTTAGCCAACATCAATTAGAGCATAAAAGCAGTAAACGGAAATAAGCTTAATATCGTTGGGAGTTAAGTTAGTAAATTTTTAATTAACAATTTAACAGAGGTGATTTTATGACAGAAATTAATACCATTTTATACGCGACGGATTTGGGTAAACATACTCGACCTGCCTTTCGCATGGCGGTGAGTTTGGCAAAGCAGCATGATGCCAAAATTATCTTTTTGTATGTGATCGAACCGTTAAGCACTAATACTGCATCTATGGTAAATGCCTATATCCCAGACGGTACTATTGAAGACCTTTACCAACGCTCGATTAATGAATTACATGTGAAAGTAAAAGATCGCATTGATAAGTTTTGCGAAGAAGAGCTTAACGGCGAACCATTTCCAGGTGGCAAGCCAGTACCGGATATTATTGAAGGCTCACCTGCCGCAACCATTATTGATGTTGCTGACTCACGCAATGTTGACATGATTGTTATGGGGAGCCATACCCATGGCGTATTGGATAATTTGTTTATTGGTTCAGTTGCTGACAAAGTCGTTAATAGAACAACGAAACCAGTATTATTGGTACCATTAAAAAATGGTTAGCCGTAAATAGTTAGGCTTAGGCGTAAAAATTAAAGCAGTTATTGTCAGAAGGCTTTTTGCGATAACTGCAATTTTCCTGTTTATAACAGAAATTGCTGTAGCGTTGCTTTATGCTTACGTTTTCTTTGATTGATAAGGGCTAACAATAACTCTGCCGTTGCTACCGCGTCACTTAAGGCGTTATGTGCATGGTGGCGTGGTAAGTTATATCTTTCTCGCAAATTAGACAAGCGTAATTCTGAAGGATCATAAGGAGTATCGCTTTTATCAAAGCGCCTTTTTGCAATCGCTAAAGTATCAATAATAGGTATGGTTGGCGCCATACCATATAACTCAATGCATGCTTGTTGTAAAAACTGTTTTTCAATACGAGCAAAATGCACCAACATTACCTTTCCAGCAAGTGCTTTTAGTAATGCTTCCACCACGGTCGCTAAGTCTGAACCTTTAGCTTTAACATCGTCTGTTATTTGATGAATAACGACATTACTCGCTTTTAAGTCACCTTTACTTTTTATTACTTGATGATAGCAACTAGGTAAAATGATTTGCTGGTGGCTAAGTTCAACACAACCAACGCTGAGTAACTTGTCATTGATTGCATGTAAACCTGTAGTTTCAAAATCGACAGACAATATTGGTGTTTTACTTATTAAAGTATCCGGCTCAGGAAAGGGCGTTGATAAAAACGTTTTTAGTGGCCCTTCCGGTGCTTTTGTTAGCAAACGTTTTCGCTGTTTTTCGTAGCCATTTAGCCAGTAAAGAAGTTTATTCATTAGCGTTAAAACGTTGCTTGTCGGTTGTCTTGCATGGTTTTAATTACTTTAAATGCGTCTTTTAAATGCTCACGCTCCAAGCGAGAAAGCTCTTTGGGTGATAAGTAATTATCAGGCTTTTGTTTGTTTTGTAATTTGCGAGCCTGATGCTCCATACGTAACATGCAAAGAAATTCAAACGCATCAACTAAATTGGCGGCAGAAGATTTTGTTAAAGAGCGAGTGCCTGCAGCGCGCTTTAACCTTTCGATAGTATTTACTGCACTAATACCTTCAGAGAGTGCGTAAATTCTTGCCAGATCAACAATTGGAGCAATGCCATTATGTTTTAGATCTAAGGTGGCTTTGTTTTCACCATTTTGAATCAAGACAAAGTCGCGAAAAAAGCCCAAAGGAGGCCTTAAATTTAAGGCGTTTTTAGATAAATGGGCGATAAATAGGCTGCTCTTTTGTGTTTTGTTGAGCATTTTTTGCCGTACTTGTTCTAGCAAGCTTGGATCGCCATGTACGGTTTCTAAGTCAAAAAATATACTGCAATTCATTAATGCTTTAGGGTTTGGTGTATTAATCCATTGGTCAAAATACCGGCTCCATACCGATTGCGGTTGCCGCCATTTGCTATTGGTTGCCATAACATCACCGGGGCAGTAAACAAAACCACAAGCGGCTAAACCATCGCTGACAAAGGTAGCAAAGTCATGAAACCAAAAACCATGTTCTGCCTTCATCTCATCAGAAATAATAAGTGCATTGTCTTGATCTGAATGCACGAGTTGTTCCTGTCTTGCTTGAGAGCCAGCAGCTAACCAAGCATAAGGCACAGGTGCTGGCCCTAATAAATTTTCAGCCATTTCAATTAAACGAATGGTAAATGCCATAGTAATGGCGCTGATACTTTTAGCAACATGGTCGGCTGTTGTGCCTATTTTCGCCATACGAATTTGCAATGCTGGTAATAACCGACTGATTTCAGCTAACGCTTTAATGCTTGTTGCTTTGTGAATGATGCTAGTGAAGTTAACGGCATTGTGCCCTTCATGATTCATTAAGTCGGTTACGGTTACGATGCCAGCAAGCACGCCATGTTGAGTAATAGGAAGATGATGAATATGTTTGCTGGTCATAGTGATCAGCGCGTCATAAGCACTGCTTTTAATATCCAGAGTCGCCATCTCATGAGTCATAATTTCACTCACTGGCGAGGACGTTGATAAACCAGTAGCAACGCAGCGACGACGAATATCTTTGTCGGTAACAATGCCAACATGCTGTTCTTTATCAACAACCACTAAACAAGAATGACCAAGATTTGTCATTTCAATAGCAGCATTTTGAATAGTTTCTTGAACTGATATTGTCGCGACGGGAGCGTGGTAAAAGTCTGCAACTGAGGTATTTGATAACGAAGAAGAAACTAGCGCATCTTCGTTGATAAGACTCATGGTTTTATTAAGTCGCTGTGCAGAAGAATGTAAGATAAATTCTAAGGCATCAGGATGTTCTACAACTAACTCTGTAAGTTTTTGATAAGGAATACTATAAAGTAAGGTGTCCTCATCGGTGTGAACTGATATTTTTTCATCATCTTTTTGCGGTAGGCAAAATACTGTGCATAAATCCCCTTCACCGTATTTACCTAAGAGTTCTTTATCAGGTGCTAAGTATGTTAATGCCCCTTTGCGCAGTATGTACAGTCGCTCATCAGTAACACCTTCGGGTGGCAGGGTTTCACCATTTCGAACGTAACAAATGCATATTTCGCTGACAATATTTTCGACAACCGCAACAGGAAGGTTATCAAATGGTGGGACATCATTAACAAAGGTAAATATTTCTGCTAGCGCCGCATCCATTTTCAATCTCCTAAAGCAATTAATCTTTGAATTGTAGGGACTTTTGACCTTTCGAGGTTATTTTTACAGCAGCGTGTTTGGTATTTAGACAAGGCAGAACATGTTCATGTAGCTAGCTACATGAACATGAGATAACGCTGTATAAATTGCAAACAAGTGCTGCCCTTTGGGTTCAATTAAAACGAATTTACTCTTTGTTGTTCGCTTTTTTAATAGAGTAACTATGATACAAAGTGAACGCCGCGATTTAATTCGTTTTAAAAATGAATAAAATTTGACCCTGAAAGATCGACAGTCCCTGAGCTATATTAAGGAGATGTCGGCCTTGCAAGTCAACCGTTAACACAGAGATCTAGACTAAAGTTTAATATGACGCCTTCCAAAAGCTTGCTAGTGTTTATTTAAGATTAGTTTGCGTATTAGTTATTTTAAGCGGTTTAAACCTGATGTTAAAAATAATCAATATTCAATCTTCTCTTTCTTTTAAATAAAGAATAAACAAAGAAAAAACAACGAATAAACAGGCGTATAACAATAAAAAACGCTTACTTTGAGGAGAGAACTTGTGGAAGGTGAAACTACATATTGGCAGGAAAATCTGCGATTAATATTTATATGCCTGGCTATTTGGTTTGTCGTGTCATTTGGCTTCGGTTTGTTACTTGTTGAGCCGTTAAATGCAATACGTTTAGGCGGTTACAAGCTAGGTTTTTGGTTTGCACAACAAGGGTCTATTTATACCTTTGTGGCATTAATTTTTTGGTATTCAACAAAAATGAATCAGTTGGATAAAAAGTATAATGTGGAGGATCAGTAATGGATGAGTTAAGACTCTATACTTGGATTGCCGTTGGCGGTACCTTCGGATTATATTTCTTTATTGCATGGTGGGCTCGAGCAGGTTCAACCAGCGAATTCTATGCTGCTGGTGGTGGTATAACACCTTTACAAAACGGTATGGCAATTGGTGCTGACTGGATGAGTGCGGCATCATTTATTTCAATGGCCGGCTTAATAGCGTTTTTAGGTTACGGTGGCTCTGTATTCTTAATGGGTTGGACCGGTGGTTATGTATTACTTGCGATGTGTCTAGCACCATATATGCGTAAGCATGGTAAGTTTACCGTACCTGAGTTTATTGGTGATCGTTTCTATTCAAGAACTGCGCGTATTGTAGCGGTTATTTGTCTAATCATTGCGTCAGTAACATACATCATCGGTCAAATGAAAGGTGTCGGTGTTGCCTTCTCTCGTTTCTTAGAAGTTGAGTACGATATGGGCCTATACATTGGTATGGGTGTGGTATTTGTTTATGCAACTTTAGGTGGTATGAAAGGTATTACTTATACTCAAATTGCGCAGTATGTAGTGTTAATTACCGCTTATACTATTCCTGCAATCTTTATTTCTCTACAGTTAACGGGCAATCCAATTCCTCAATTAGGTTTAGGGTCAACATTAGCTGATGGCAGTGGCGTCTACTTGCTAGATAAGCTCGATATGGTGGTCAGTGACCTGGGCTTTAAGGAGTACACTACAGCATCCTTAGGCTCCGTTGAGATGATTGCTTATACCATGTCATTAATGATTGGTACTGCAGGTTTACCACATGTAATCATGCGATTCTTCACTGTTCCTTCAGTTAAAGCGGCACGTCAATCAGCAGGTTATGCATTAGTATTTATTGCTTTACTATACACAGTAGCTCCGGCAGTAGGTGCAATGGCACGTTTCAACTTAATGAACACTATTGAACCAGCAGCGGGTCAAAACTTAGTTTATGACGAGCGTCCTCAATGGTTTAAAGATTGGGAACGTACAGGTTTATTGAAGTTTGAAGATAAAAATGGTGACGGAAAAATTCAATATGTTGCTGATAGCACTACTAACGAAATGGTGAAAGTTGACCGTGACATTATGGTACTAGCTAATCCGTCAATTGCGAATTTACCTAACTGGGTTATTGCGCTTGTTGCCGCTGGTGGTTTGGCCGCCGCACTGTCAACAGCCGCTGGTTTATTGCTCGCCATATCGTCGGCCGTATCCCATGACTTGATGAAAGGGGTCTTAATGCCAGATATGAGTGAGAAAAATGAGCTGAGAGCGAGTCGAATTGTAATGACATTATCGATATTGCTTGCCGGTTATCTGGGACTCAATCCGCCGGGATTTGCCGCGGGAACGGTGGCACTAGCCTTTGGTTTGGCAGCGTCAAGTATCTTCCCTGCATTGATGATGGGCATCTTCTCTAAAAAGATGAGCAGTAAAGCGGCGATTGCTGGTATGTGTTCAGGTCTTGGTGTAACTATGCTTTATGTATTCCAACATAAAGGCATTATGTTTATTCCAGGTACTTCATTCTTAGGTGGTATGGAGCCAAATTGGTTCTTCGGTATCTCTCCTAACGCATTTGGTTCAATTGGCGCGCTTGTTAACTTCGCAGTAGCATTTGCAGTATGTAAAGTTACTGGTCCAGCACCAATAGAGATTCAGCAATTAGTTGAAAACTTCCGTACACCTCATGGAAAAATTGCGGATGCACATGGTCACTAAATATCTATAATAGTGATTCAGTATAAAAGGCTCCTTAATTTGGAGCCTTTTTATCTCAAACCAATAAATTATTCGTGTTAATTTTTTGATAGGCTTAGTTAAAAAGTTTATAAACTACAACAAGTAACATTACTCTCAATAACGGGATTTTTATGAATCGACATACCAAAATTGCTTTTTTAATTGCGCCTTTTTTGTTGATTGGTGGGTATATCGCATCAGATTTCTACCTTGAACAAAAAGCAAAGCAGGCTAGAGTAATCGAGATGTCACCTTTTGGTCATTGTGATGTGATTAATCAAAAATGCATATTGAAATCGGGTGAATTTCAGGTGAATATATACGATGAAAAAGGCATCACCACAGTTAATTCAACCTTTCCGTTAGACAGCGCTACTTTATTTTTAGTTGATGAAAAAAATAACCCATCAGTATATCGCCTGGGCATGAAGGACAGCCCATATTATTGGAAAAATAAAACACCACTACGCGGATTGATTGCAAATAAAGGTGATAAGTATAAACTGAGGTTGATCGCAAAAATTAAGGGTGGTCAATACATTAGCGAGTTTTATACTCAAACGGTTCAGTAAGCGTCGTTTCATCAGCGAGAATATATGTTTCCAAACTGGCAACTCATTACTTTAAGTCTGGGCTATATTGGATTACTTTTTTTGATTGCCTACTTGGGCGACAAATATCGTCATAAGTTCTTCAGAAAAAGCCAAGCAATTATATACGCATTAACACTTGGGGTTTACTGTACCTCGTGGAGTTTTCTTGGCACGGCAAGCCAGGCCGCCAATAGTATTCTTTCTCACTTACCTATTTATTTAGGGCCAATTTTACTGTTTATATTTGCTTGGCCTTTTATTCAACGCATCATACGCGTTAGTTTAAAGTTAAATCTAACGTCCATTGCTGATTTACTCGCCGCACGTTTTGGCAAGTCACCCAAATTAGCGATCATGGTGACCTTAGTTGCACTGATTGGCACTATGCCTTATATCGCATTGCAGCTAAAAGCTATTGTCTACTCTTTTCAACAATTGCAGTTGGAGCAGTCATTAATTACTTGGCGATTTGGCTTAGTGGTAAGTTTAGTTTTGGCTGGTTTTACTATCATGTTTGGTATTCGAAATATCGATGTTACTGAACGTCATCCTGGTGTGATGTTGGCGATTGCTTTTGAGTCTTTAGTTAAGTTAGTTGCATTTTTAGCGGTGGGTATTTTTGTTTGTTTCGTTTTATTTGAATCACCAATGGAAATTTGGCAACAGTCAAACGCCAACGTTAAATTAGACGAGCAACTCACCGTTTCCAATATCACTGGGTTATTAGGTCTGTTAGTGATAGTTATGGCCGCATTTTTGTCTTTACCACGTCAATTTCAAGTCATGGTGGTAGAGCTACGTGATGAAAAAGATACGTGGTTAAGCCGGCGTATATTTCCGATATATGTCTTAGTGTTTGCAATATTTGCTATTCCACTTGGGCTAGCAGGACAAATATTATTAGGTGATACCGTTCCTTCAGATGCCTATGTTTTGTTTTTACCTTGGCATCATCAAAATACATGGCTAACACTTTTTTCATTTATTGGCGCAATTTCAGCGGCAAGTTCTATGGTGATTATTTCTTCAATAGCATTAACAACTATGCTGAGTAACGAAATTGTTTTTCCATTGTTATTTCGTCGCAATAAAACCAAACATACCGATTACGATAATTTTCGCTTTAGGCTGCTCAATATTCGCAAGGGTCTGGTACTTATTGTTATTTTACTTGGCTATGGCGTATTTTTAATTGCGCCAGCAGATACCTTAGCATCATTAGGGGTTATCGCTTTTGGCGCATTTGCACAATTAACCCCAGCACTTATTGCCGCATTTTATTGGCGTCGTGCGAGTTTAACCGGCGTATATGGCGGCATTTTAATTGGCTTTATGCTGTGGTTAATGCTGAACTTTTTACCGCAATTTGGCTTTTACCCGCAGCCATTTGAAAATGACGTGATCCCTGCCGATACCTTAGCAACATTACTGAGCTTAAGTGCCAATATTTTTGCGATGTGGGCGATGTCGCAAATCACACGACAAAGTGTGCAAGAGCGGGTACAAGCATCATTGTTTTTAGAGTGGCAGCCACCAAACTTATTAAGTAATCAAAAAAAGCGTCATATTGATGCGGAAGAGCTTGAGTTATTGGTTTCGCGGTTTGTTGGTGATGACAAAGCAAATGCCAGTTTTAGACATTTTTTAAGTACCACGGATAAAAAACTGCTTGGTAATGCCACCTACAATCAGCTGTTGTTACAACACACTGAAAATACCCTTGCCAGTGTTATGGGAGCATCGTCGGCAAGGTTAGTATTGTCTTCTGCTTTAGAAGGGCGTGATATCGCGCTAGATGAACTTGCGGTGATGGTTGAAGATGCCTCACACCAAAGACTGCAATTTAGCCAAACGTTACTACATAGTGCTATTGAAAACGCCAGTGAAGGTATTTCGATTGTTGATGAAAACCTAAAGCTAGTGGCTTGGAATAAAAAGTATCTCGATTTTTTCAATTATCCCAGTGAACTGGTTTATGTTGGTTGTCCGATTGAAAAGCTTATTAGATACAATGCTGAAAGAGGTTTATGTGGTTCTGGCGATGTTGATGAGCAGGTAAACAAACGCCTACGTTATTTACGTAATGGTAGTCCGCATAGTTCAGAACGACAGCATCATAATGGCCAAGCCATTCGTATTGAAGGTAATCCGCTACCTGATGGTGGTTTTGTCATGTTATTTTCCGATATAACCGCCTACCGTCAAGCTGAGCAAGTATTAAAAGAAGCCAATTTGGATTTAGAATCGCGTGTTCAAGAAAGAACGCAGAAATTAGAACAAACTAATGAAGCCTTAGCCATAGCAATTGAAAAAGCAGAACAGGCGCATTCAAAGAAAAGTCTGTATTTAAAAGCCTGTAGCCATGATTTAATGCAACCATTAGAGGCCGCACGATTATTTACATCGGCACTAGCAGATCAAAATAACTTAAATGATATTCAAAAAAGACAAGTGGATAACATTGACCGGTCGTTAAAAGTTGCTAGCGATTTGTTGGCGGATTTAAGTGAAATTGCTCGTATAGAAAGTGGCAACATAAAGCCGCATTTAGAGTCTTTTAACTTAAATGAGTTATTTGATACTTTAGCGCAAGAGTTTTCCGCCTCTGCAGTTGAGCTTGATGTTGATTTTCGTGTAGTGAAAACATCAGTTTGGGTAAATACAGATAAACATCTTTTGCGACGTATTTTACAAAACCTTATTGGCAATGCTTTTCGTTACGCGAGCCCCGGCAAAGTGTTATTGGGGGCACGTATCGTGCAAAAACAAGTTGAAATTCAAGTGTTAGATAATGGCCCGGGTATTCCTGAGTCAAAACAAGCGCTGGTATTTGAGCAATTCACCCAACTTGATCGACCTAATGCGCAAGCTGCTTCAGCAAAAGGATTAGGTTTAGGGCTAAACATTACCCAAAGTTTAAGTCATTTACTTGGTCATCAGTTGGCCTTAAGCTCTAAAGAGAATTTGGGTTGTAAGTTTACCGTATCGCTTGAAAAAGTAGCACCTGTGTTGACGCCTGTTGTATCAAAACCAGCAATAAATAGGGGGCTGAAAGATGTTACTGTTTTATGTATTGATAATGATCCAGATGTACTAAGCGGTATGGTTGAACTGTTGGCAACTTGGCAGTGCAATGTCTTTGCTGCAGATTCAGAAAAAAGTGCTCAAAAAATCTTTTTCAATCATAAAAATGAGATTGATATATTGCTGGTTGATTATCAATTAGATCATCAAGCTGACGGTTTAACATTAATTGCAGGCCTTCGTGCTAGCTGTAATCATTATATTCCCGCCATTTTGATCACCGCAACAACGGAACCTGATATAGAAGCAAAAGCCCAAAAGGCAGATGTTGGTTTTATGCGTAAATTGGTAAAACCAGGTGCGTTACGAGCCATGATGAGTGCGATGTTAACTAAAAACCTTCAAGCTAAATATTTGGATTAAATCGCGAAGTCAGATCTTCGTTAGAAGTGATGATGATCAAATTCCTTATTGCGTAACTTTGCTACACTGTGGATAACTTTCTACAAATATTTAGGCTAAGCTTTGTTGATGGTGTTTAGCCGCAGTTATTATGTTTATTGATAAAGCCAAGTCATTTTTTTCAATTTATGCAAAGGTTTATAATGCGTTATAGACTTATTGTATTGCTATTTCTGACCATATCCAGTGGCTATTCTAGCTTTGGTATTGCATCAGACTTTTCCGAGATCTTTGAACTTCATGACGATGTTATGTTGCTTATCGAACCTGACGATGGGCATATTATCGATGCTAATATTTCAGCCAGTCATTTTTACGGTTACTCCCAAACTGTATTACGTAGCATGCGTATACAAGATATTAATTTGATGACTG
>Ga0070724_10002388_pt1 | contig 10430 bp, 7 predicted proteins | sample tdDd001_FD_67278 | JGI IMG/M metagenome (GOLD analysis project Ga0070724, IMG submission 67278) | Marine sediment microbial communities from the Atlantic coast under amendment with organic carbon and nitrate - tdDd00.1 | ecosystem: Environmental > Aquatic > Marine > Coastal > Sediment | place...
TTGCGAAGCCCATCGGCGTGTCCGGATGGGAGCGGAAGTTCTGAACGATGACTTCCCCGATGTGACCGTACTGCCGCTGCAGGCGCCGAATCGTGAGGATCGTGTCTACCCGCTCTTCGACCGTCTCCCCAATGCCGATCAATAGCCCCGAGGTGAACGGGATGTGCAGCTCGCCGGCCTCGCGGGTCATTTGAATGCGCTTGGCCGGCCGCTTATCGGGTGCGCGATGATGCGGCATACCCTTTTCGCAGAGCCGGTCGCTCACGTTCTCGAGCATCAAGCCGAGGCTGACGTTGACGGGGCGCAACGCGACCATGTCTTCGCGCGAAAGGATGCCGGCATTGGTGTGTGGCAGAAGGCCAGCTGCCAGCGCTTCTTCGGCCGCCCACCGGAGATAATCCACCGTCCGCTCGTGTCCCCACGAACGCAGCAGTGCGCGGTACTCGCGAAAACCCGTCTCCGGCGTGTCGCCCAAACAGAACAACGCCTCGATGCAACCTTGCTCGCGTGCGCGATGGAGCCAGGAGCGAATCTCCTCTGGGCTCATCGTCCACTCGCCCGGATCGCCCGGGGAGCGTCGGAACGAACAATAGTCGCACCGGTTGCGACACAGGTTCGTGATCGGCAGGAACACCTTCGGAGAAAAGGTGAGCGTCTGGCCCCACGCGCGATCTCGGCGTACGCGCGCTGCGGCGCAAAGGCCAGCCGTGTCGAGCTCGCTCAGCTTGTAGGCGTCCTCGTCGGCTACTGGCTCGACGCTGGCTTGCTCCAAAATCGGCGACTCGGAGCTCATTGCATCTTGGCGATAACGGTGTCTGCGAACCGATTCAAGCCGTCGATGCGGCCTTGCAAGGTGCCCCCCACCATGGGGGTCCCGTACATGAGCCACGGAACGGTGATGATGTCGGTGACGCCCGCATCTTCGAGGCGCTTATAGCCGTCAGCGTCCCAGACATCGGTGACCACCGCCTGGTACTCCATAGGCAGGTGATCGCGCCCGTACTCCTTGCGAAATGCCTCGATTTGGCCAATCAAGTCGAGAAGCTTCTTCGACGGAAGCATTGCCGAGGACCAGCCGTCGCCGTACTTCGCGGCGCGCCGGAGGCCGGGCTGAGTGTGGCCGCCGATGTAGATCGGAATCGGCTTGCTTGGCGCGGGGCTCATTTGAATCTTGCCGAAGTCGTAGTGCTCGCCGTGGTACTCGACCATCCCTCCGCCCCAAATGAGACGCAGGATCTCGAGGCACTCGTTCATGCGCTTGCCGCGCGTTTCAAATTCGGTGCCGCACCACTTGAACTCTTCGGGGAGCCATCCAAGCCCACAGCCGAACCCGAAGCGGTTGTTCGAAAGCGCCGCCAGCGAGGCCACCTGCTTCGCGACCAACACCGGATGGCGCACCGGCAACTTCACGACACTCGTGTACAAGAAGATCGTTTCGGTTGCGGCCGCCATGGCAGTCGCGCCCACGATCGGCTCGATCCACGGCGTCTCTCCGTCCCACATGCGACTGCCATCTTTGGTGTACGGGTACGGTTTGCTGACCTCCTCCGAAAAGAAGATCGAGTCGGGCAGCACGATGGCATGATAGCCGAGTTTCTCCGCCTCCTGAGCGACTGGGATGTAGTGCTCGGGCGGCGCCATGGCGATCGAAGCGCTGAATTTCATCGGGTGGACTCTAGCACAGAGGCGTCTCCCGCAAAGGCACAGTCAGGGCCTCAAGCGACCGTCGGCGATGACCACGGCGCCCGTGAAGTACACGAGGATGCTGTAGAGGATCGCGGGAATCGCTACTGCCACGCTATCGAGCAGGCCGGCAGCAAGGGCAAATGCGAGCGCACCGTTCTGAATGCCAACTTCGAGGGTGATGGTGCGCCGCTGCGGTCGCGGAAGCCGCCCCCCCGCCGCCATCCCGTAGCCTATCCACATCGCGACGAGGTTGAGCACCAAGACCGGGGCGCCGGCTTGCTTGGCAAACTCGGCCATGTTCTCGGACTGACGCGCGATCGAGCCGACGACGATCAGCGCGAGGAGAACGATCGCCACCGGCTTCACGACCTTCGCGAGTCGGCGCGCCCATCGTTCGCTTCGAACGTGAATCAGCATGCCGAGCGCGACAGGGATCGCCATGACGACGAAGATCCGCAGGGTCGTGTCGACGATGGGAAGCTCTGGGACCTCGCCGCCGGTTGCGAAGAGCGTCGTCGCCAAGCGCACGAGCGGCGGAATCGTCACGATCGTGACGAGCCCCGAAACGGCCGTCAGTGTGACGGAAAGCGCCACATCCGCGCGCGCAAAGCTCGCATAGAGGTTGCTGTGCGCGCCGCCCGGACATGCGCTGAGCAGCACCAGACCCACCGCCAGCTCCGGACGCAGGCCAAAACCAAAGGCGACGGCAAATCCCAGGACCGGAAGCAGGACCAGCTGCGCGCCGAGCCCAATCACGACCGCGCGGGGCTTGTCGAAGATGCGGCGAAAATCATCGACCCGCAGGCCGAGACCCATCGCTAACATGATCATCGCGACGGTGAACGGCAGGAAGTACTGAACGGCGACGCTCTGCTCTTCCATGGCCTACGACCGATCCGGTGCAATCCGCGTCCCGATGACACGCGTCACGTTCAACCAGGCAATCATTCTGGCCGACAGGAGCGGCTTGCCCGTGTTCATGAGCGCTACGCTGATGTCGCGGTCGGGGTCGGCCCAACCGAGGACGTTGGTGAAACCGAGATGACCATACGCATTGGCCGTACGGGGCCCGTAGAAACCAAACGTCCGTCCTCCCAGCATGAAGCCCATCGAAAGCGGAATCGGCATCATCAAGACGCGATCGACTTGGCCCGTCACCTGAGGTTCGATCGCTCTGGCAATCGTTCGCTGTTCGAAGACACGGGTGTCCTCGTAGGTCCCGCCGCACAGGAGCGTTTCGAAAAATCGTGAAATTTCTTCGGGCGTTGCGATGATGTTGCCAGAGGGCACCACCCCCGTCCGGAAACGCGAATCGTTGCTCAATTCGACGAGCTCGCGCATCGACGCGCCGAACGCGACCTTCACGAGATTCTTGTATGGCCATGTTGGTGTGGGTCCGGTGAATGCATCGACCGCGACCTGGTCGAGCTGCTCTGGGGCCACGCCATAGTTGAAGTGCTCCATCCGGAGCGGATCGCGGACTTTGGCGGTCAGAAAGTCCCTGATGCTCTCGCCCGTCACGCGCTGGATGATCTCCGCCAGAATGAACCCGCTCGTGACCGCCTGGTAGGCCTGCACACTGCCCGGTCGATGAGTTGGCTCCAGATCGCAGACGGCCCGAGTAATCTCCGCCGGTTGCGACAACATGTCGAGGTCGATCGCTTCTTCCGGCGTCGTTGGAATCCCGGCGCGGTGAGTGAGGAGGTCGCGAATGGTGATGTTGTGCTTCCGGCGTTTCGCGAACTCTGGAATGAACGTGGCGACTGGCTCATCGACGTGGAGCTGGTCCTCTTCCTGTAAGAGGTGAATCAGCATCGCGGTAACGCTCTTTGAGCCAGAGAAGAAGTTGTACAGCGTGTTGGGCGTCGCCTTCACCAAAGGCGTGCCCTCAGGGTCTTGAGGACTGTTCCCGCGGGCGTGACCGATCGCGCGATCGAGAATGATCTCGCCCCTTCGCCGAATGCACAGCGCGATGGCCGGGTGGAGTCCCACCTTGTAGAAACTCACGACGGCATCCCAGATCGCTTCGACGTCCTGCGGGGCCAAGCCTACCCCTCGCGGATCCGTCTCGCGGTGACTCCTGGTGGTCACCTCGTCTGGATCGAAGGTGCGGACGCTGACGGGAAGCAGGTCTCGAAGCCGGGGCCTCTGCATCAACCGCCTCGTGGGTAGCCGAGGTTCGGTTGTAGCCAGCGCTCGGCGTCGGCAACGGTCATCTTCTTTCGGCGCGCATAGTCCTCGACCTGATCGCGGTCGATTGGACCCACGGCGAAGTAGCGGGACTTCGGATGACCTAAATAGATGCCGCTGACGCTCGAGGCCGGGTTCATCGCGAAGTGCTCCGTCAGGGAGATTCCGACCTCGTTGGCACCGAGCAAGTCCCACAAGGTTCCCTTCTCCGTGTGATCGGGACATGCCGGGTAGCCAAAGGCTGGCCGGATGCCGTGGTACTTCTCCGCGATGAGCTCTTCGTTGCTCAACCCGTCTTCGGGCTCATAACCCCACTCCCGGCGGGCGCGCTCGTGCATCAGCTCGGCAAATGCTTCTGCCAAACGGTCCGCGAGCGACTTGACCATGATGGCATTGTAGTCGTCGTGGTCTTGCTCGAAGTGTCGGGCAAGCTCGTCGACACCGAGGCCCGTGGTCACCGCGAATGCCCCGATGTGATCTCGCAGGCCGCTGCTCGCAGGCGCCACGAAATCCGAAAGACAGAAGTAGGGTTGCTCGTTGGGCTTCGTCGCCTGTTGGCGCAACATGTGAAAACGCACCTTTTCACGGCTGCGCGCTTCGTCGCCCCAGACGACGATGTCGTCGCCGTCTCGGTTCGCTGGCCAAAATCCGTACACGCCACGGGGAGTGAGGAGCTTCTCGGAGATGATGCGGTCGAGCAGCGCGCGGCCGTGATCGTAGAGCTCTCGCGCAGCAGCGCCGTGATGCTCGTGCTCCAGGATCTTTGGAAACTTCCCTTTGAGCTCCCAGGCCGAGAAGAAGAATGTCCAATCGATATAGCGTGCGATCTCTTCGAGGCTGACGTCATCGATGACTCGCCGCCCCTGGAAAGCCGGCGTCGGCACGTCTTCGCTTCCCCATTCGATCTGTGCCCCGTTCTCGCGCGCGATCCCGAGCGAAATCAGCTCCCGGTTCTGCCGATGCTCGAACAGCTTCCGGGACTTCTCTTGCTCGCTTCGATTCTTCGCATCGAGCACCATTCTGCGTTCAGGGCTCAACAGATCGGACACGACATTGACGACGCGCGACGCGTCTAGGACGTGCACGGTGCTGTGGTCGTAGGAAGGCGCGATCTTGACGGCGGTGTGCGCCCGGCTAGTGGTCGCGCCACCGATCAAGAGGGGAAGGTTCATCCCGCGTCGCTGCATCTCAGAAGCCACGTAGACCATCTCGTCGAGCGACGGTGTGATGAGCCCGCTCAGCCCCACGATGTCGCAGCCCTCGGCTACGGCAGCATCGAGGATCTTGTCGGCCGGCACCATGACGCCCAGGTCGACGACCCCGTAGTTGTTGCAGCCGAGCACGACGCCGACGATATTCTTTCCGATATCGTGCACGTCGCCCTTCACCGTGGCGAGCAGCACCTTAGCCTGAACGCTGCCCTCGGCCTTCTCGTCTTCCATGAAAGGCTCGAGATGCGCGACGGACTTCTTCATGACTCGCGCGCTTTTCACCACCTGCGGAAGGAACATTTTGCCGTCACCGAAGAGGTCGCCGACGACCGCCATGCCGTTCATCAGCGGTCCTTCAATGACATCGAGCGGACGCGCATATTTCAGACGGGCTTCCTCCGTGTCTTCGATGACGAAGTCCACGACTCCGTTGACCAGGGCGTACGACAGACGTGATTCGACCGGGGCCTCGCGCCAACTGAGGTCGTGCTTTTGCCTCTTCCCCTTGCCTTTCACCGTCTCCGCCAGCGTGACGAGGCGCTCGGTCGCGTCAGCGCGGCGGTTGAAGAGGACGTCCTCGACATGCTCGAGGAGCTCTTTCGGGACCTCTGCGTAGACCTCGAGTTGGCCGGCGTTGACAATCCCCATGTCCATGCCCGCAGCGATTGCGTGGTAGAGGAACGCCGAATGCATGGCTTCGCGCACCCGATTGTTGCCCCGAAACGAGAAGCTCAGGTTGCTCACCCCGCCGCTGATCAACGCTCCCGGACAACGCTCCTTGATCTGCCGCGTCGCCTCGATGAAGTAGATCGCGTACTCATTGTGCTCCTCGATCCCGGTAGCTACTGCGAATACGTTGGGGTCGAAGACGATGTCGGTAGGCGCGAACCCTGCCTCTTCGACGAGGATCCGGTATGCACGAGCGCAGATCTCGACCTTCCGCTCGATGGTGTCGGCCTGTCCTTCTTCGTCGAAAGCCATCACTACGGCGCCAGCACCGTAGCGGCGCACTCGACGAGCCTTCTCGAGGAACTCGGCCTCGCCCTCTTTCAAGCTGATGGAATTGACGAGGGATTTGCCCTGAACGCACTTCAGACCGGCTTCGAGAACACTCCATTTGGAGCTGTCGATCATGATCGGCACACGCGAAATCTCGGGTTCGGCGCCTATGAGATTCAAAAACCTGGTCATCGCTTGCTCGGAGTCGAGCATGCCTTCGTCCATGTTGATGTCGATGATGTTTGCGCCGTTACGTACCTGCTGAAGGGCCACAGAGACCGCTTCCGGGTAGTCGCCTCCGGTGATCAGCTGCCGGAATTTGGCCGAGCCGGTCACGTTGGTCCGCTCGCCAACCATGAGGAAATTGGTCTCTGGGCGAACTACCAACGGCTCGAGCCCGCTGAATCGCGGATAGTGCGCTTCACGCTCGGGTTTCGGGCGCGGCGGCACGTCCCGGACGGCCTCGGCGATGGCCCGGATGTGGTCCGGCGTCGTACCGCAGCAACCACCAATGATGTTGATCATCCCGTCCGCGGCGAAGCCGCGTAGGAGCTCGGCCATCTCTTGCGGAGTTTGATCGTAGCCTCCGAACGCGTTGGGCAGACCTGCGTTGGGATAACAATGCACGTGGCAATCAGCGATACCGGCAAGCTCGTTCAGGAACGGGCGCATCTCCTGCGCCCCCAGCGAGCAATTGATCCCCACTGCCAGCGGCCGAGCATGCTCGATCGAGACGTAGAACGCCTCGACGGTCTGGCCGGACAAGGTGCGGCCGCTCTTATCTACGATGGTGACCGAAATCACGATGGGAAGACGGACGCCCTTTTCGGCAAAGACGTCGTCGATCGCACAGAGCGCAGCCTTGGCATTGAGTGTATCGAAGATCGTTTCGACGAGCAGGAGGTCCGAGCCACCATCGATCAAGCCGCGCACTTGCTCCGCATATGCTTCGCGCGCTTGGTCGAACGTGAGCGCTCGGAAGCCTGGATCATCGACGTCCGGACTGAGGCTCAGGGTCTTGTTGAGCGGGCCGATTGCGCCGGCAACGAAGCACGGCTTGTCGGCGCGACTGGCGGTTGCCTCTTTAGCAAGGCGCGCCGCGGCAACGTTGAGATCGTACACCACTTCCTGCAGGTCGTAGTCCGCTTGGGAGAACGCGTTCGCGTTGAACGTGTTGGTTTCGATGATGTCCGCGCCGGCGTCTAGGTACTCCTCGTGGATCCCACGGATCACGTCCGGCCGCGTGAGAACGAGCAGATCGTTGTTGCCTTGCAGGCTCCCCGGATGATCGCGAAACCGGTCGCCCCGGAAGTCCGCCTCCGTGAGGCCCGCGCGCTGGATCATCGTGCCCATCGCACCGTCGAAGAAGACGATCCGTTCCTCGATTAGCTTCGTCAGCCGCTGTGTCGTTGCCTTGTCGCTCATGCCGTCCAAACCTCGCTCAGAGGGACTGCCGTATTGACCCAAAAGAGGGGCCTGCGCCCGTAGAAGGCTTGCAGAGTTCCCCTCTGGTACGGGGCATCGGGCAGCTGATTATGATATAATCCTGATGGGTTAAGGTAAGATGCTTAGACTGGTGCGCTGCCGATGAATACCGACAGACTGGCCTTTGGTACCGCGTGGGTTCGCTTCTTGTTGGCGGCTTGCGGAATTTGGCTCGTACCGCTCCTGTATCCCCCGATGACCGCGCATCGCTGGGTGTTCATCGCGTATGCCGGTGTCGCGATCGTGGAGCAGTTTCTGATCTGGCGCGATATCGCAGGTCCCTGGCGTCCATTCTTAGGCGGTATCCTCGATATGGCGCTGCTGACGTTCATCGTCCAGCGGATCGGCTCATCTCGCACCGTGATCGTGGCGCTCTACTTCGTTGCCGGCATCGTCAACTCACTTGTGGTGACGCCCAGAATGGGGGTCCTGCTCTCGAGCATCGGCGCGGCGATGTACTCGTCGGTCGTCATCATGGAGGTCCGTGGAGCGCTTCCGTTCGCGCCAGACGGACCGGCCTGGCTTCAGGCAAATCGGCCCGACGCGCTCGAAGGGTTCTTGCAAGCCTTCATGGTCACCGTCCTTCTGATGTTCTGCACTGCGATCGTCGCCACGCTGATCCAGAAGATCAATCAACGCGAGAACCAACTCGTAGTCGCCAACGAACGTCTCGGGGAGCTCTCCCGGCAGGACCCGTTGACCAAGCTTTGGAACCGCCGGCACATCCTGAGCCACATCGAACAGGGCCTAGCCTGGTTGAATCGTGGACGGCCCATGGCGGTTGTCATGATCGACCTGGACCAGTTCAAACGGGTCAATGACAACCATGGCCACCTCGAAGGGGACCAAATGCTTCAAAGCGTGGCGGACGCGCTCCGAAGATCGACCCGCGAGGTCGACGTTGTGGGCCGCTATGGCGGCGACGAATTCGTCATCGTCCTTCCGGACACGAATCAGGAGGAGGGACGGGTCGCAGGAAACCGTTTCGTCACGGCAATCCGCGAGGTCGGCATGAAGTTCGACCCGGCGAACGCGGTGACCGCCAGCGCAGGGCTGAGCATCGCCCGCCCCGGGGATACGGTCGAAGTCGTCTTGAAACGGGCCGACGATTTCGCATATTCAGCCAAGGGCAAGGGCGGCAACCGCCTTTGCGGTTGAAACATGTCTGAGAAAGTATTGATCGCCGGTTGCGGCGACGTAGGAAACGCACTTGCGAGCCGACTGCTCGCCGACGGGTGCGAGGTCTGGGGAGTGCGCCGCCGAATCGACGCCCTCGCGAAAGGCGTCCAGCCGTGGCGCATCGACTTGACGGACCCGGAGAGTCTCGACGCGCCGCCCGCCGCCTTCGACTACGTGTTCTACACGGCCAGCGCCGACCGGCGAGACGAAGAACACTATCGATCGGTCTACGTCGACGGGCTGCGTGATCTGTTGAGCGCGCTGCGGGATGCGAACTGCCCGCTGCGGCGAGTCTTCTTCACGTCGAGCACCGCGGTGTACGGGCAGAGCAACGGCGAATGGGTGGACGAGCACTCGGCCACCGAGCCATCCCGGTTCAACGGGCGCATTCTGCTCGAGGCCGAAGCGATCGTTCGAGAGGCCCCGGAGACAGGGATCAACGTGCGACTGTCGGGCATCTACGGGCCGGGAAGAACACGGCTCGTGCGTAAGGTCCGGGACGAGGAAGCCACGCCGACTGCCAGTTGGACGAATCGCATCCATGTCGAGGACTGTGCAGGGGCGCTCCACCATCTGATGCGCGTCGGAGATCCAGAACACCTCTACCTGGGCTCGGATGACGAACCCGTCACGACGGCAGACGTCGTGAACTGGATGAGTGCCGAGCTAGGCGTCGCCGCACCGCGCCCGGCACCCTCCGAGAACCGAACCGAGAACCGGACCGAGCGGCTCAACAAACGCTGCCGGAACGCTCGGCTCCGGGAGACGGGGTACCAGTTCCAGTACCCGACCTTCCGCGAGGGCTACCGGCCCATCGTGCGAGAGTTTCTCAGCCAGTCCGCTTGATGATGTGGAAGCCGAAGGGCGTTTCGACGACTGCGCTCGTGTCGCCAACGTCGAGCGCGAAGGCAGCATCTTCGAACCCCTTGACCATTTGACCTCGTCCGAAGCCACCCAAGTCGCCACCCGCCTGGGCCGAGCCGCAATCGGACTGCTCGCGGGCCAAAGCGGCGAAGTCGGCGCCACCTTGAAGCTGCTGCTCGATGCCGGCGATTTGAGATTCAGCTTCTTCTTTGCTGCGCGTCGCGGAGGACCGCTCCGAGCCGGCGTACATGAGTAGAATGTGTGAGGCGTTGATCTGATCTGCCATGCTGGTCTCCCCGTTTGAAGCCCGAACCCTAGCAGAAACTCGCTGCCCCCACAGAGGCTAAATCGAGCGCAGCCGGCCCGAGCACTCGGCCTCGACGGCGGCCCGATCAACCTTCCCGGATCGATTGAGCGGCATCGCATCGAGCACGCAGATTCGCTTGGGGCGCTTGTGCGGCGCGAGATCGTTCGCCAGCCGGTCACGAAGAGCGTCCGCGCTGTATTGCGTTGAATCGGTTACGACGGCGGCAACCAGTTCCTCACCCCAGTCGTCATGCGGTAGCGAGAAGACACAAGCGGACTCGATGCCCGGAACACGTTCGAGCCACGCCTCTACTTCTCGAGGCGCGACGTTCTCGCCACCGGTCACGATGAGGTCGTCGATGCGCCCCCGTACGAGGAGCTGACCATCCGACGAGAAGGACCCGAAGTCCCGAGTGCGAAGCCATCCATCCGACGTCCATGGGGCACCGCTACGATCCTCCCTTAGGTATCCATCCATGAGCACCTCGCCGCGCACCTCGATCTCGCCCC
>Ga0070724_10002390_pt1 | contig 10423 bp, 8 predicted proteins | sample tdDd001_FD_67278 | JGI IMG/M metagenome (GOLD analysis project Ga0070724, IMG submission 67278) | Marine sediment microbial communities from the Atlantic coast under amendment with organic carbon and nitrate - tdDd00.1 | ecosystem: Environmental > Aquatic > Marine > Coastal > Sediment | place...
TGCCAGTTATTCGCTGGCGTTACGAATATGCGGCCAACCTGCTATGGCTGAAGATATCGTTCAGGAATCCTTTATAAAAATGATGCATAAAATCGATAGCTATCGCGCAGAAGGTCTTTTTGCCGGTTGGTTAAGTCGTATTGTTACGCATGAAACGATAGATAGAATTAAGGGTAATACTAAGGTGCATTTATTAGGGGAAGAAGGCTTTGAAAATGAAGAGTCAACCGATCTCTTCAGTTATAACTGGTTAGATGCATGTAATGACTTAGATAACTTAATTTCAAACCTTTCAACAACTGCAAGAGCTGTATTTTTGTTGCATGAAATAGAAGGCTTTAATCATAAAGAAATAGCTGCATTGTTTGATAAAACAGAAAGCTTTTCAAAAGTCACACTTAGCCGCGCATACGCGACGTTAAAAGCAGTTGCCGTTGCAACTCAACAGGAGTTATAGCATGCACTTAAGTGACCAAGAGTTATTAGAACTAGATGCATCAGCAAAGCTTCATTTAAATGGCTGTGAACATTGCCAACAAAAAGCTGAAAATTTGAGAAAAATGCGGATTAAGTTTAGCCAACTTCCGGCTAACTCAATGATGAAAAGTAACTGGCAACAAACCAAACAAGCTTACTTATTTGAATTAAAAGTAAAAGAAAATGAGAAAGCGAAACAAAATTTAATATTTTGGCGCTCGAGCAGTTTCGCATTGGCTGCCTCACTATTGTTGGTTGTTTTATGGCAATTTGGATTAGGCACAAATCCTGCTCCTGTGCACTCAACAACCCAGCTAGAAACACTTATCGCACATAACCAAATGCTGCAAAAAGAATTTGCACAAATAGAACAAGCTAGCTTTAACGATGTTAACTTTATTGAATTACAGCATGAGTTGAGCTTAGTTGATTTTGCACTACAACAAGCATACGAACAAAAGGCGGAAGATGAAGAAAAAGCAAAGTTGTGGCAGAAGCGGCACAAGTTGATGAAGCAAATGCTTCAGGCAAGAGAAAAACGAAAAGTAATGGTTATTTAAACGGAGCGTATTCACATGAAAATGATAAAAGGTCGGTTTAAATTAAAATCTCTACAAATTATTGTGGTAATTGCTAGCTTGATGTTTGGAACATTAGTAAATGCTGAAGCTGATACTAAAATGTATACCAAAGAGTCAAAGCAGTTGCTTGAGCAGTTGCAGCAACACATTGAAGATACATTACGTAAAATTTCAGATATTGAAAGTCAAGCGGGCAATGATATTAATGGCTATTTATATTCCGTCGAAGTACCTGCGAAAAAAGAAGCTATTTATATTGGCTTAATAATGGATGAGGAAAAAGACTTAGATGGCTATCGTGTACTATCTGTGACTCCTGGTAGTCTTGCCGATAAGTTACAAATAGAAGAAGGTGATGTTATTTTGTCGATTAATCAAATCGAAATATCGCCTTCAACCAGAGCACAGGCGCTGCATTCTTTAAGAGCACTAAAAGCGGGTGATACCTTAGCAATGAGTATCTTGCATCGAGGTAGTTATCGAGAACTCGACGCAAAAATTACCACCACTCATTTGCCAGATTACACATTACAAGTAGGCAGTCGTTCATCGGCTAATTCAAGTGACGAGCTAGAAGAGTGTGGTGAAATATCCATTTCAATATTACCACCAGAAACCCAAGACATGTACCAAGTTAGTGTTAATAAAATCGATGGTGAAACCGTTTTAAATATTAATGGCAATTTTAGATTGGCACTTGGCAGTCATACCTTAGAACTAATTGAACATATTAGAGATCCTTATTTTGCTCGGCGACGAGGTGAAATGAAAAATGCCAAAATGCTTGAGATTGATGTTGAGCCTGATATTCGTTTTCATTTGGCAGCAAAGTTTAATCGAAATAATCGCTCTAAGTTAGTTGAAGGTGGCTATTGGGACCCGGTTGTTTGGAAGAAAAGTAAAAGGGAATGCAACCCAGGTGGTGCGTCATGAATAGCATCAACTTCCTAAAGCATATGCGTGAAAAGAGACGATATATGAATCTGTTAAGCAGCAGTCTTAAGATGATAAAAAGAGCCTTTAATGTGATGTGGCTAAGTATTGCTTGTGTGATTTGCATTAACAATGTGCATGCAACCCAAGCAACTCCAGAATTAACGGAAGAATCTAAACAGCTATTACAGCAGCTTCAAACCCAGATAAAAGTCACTTTGCTCTCGGTCTCAAAACAGGAGCAAAAGGTAGGGCGTAAAATGTCGCATTTTCATTACCAAGTTAAAATGCCAGCAATGCAAGAAGCAAATATTGGCTTATCACTTGATTTAGAAGATTTAAACAATGGTTTTACTGTAGTTGCTGTTGCCAAAGGAAGCTTGGCTGACAAATTAAATATTAAAGCTAGAGACAGCATTTTGTCTGTTAATGGCAAGGCTGTAAATATAAAAAGTAAAAATCAAATCATTCAAATATTTCAAAAATTGGTACCGGGTGATGTATTAGATCTTGTGGTAATGCAAGGACAAGAAAAGAACACCATTCGTACGACTGTTGTTGGTCGTCAGATCCCTGAATATAGCTTAACTGTGGGTGATAAAAATGCTGTAACACAAGCTAAATCAACACCGATGCAAGAACAGTGTGGTGTTGTCACCGTCAAAACTGTACCGCCTTCAATACGTGATATCTATGCTGCGTACATAATGAATATTGATGGCCGTGGCGTTGATACAAAGCGAACGAATTTTAAACTTTCACCAGGTAAACATACTATTCGTGTTCATGAATTGATATCTGGTGGCAGCTTAAGTCGTCATCGCTCAAATATGCAAATTGCTAAAACGTTAGAAGTCCATATCGAACCTAATATGAAATATTACTTGGGGGCCCGTTTTGTGCGAGAGAAGCGTTCAAGTCGGCTAAAAGAAGAGTTTTGGCAACCGGTAATCTGGAAAATATCTGAACAAGAATGCCAGTAACTCGCTAGTTTTTGTAGAAAATTTAGTAAGTTATTTTATTTTTAATCTAAAAGTTAAACCATATATAACAGGACGTTTGTTATGAGAAATCTGATTAGTTTATTGTTTATTGCATTGTTAGCACTGTCCCCTAAAGCATCTCATGCAAATGCTTTTTTTGAATGCATGACAGAGCAATGCCAATCATATTTTAAAAAGTTTAAAGAATATAACGACAGCCGTCACGCAATGTTCATGCTTGGGAATATGTATTATAGCGGTTACGGCACGGTTAAAGACGAAGAGATGGCGCTCAAATACTATCGTATGGCTGGGAAAAAAGGTTATTCACTGTCGAGAAAGTATGCCTTTTTTGAAGATAAGAGAGATTCTTTATTAGCAAACTATAATGCTGCAGTGATTTATTTAACCGATGAAAAACAAGGTAACGATTATCTTGGGCTCAAACTTTTAAAACAAGCTGCACTATCTGGTCATGCTGAGTCGGCATTTAAACTAGCGATGATATATGTAAATGGCGAATACGGCACTAATAGCATATCAAGAGCGGATAAGTGGTTAGCATTATCATATGCTTATAATCATGCAGGTATGGATGATGTTATTCAACAAATTAAAGAAAAACCTTCATTTAATTTAGCTGATTTTCCAAAATTAACGCGAGCCATTAAAAAAGTTAAATTTAGTGATAAATCTATTCAAGCGGAAAATCAAAGCACAGAAAAATTTTTAAGCTTACATGCCATGCTTGATCAAAGCTTATCTAATATCCAACAAGCACAGTTAAAACGTAGCACTAAGTATACTTATTTCCCAAACCAACACCCGACATTAGGCGCCAACAGGCAAGCCTATTATGGCGGTCATAAAGGTCCCTACGGCACAAAATAAGCCAATGAATAAGTAAATGTTTTATTTTAGGAGGAAGTGAAATGTATAAAGTACTAATAAGTTGGCTGCTTTTTCCCATAATGTTTGTAACTACTCAGGTAAGTGCAGCACAGTTTACCGATTGCATGAGAGAGCAATGCCAATCATACTTTAAAAAATACAAAAAACTCACACACCTTAATAATTATGACGCCACGCTAACATTAGCGGCGATGTATCACCATGGTTATGGTACTGAAAAAAATCTTAGAAAAGCTCTAAATTACTTTGAATTGGTTGCAAATGCAGGTTCGCCACACGCAGCATATAGCGCAGGAATTATCTATCTAACTGATAACGCTTTATATAATACAAAAAAGGGGCTTGCTTACCTTAATAAAGCTGCGAAAGAAGATCATCAAGAAGCTACCTTGGCTTTGGCACTCATTTATATTAATGGGGAGCATGGCACCCATGATTTGTCGCAAGCTGATAAATGGCTAGCTAAAGCGTACCAGTTAAAGCATCTAGATATGGCAGAAGTTATTACTCAAATTGATCAAAAAACATCATATAAACGTGAAGATTTTCCATTATTGTATCAGGCACTGTCTATAGATAATTATGATGTTAAAAATTCTTCTTTAGTAAAAAATGACCAGTCACGACCTGAACTGAGTGAAAATAAAGAACTAACGGACTTTTTTGATAAACAATTAAGGGCACTTCAGGTAGCAGAAACTGGAAGGATAGCCTATCGCTACACCACTAAAAACAAAGCATTAGATGAATTTGATGGCATTCAAAAAACAATCTCTGCCGGCGCTCAAATGCGTCTTCGCCAAGGTATAAAAAGCAGCTATGGCTTTAAAAGAAAAAACTCATTTCAGTTACACAAAAAGTAGGAGGAACAGCGAAAATGAAAAAATTCTTCGAAAAAATATTATTGTTAGTAACAGTTCTTTACGCCGGCATAGCAAGTGCAGCGCAAGTGGCTCAGTGCAGTGAGCCTAGTTGTGTTGATTATTTTAAACAGTATAAAAAATACGCCAAGGCTGGGCATGCTGACGCTATGGCAACGTTAGCTGAGCTATACTTAAAAGGTTATGGCACAGATAGAAACTTAACTAAGGCGTTAAAAACTTACCGTCGTGCAGCCAAATATAACTCGGTTATAGCGGCAGCAAAAGTAGGGATGTTGTATTTAACCGAAGCAGAAATATATAACAAGGATAAAGGGATAACCTACCTTAAAAAAGCAGCTCGAAAAAAACATGGTGATTCAGCATACGTTTTAGGAGTTATTTATAGCAACGATGACTTTGGCTATCTAGATTTTAATGAAGCAGATAAATGGCTTAATGTTGCTTATCAAGCAAAAAATAAAAAAGTACGCCGTTATATTGAGTATTTAATAACACAGCGCAATTATAGTGCGAATAACTTTCCAAAAATTAGTAGTATTGTTACTCAATTAAACTCACCAACAAAACAAGTAAATAATAAAATTCAGTACGCATCAACAATGAGTAATGCTTATCCGGGTATCCAGTGGCCTGAAGATGAAATGGAAGTTATTACTGTAACTCCGCCAACGTTAGTTGAGATCATGGATGATGAATTATTTAGTTTCAGAAATAAATTTCCCGATAAGTTTGCTGGTGCGACCGGTACTAATATCATCGGAAAAACATGTGCTGAAACAATAGCTTGTTATACGACAAGCAAAAAGAACTTTAAAGATATGCTTAATAGCTTAGATGGGATAATTAAAAGCTCTTTTGCATCTCCGGCGGCATTTCTAAAAAACTAGAACTGGTCTTAAATCTTAATTTTTACTTTGCGCTCACCGCGTAGGGGAAATTGTATCCAAAAAACAACAAAACGGAAGGAAGTTATATATGAAAAGGGTTATCAAATTAGCATGTGCATTAACAATATTTCTTAGTGGAACTTCAGCGTTTGCTGCAGAAATTAAGGCTTGTGACACAGCAGAATGTACAAATTATTTTAAACAATATAAAAAGTATGCACGAGTTGGTCATTCGCAAGCCATGGTGACATTAGGTGAGCTATATTTTCATGGCTATGGTGTGCCTAAGGATTTAGATAACGCTTTAAGGTATTTTAAACGTTCAGCTAAATATGGCCGGGTTCAGGGAATGAATAAAGCTGGCATACTTTATTTAACCGAGCCAAGTTTACTTGATATTGATGAAGGCCTTAAATATTTGAAAAAAGCTGCTCGAAAAAGCCATGCCTCTTCAGCATTATTACTTGGCGTTATTTATTATAACGATGGCTTTGGACCTAAAGATATTGAACAAGCTGATAAATGGTTAGCGGTATCTTATAAAAGAGGGTATCAAGAATTAAGACAGTATTTACAAGAAATAAGTAATTTAAAGGGGTTCACAGCACAGCAATTCCCACAGTTATTTGAAATGATGGCTGAATACCCCATAAGTAATGCAAATAAAATAAACGCTGCTAAAGATGTTAATCAAAATGATAGTCAAATCGTTTATCAACAAGCCAGTAGTAAAACTTTAGATGCGAAAAAAGCTTATGCAAATAAAGTTTCTTGGCCAAAAGATGGTATGGAAGTTATTGAAGTAACAGCACCTAATTTACAAGAAATTTTTGATAAAGAACTATTAACCTTTAAATCTGTTACACCTGACAGGCATTTATCTCAAGCAGGTGCGGGTAGTAATATTATCGGCGTAACATGTGAATATATGGTTTCTTGTAATAATATGTCTAAAGAAGAATTTCTTCGTATACGTAATTACGCTCACGGTTTTGGTAATTTTTAAGGTTCAACTGACCGACAGTAAATAAATTAGATTTTATCCTCCACCGTAGGTAAATTATTAAATTAACACTTGAAGGTCTGACCAGTATGGTTTAAAAGTATTGGTCATTACCTTTTAGTGGAATTAATTATGGCAAACCGATTTTCTAGTATTGTGGCCAAGATAAACAAAGCGCCACAATTTATGCGTTCTTTTTTACTGACTCGGTTATTTTGCTCTACCGTAAAGTATGCAGGTACCTCCAATGTTAAATTGTTGGAAGTTAGTAATAATAAAGTGAAGCTTTTTATCGCAAATAAAAAGCGTGTGCAAAATCACATTGGTGGTGTTCATGCCATTGCTGCCGCTTTACTCGCAGAATCGGCCACCGGAATTGTTTTTGGCATGAATGTTCCTGATAGCTGTATACCGCTGCTCAAATCAATGACAATAAATTATCAACGACGAATGCAAGGTGATTTAACCGCCGTAGCGACATTATCAGAACAACAAATTAGTGATATTTTGCAGCATGAAAAAGGGGATCTTGTTGTTAAAGTGGAAATTACCGACGAGTCGGGCGAACAGCCTATAGAATGCCTGATGGATTGGGCTTGGGTTAGCAAGCAGCGCAAATAACACTCCCATTTAGAACAGTTTTTATTTCTAAATTTCTAAAAGTAGATAAGCATTGATTCTTATCTACTTTTCTCTACACTATCAAACCAGTGACGCTATGGTTCATATGTAGGGAATATATATTCAATGGGCAAACTTTCTTCAACGCCTTTATATCAACAATTTTCAAAATCATTTATCGGTTTGTTTGTTATTGTCACTGTTATTTTGGCATTAGCTTCAACGCTGTATTTATATAACAATGCTCAACTGCAGCAGTTAGTTTCAACTCGGTTACCCGCATTAGAACGCCAAGATAAAATTAACCAATTAAATCATCAAATAAACACAACCATAGATAGCTTATTGTCGGCAGAAACAGCAATAGATATTGAGCAAAAACACCAAATTTTTACGCAAACATTAGTTGAACTTAATAATGAACCTAGCCTGCGTTCAACAGCGTTAATTAGATTACTTAGCGAACTAGAAAAAACGGCGGAGCCAATTACTCGCTTTACCCGTAATAGCAGTAGAAATATACAACTACAACAAAGCAGTGTTATTCAGGTGCAGTTGATTAGTGATCAACTAAATCAAATTATTCAAACTAAAGAACAAGCTCAGGCATCTCTTTATCAACAGATAATTCAAGATACTGTGAATGATAAAGTAACTGCTAGTCGAGCACGTGCTCACGCAAAAGTGATGCAGGAAGTAAACTTACTAAGACAAATGCAATCGCTGTTAAAATTGGTATTGATAGATTTACAGCAATTAGACGTTCAGTTACCGCCAAACCTCTTTGATTTAATGGCAGACAGAATAGAGCGATTTTTTCTAGTATTTAACAATGCCAAAGCTTTTGATATTCAAAGTAATGCTGACTTTGTTTCACAGGTAAAAGCACTTAACGGTTTGTTTAATGACGAACAACGTATGATAGCAAAGTGGCGTGGTCATCTTCGACTTACTGAAAGCTATTTGCAAGCGATGGCTGACGTTAAACAACGTTTGCCTGAAATATTAAGACCTAAAACATCAACTTTACGCGCCAATAGCGGCATTAATTTTCATATTGAAAAGCTGTTTTCACAAATAGGTGTTAAAGAGAAAAAAGATATTCCCTTAGTGATAATGGCTATTATTGGGTTGTTTATCTTTAGCCTGGTGGTATTAGTGCTAAAAATGCTCGGGCGATTAAAGCGCTTTTTTAATGAGAGCGAAGCCTTATCTAAACAGTGGAATTCAGACAGTGAATCAGTTGCTGAAATTACCTCAGCAGAAGCTGCTTTATTTCAAACCTTGTTAGATAACTTACAAAAGCCAAAATATGGTGAAGCAGATGTTAAACGCTTGCAAACACAAAATTTGCAGCAGCTTACAACCTTGATGGAACATTGCCAAATTGCTTATTGGCAAGTATCTCCAAGTGAGCATTTAGTACAAAACCAATATTTAACTTCCTTGCTTGATAGTAACCATGAGCTCAAGGCAAAAAGCTGGCGCCAATGGTTTGGAAAAGAGGCGTCTTTAAAAATAATCAAAGCTTTACGAGCAGCAAAAGCTAGCGGTGAAGTGCAAAATGTTCAAGTGAACACGGTATTAGATAAAGCGGTATTAATAAATATTGATTATCAAGATGCTTGGTTTGGTACTACGTGTGATTACCAAGTCGTTGATGCTCTTAACAAAGTCATCGATAAATTACATACCGAATCTTTAGAGTCAGAACAAGAGCATATACGCCGTCAAATTAGCAATAACGATCAGTTGTTCCGCCAACTTATTAGAACACTTATCCAAAGCCAATTGCGCTATAGCGATGAAAGTGCGACCAATAACTCTTTGTATCGTCAAATTACTAATATTTATGATTGGTGCCAGCAAGGCAAAATGGCAACACAAATGCATAGTGCGGCTAAATCATTACAACTTAGTGATATTCATCTTATTGATGAAATTAATGCTATTGCACTAAATGCCCAAACACAGGCAAACATTCAGCGTAATCAAATTTCTGTTTCAATTGACGACATGGTTTCTGCTAATGTACAAGTTGATGAAACGGTGCTACAGCTGTGCCTAAAGTCTATTTTTAAATTATTGTTGTCTGAACAATTTAATACCCAGCTAGCTTTTCATTTGCAGTTAAAAGATAAAAATAAAGGTCAGCAAATATTAGCATTGAATTTTTCAGTAAACTCAGCGAAAAAAACGGATGCTTTACCTAGTCAATTAGCGCAATTAGTTGACGACGAATATATTCCATCTTCTTCTTATTCTTTAGTTCAGTGTTTACGTGATATTTTTACGAGTCTACATGCTGATAATATTGATGCGCAATATAGCGAGCAAGGCTATCAATTTTCCTTTGATTTACCATTAACATTATCTGAAGTAACAACTAAAAAACATGAACCGTTAGATCTAAAACAGTTGAATATATTGTTATTGTCGGAAGATAAAAACTATCGAGCACTGATAAAAAGCAATGTAAAACAAGCGAATGGTGTTATTGAAGCGTTAGCGTCAAAAGAAGCTGTGGTAAAGCAGCTTAGCGTAAAACACTTGAATCGTAAAAAAGTGGATATTTTAGCGATCGCAGATGATTCGCTGTTAAGTTCTCATGATGTTTTAATAAAGCACATTAATACATTACCACATCAATTACAGCCAAAAATATTAGCTACGCAGCCAATAAGTAATGCAAAGGTTGCCCGCCAAGGACTATATTCGCTAGCATCTTCGCCATTTGGCGTAAAAATGTTATTAGCTGAAATGCTGAAGTTGCATCAATGCGATAAAGAAAATAATCAAATTATCGCGCCTGAAGAATTTAGTAAGTTTAAGTTTGACTCTACTCAGGTTGAGATTTTACTCGCGTGCACTGAGCCTGATAGTAAACAACCTTTGGTTCGTTTACTGGCTTGGTTAGGGCTACAAGTTACCCTTGTTACTCATGAAGTCGCCCTGAAAAAACACTGGCAATCAGGACGTTATTTATTATTACTGTCTGAATTTGATACCAATCCTTTTGTAAAGTTTTTAGTGGGTAACTCGGTTAAACGTGGTTGTTTTACTTTTTCATCAGAGCAATTAACAGCCTTTGAACAAGCAGAGAATACTATTGGTGAAAATTGGTATAAAGCCGTTTTCCCAC
>Ga0070724_10002394_pt1 | contig 10414 bp, 9 predicted proteins | sample tdDd001_FD_67278 | JGI IMG/M metagenome (GOLD analysis project Ga0070724, IMG submission 67278) | Marine sediment microbial communities from the Atlantic coast under amendment with organic carbon and nitrate - tdDd00.1 | ecosystem: Environmental > Aquatic > Marine > Coastal > Sediment | place...
TGCAATCAGATCTTGTTGAGCTATGTCTTGCTGCTTGTCGTGGTGAATTAGACAAGACAGATATCAGCTTTGATCAACGTGCTGCAGTTGGTGTTGTATTAGCTGCAGGTGGTTATCCGGCAAGTTATGATAAAGGTGCTGTCATCTCTGGCTTAGAAACCAATACGAATAGTGATGCTAAAACTTTCCATGCAGGCACAGCAATGAAAGATGGGAACGTTGTTACTGCTGGTGGTCGCGTGCTTTGTGCTACTGCGTTAGGTAACAATGTTACTCAAGCACAACAGTCTGCTTATCAGCTGTTACAGCAAATAAGTTGGGAAGGGGTTTCGTTTCGTACTGATATTGCATACCGAGCTATTGAAAGAGAAAACAGCTAGCTTTTTTATGTTCAGTAATCGAATAACAAACCCAGCAATTTGCTGGGTTTTTTTTGCGTTGTGATTGTAGTGTTTAACTATAATGGAAAGAGAAAAAGAACTTAGCCGTTCTGTATAGTATAGGTAACCTCAGAAGTGGATAAGCTATGTGCTTATCACGGCAATTTTTACTGCTTTTGCTGTTATATTGATTTGAAATAGCCTGCTATTCCTGTATCAATTTACCTAAAAAATCAGTAAAAATTTCTCGTTAGAATTAGTGAGGTTATGCAGTTGAAATATACGCAGTCGAAATAGATGAACGAAAAATTAGCTTTATGGTCAAATTTACATATCTATACTTTAGGTAACAATTGATAACAGCTGCGTTTGATAATTTGTGCTTAAATATAGTTTCTGGTTTAAAGAGGAGTAAATGATGAAAAAGTTTATTGTAATGTGTACTTCATTGTTAGCGGTTTTACTATCTGCATCGAATGTATCAGCTGCTACTGTAGAAGTTTCTTGGACTGAGCCGGAAAAATACCGTGATATACGTTCAGGGGAGCAAAGCCGAAAGCATTTTGAAGCGCGAGTATTTAAGAGTTTAACTGAACACTTTGAAAAAATGGCAGAAAAACTACCTGAAAACCAAACACTAAAAGTAGATGTCACCGATGTGGATTTGGCAGGTGATGTTAATGCTGGCGGTATCCGTCAAATACGTATTGTTAAAGATTTGTATTTTCCCAGAATGAAATTTAGTTATCAATTACTTGATAGCAACAATGAAACGCTAATAAAAGATGAAGTCAACGTTAAAGACATGGGCTTTATGCAAAGCAGTGGTTTGCGTTACAAAAGCAAATCGTTTGGCTATGAAAAGAAGATGTTAGATGAGTGGTTCGCTGAAACATTTAAACCCGAATAATTTTCAAGCTAAGTCGTTATGAATTCAAAAGGCCACAATGTGGCCTTTTCGTTTTCTAAAAAGGAAATTATCTTATTTGTTTTGATTTTAACACTCCCTTTCTAGTTTCATTTTTGACAATTAGTGACTAAGCTATCAAATTAGAATCATTGAAAAAGTATGGAAGCCTTTCTAAATGGTAAAACCTTGGCTAAAACAACTACCAATCCTATTTTGTTTTTCATGTGCACCTAGTTTTGGGTTTGATGCGCAAGATGAAATTTATTCAATGTCACTTGAAGATTTATTGAATGTAAAGGTGACAACCGCTAGTGGTGTTGAAGAGTCTCTTGTGAATGCGCCGGCAGCAATGGTTATCGTAACTGCCAATGATTTTAGACGTCGCGGTTACCAAAGTTTAGTTGATGTACTGGCTGATTTACCAGGATTTGACAATATAGAAACGGGTGGTCATACCCATCTAAATTACTATCAGCGGGGCTATCGTACGCCAACTTCCACTCGCACGCTATTTATGGTTAATGGCATTGTTGATAACCATTTATGGAGTCAAGAATCTTCAATTAGTCGTCAGTATCCAATGTCTAGTATTCTAAGGGTTGAGGTTTTATACGGGCCAGCTTCTGTACATTACGGACCGAATGCTTTTTCAGGCATTATTAATGTCATTACAAAAAATGCCAAAGATGCCGTTGAAGGGGCAAATGAAGTTTCTGTTAGAGGTGAACTAGGAAGTTGGAACTCTAAAGCGGCAGAGCTTGCTATTAGAGGGAAAAAGAACGGTTTTGGTTATAGTGTTTCCACAAGATGGTTTTCAAGCGATGAAGAAGATCTGTCAGATCGCTGGGGCTTTTTGGAAAACCGCCATTACAATAATGCTGATATTTGGGGGCCAATTCGCGATATAACCAATGATAGAATGAAATTGGACCATTATGCTGATGAAACTGATGATGTTGGCCTCATTGCTGATTTTTCATATCAAGATTGGCAGTTTGGTGGTTTGTATTGGAAAATTGATGAGGGCTACGGTACTACTTTTGCAGGTGATAGAGGGCAGGCCAACGGTGATTGGCGCAAAAGTTCACATCAATATTATATCCGTCATGATAAGAGAATTAACGATAATATTCAGTTGAAAAGCTTTGCGCTATATCGCGAAAGTCATATTTGGGGCAATTGGAGTGAAGCCGAACCTGACTGGCGTACAGGCATGCAAAATTATGCTTTTGTTAGCCATACCAATTGGCGTACGACAAGTGATGCTTACGAATTGAAACAAGATTTATCTTATGATTTAAATGAAGAATATAAAGTCTTGGTGGGTTGGCGTTATAAATATAGTGATGTAACAAAATCGCACGATGTTCCTGGTTATTGGTCAGGAAGTTATAGTTCGACTACACCAGTGACAGATCTTGGTCCTCACGGTTTTGGTGCTGGGATTTTTCATAGTACAGATCCTGTCTATAGTTTTAGTGCCTACCCTAAGAGTGAAGTACCAGATGAAAATCGTGAAACATTTCAAGATCAAGGGTTATATGTTAGTACAATATATCAATCTCAACAGTGGGGATTTAATTTAGGGTTACGTTACGATGATAACAGTATTTGGGGCTCTGAACTTTCACCAAGGCTTGCAGCAACTTATAAGTTAGACAATAACAAAACGGTATTTAAAGCGGTATATGGTGAAGCATTTCAAGAACCACCGGCTCAGCAGCTTTATGGTGGTTGGAGTGGACGACGAGCGAATGCTAACTTACAACCAGAAGAAATGAAGAATATTGAATTTATTTTAATGCATCAAACTGATAACTGGTTGCATGATGCGTCTCTTTATTTTGCCCAATATGAAAATGTTATTCGTGAATCAGCGATTAATGACGCTGAGCGTGATATATGGGGGATTGAATACCGAGGTCAGTTCGAGTATCCGAATTTTATAAAGAATATGGGCAATATTAGCGGTAATTTTTATTACACTTGGACCAAAGCTAAAACCAGTCTTACTTATGATCACCAGCAAGCAGCTTGGGTAGATAATGACGATCGTCTAGGTGATATCGCGCCACATAAAATAAACATGTCTGTTTTTGTGCCAGTAACAGAGCGTATTGGGGTTAATTTAAAAGGGAATTTTTATTCTCGAACCTCGCTATATTCACGAAATCCATTAGCAGAACAAGGCATAAAGCTTGGTTCAAAAGTTATATTTGATGCTGCTTTAAGCTACCAGTTTGAGCAGATTCAGTTAAATGCTAAAATTGAAAACGTCTTTGATCGAGAAGTGATGGCGCCTGGCATCAGAAATGCAGATTCTGGCAATGACTTTAGCCAGCGAAGTAAAGGTTATGCTAACTCACTGACACCATTGCCGGGTAGATCTTTTTGGTTAACGCTACAGTATCAATATTAGCTGTAGCTTTGCTCAAAGTTAGCGAGTGTTTTTAATAATAATTCTATTTTCTTTACCAGCGAAACCAGTTGCTTTTCATCTTGGCTTTTTTGCCATATCAGTAACTCGTCTGCTACTTCTTCAACATAAGGCTGAAACGTATCTGAGTTTGCCGTAAACCCAGCATCAGCTTTAAAAATAGCTTTAAATTTGGCTTTTTCCTTAGAACGTAAATCTAATAAAGTTGCGTCTGCAGCGAGAGATTTTTTTAATATAATTGAAATATTATCAATCAAGTGCTGGTTAAGTGTATCTGTCATATCGTTGTACTAGCTGATGTAATTCGGCGCAATTATGCCAGATTAATTGGCGTTTTGTTAGTTCTTCCTGCTATTTCTCTGACCAATTTTGGCATTAAAAATCCGGGTAATATGGCCATCAATTCATTAACTATTTTTATTGCTTCTTGTTCTTTGACGTCAAAGTGAGCAACGTTTTGTACCGGATCAAACATGTGTAAATAATAGGGTTGAATATTACAATCAAACAAAGATTCTGATAACTCAGCCAAGATTTGGGCATTGTCATTAATGTTTTTCAGTAACACGGTTTGATTATAAAGAAATATATTTGCCGCTAATAAAGGTTTAATCGCATTTTTAAATTGTAAGTTAATTTCATTTGCATGATTGATATGAAAAACAATCACAGGTTTTAACCTTGAGTGGCTGAGCAAATGCACAAGCGCTTGCGTTATTCTTTGTGGGATAACTACAGGAAGTCGAGAGTGAATGCGTAAGCGTTTTACATGTGGGATGTTTTCTATTTGCTGGATCAGCCAGCTAAGGTGCTCATCAGAGGCCATAAGCGGGTCACCACCGCTGAATATGACTTCGTTTATCTCAGTATGCGACTTTATGTATTCTAGCGCCTGTTGCCATCTCGCTTTGTTTGGGTTGTTATCTTGGTAGGGGAAATGGCGGCGAAAACAGTAGCGACAATTAATTGCACAGCCTGATTTAACAATCATCAAGACTCTATGTTTGTATTTATGCAGTAATCCTTCGGCGACAGAGTCGTGCTCTTGCAGTGGGTCGAGCAAGTAATCGTCTTTCTCAATAAACTCATCACTTAGCGGCATTACTTGTTTTAATAGTGGGTCTTCAAAATTTCCTTTTTCCATGCGCGCAATAAATGGACGAGGCACTCTTACAGGAAAAAGCTTTCGGGCATTGAAATGCTGCAAATACTTATTTGGCTCTATTTCTAAAGCTTCAAGCAGTTTTTTAGGGTCAGTCACCACATTTGCCAATTCTTTTTGCCAAGAAATGTGCAAATTTTCGTTCATTTGGGTTATTATCTGCGGCGTTTCTATTTTCAATTTTTTAATCTCTGCGTTATCTACGTTAGTAAAAGAGAACAATAAATATGGCTAATTTCAGCACAAACCAATTTAAAGCCGGTCTCAAATTAATGATCGACGGCGAACCATGTAACATTTTAGAAAATGAACTTGTTAAACCGGGCAAAGGCCAAGCATTTAACCGAGTTAAAATTCGTAAGCTAATTTCAGGTAAAGTTTTAGAGAAAACCTTTAAGTCGGGTGAGTCATGTGAAGGCGCCGACGTAATGGATACTGAACTTGCTTATTTGTATGCTGATGGTGAATTCTGGCATTTTATGAATAATGAGACGTTTGAGCAAATCGCTGCAGATGAAAAAGCAGTTGCTGATACGCAAAAATGGCTGGTTGAGGGTGACATTTGTACTATTACCTTATGGAATGGTGCGCCAATTTCAGTTACTGCTCCTAACTTTGTTGAGTTAGAAGTGACTGAAACTGATCCTGGCCTAAAAGGCGACACAGCGGGTACTGGCGGTAAACCAGCAACCTTAAATACAGGTGCTGTTGTGCGTGTACCGCTATTTATTCAAATAGGTGAAGTTGTTAAAGTTGATACCCGTTCTGGTGAATATGTATCACGAGCAAATAAATAACATTAATTTGTAAATATTTTGTATTAGTGACCCAAAAAATAAAGCTCCATAATTGGAGCTTTATTTTTTAAGCCTATAACCAATACCAGTTAATAATAGGTATCTGTGCCGTTATGTGCTTGTGGGTCAACAATGATTTCTTCAAAATCAACTTCAAAACTGTGATTGTCTTCTATGTTGGCCAAATAGACTGTTCGCGTAGAACCGTCAATCCAAGTAACAGTACCGCTCCCCTTCTTGCTACCACATTTCATACCTATGTGAATGTCGTTAAATTCCATTGATCCCCCTTGCTTACGCAGATGCTACAAGCCTACGTGCTTAGATTTTTATTTGTTCATTAAGTTCAATATTTAAATTAACTGATTTCTTTACTATTGAATAATTAAACGCTTTTATGTGGATAAAATTTCACAGTGATTTTCATTATAGAGTGAAAATTCATCAAATCTAGTGCTTTTTATGGAAAAATGCAGTGACCGAGAACGGTTTGTTCGTAAGCACCTGTTACTGCTGGAATATTACCAAAAATATTTTTATCATAAGCGTAGGCGAGCCAGGCAAATGCCATTGCTTCTAGTGCATCGTTGGGTATTGTATCGGGTAGGTTTGTGAATTCAAAAGTGTTAAGTTGTTGCTTTAATTGATTTTTTAAATGTTTGTTATAAGCGCCACCACCACATAAAAATACCTTGCCATGGTGAGCAATACGTTTGATTTCTGTAGATATAGTGGCTGAGGTTAAGGCACATAATGTCGCTTGTACGTCTTCCGCATTGCAGTTTTTACGGTTAATTTTTTGTTGAATCCACGGCAAATGAAATACTTCACGGCCAGTACTTTTAGGCGCTTGTTGCTTGAAATACGAATCGGATAAAAATGCAGAAAGTAACGCTTGGTCTATTTGCCCTGATGCGGCCCAATTACCATTTTCATCATATAAACCAGAAAAGTGCTGTTGGTACCATTCATCCATTAGGCCATTGCCTGGACCAGTATCAAATCCCAATACGGCGTTATTTTTATCTTTTGGTAAATAGGTAATATTGGCGATACCGCCGATGTTCACGATAAAGACATCGTCTTCAATATCAGCAAATATCGCTTGATGAAATGCAGGTACTAAAGGCGCTCCTTGTCCGCCAAGAACAATATCTTTTTGTCTAAAATCGCCGATAACACGAATATCGGTTCTTGAGGCTAAAGTTTGATTACAGCCTATCTGCAAGGTAAAGGCATGCTCTTGATTTGGACGATGCCTAATGGTTTGACCATGATTACCAATTGCGGCGATATCTGCTGCTGATAAATGCTCTTGTTGTAAAAACCGCTTAATAGCCTCAGCAAATAATTGGGCAAGTTTTTTATCTAAACTAAAAGCTAATTCTAACTCGTTAGCTTTTGTTTGATACAGTGAAGTGATTTCTTGCTGAATTTCTTTGCTATATGCTTGATAGAAACTCGCTTTTAACTCGATTTTATTATCACTAAAGTCAACGAGCGCAAGGTCAATACCGTCGGCGCTAGTGCCCGACATTAAACCAATGTATAACTGAGGTATAGGTTGCTGGCTATTTGACATAAGGGGTTAGTCATCAGCCGCGCGAGTTTCTGCTGATTTATTAGACGACAACATAGTTAATAACGCCTGCTTAGAACCAGACAAGTCATCTAATCTTTCTTGTGCAAGCGCGGCAAATTCTGTTTTGTATTTTTTATTAATCGGTTGAGCGTCAGGTAGTTTTACTGTTCTGGGATTGCGGTGCACGCCGTTAAGTAAAAATTCATAATGTAAATGCGGGGCTTGTGACATCCCAGTTGAGCCAACATAACCAATAACCTGACCTTGTTTTACACGCTGTCCTTTTTTTACCGCGCGTTTAGAAAAGTGCAAATACTTAGTTACTATGCCATTACCATGCTGGATAAATACATAATGGCCATTGTATTTGTTATAGGTTGAATGAGTAACCTTACCATTACCAGCAGCAACCACTGGTGTCCCTTTGTTTGCTCTGTAGTCTGTACCACGGTGGGCTTTCCAGCGCTTTTGAATCGGGTGGAAGCGTTTCGGTTTAAAATTAGAGCTGATATATTTGAAATTTACTGGTGCGCGTAAAAATGCTTTGCGCATGCTTTTGCCACTTGGCGTGTAATACTCACCATCTTTAAAACGAATAGCTTGAAATGGATCGTCTTGGTTAACAAATTCAGCAGCAAGAATTTTTCCTGTGCCAATATATTCACCATCAACATATTGGTTTTCAAAAACAACATGGAAGCTATCACCTTTGCGAATATCTAAGGCAAAATCAATGTCCCAACCAAATATATTTGCCAAGCTAATAATTTGGCTGTCGTTTAGCCCCGCAGTAATGCCAGCGTTCCAAAAATTTGATGTTATGACACCGTGAGCAATCGATTCACGAATTTCGACTGTTTTAGATTCTTTATGAGACTCGTATCCTGATTCAGTGCGATTAACAAATAAGGTATCTGTTTTTGAGAGAGGATATTCAAGTGCAATAAGCTTTTTATTGTTATCTTGGCCTATGCGAAGTGTATCGCCAACATTAAGTTTTTTAAGTAGTTTACTATCTTCACCTTTTGCACTGGCAACTTGATGTGTTGTTTTTGCACTAAAACCTAAACGCTTAAATATTTTAGCCAGCGAGTCACCGCTTTTTACTTTAGCGGTTTTCCAGGTGAGGTTTTGGTGTATTGGATTTGACTGAGCGTTATCTGTGGTTTTAGTGTTGATTTCTGAGCTATCAAGTGTTGCAGCTTCAGGAATATCAAGCTGATAGCGTTTACCTATAATCAACGATTCTTGTTCAGTTTGACGACTCGCTGTCGCTTTTTCTGACGGCACAAGCATCAGCAATAAAATTAATATACTGAAAGAAGAGAGAACATACTTATGCTGTTTAGGTAATTCTAAATATAAATTCTTGATATTTTTCAAATCGTTACTACTTTTTCTGCGATCTTATATACGACAGTTGTCGTTTACTATAACAAAAAATACTCAATGAAACAGCTATAGGGTTTTCACCTGCGCTATTTATGCAGTAGAATTCGTCAATTATCGAGAAGAACCCCCTATCACGAGGCCAAATTAATGACCGATGTCAGCCAAGCGTTTGCCGAACTTAAACGCGGTGCAGAAGAAATTTTGTTAGAAGATGAATTATTAGCAAAGCTAAAAGACGGAAAACCACTAAAAATAAAGGCTGGTTTTGATCCAACAGCACCAGATTTGCATTTAGGACATACGGTTTTAATCAATAAGCTCCGTCATTTTCAACAGCTTGGTCATGAAGTTATTTTCTTAATAGGTGACTTTACCGGGCTTATTGGCGATCCAACCGGTAAAAATGTAACACGTAAGCCGTTATCTAAAGAAGATGTACTAGCTAACGCTGAAACATATAAAGAACAAGTGTTTAAAATTTTAGATCCTGAAAAAACACGTGTGGAGTTTAACTCTACTTGGATGGATAAACTTGGCGCTGCTGGCATGCTTAAGTTGGCATCTCGTCAAACGGTAGCGCGTATGATGGAAAGGGATGATTTTAAAAAGCGTTATGCTGGCGGTCAGGCTATTGCTATCCATGAATTTATGTATCCGTTAGTGCAAGGTTGGGATTCAGTTGCGTTGGAATCTGATGTTGAGCTTGGTGGCACCGATCAAAAATTCAATTTATTGATGGGCCGTGAGCTACAAAAAGCGGAAGGGCAGCGACCACAAACAGTATTAATGATGCCATTATTGGAAGGTTTAGACGGCGTACAAAAGATGTCTAAATCATTGGGCAACTATATCGGTATTACTGATTCACCAACTGAAATGTTTGGTAAAATCATGTCTATTTCTGATGACTTGATGTGGCGTTATTATCAATTATTAAGCTTTAAGCCTTTAGCTGAAATTGAAGGGTATAAAGCAAAAGTTAACGATGGTGCTAATCCTAGAGATATAAAAATTGAGTTGGCAAAAGAACTTATTGCGCGTTTTCATGACGAGACGGCGGCAGAAGCTGCTCACCAAGAATTTATTAATCGCTTTCAAAAAGGTGCTATGCCTGATGACATGCCAGAGCTTGAAGTTGCAACAGAAAATGGCCAAATTGCGATAGCAAACCTATTAAAAGAAGCAGGTTTAGTAGCAAGTACTTCTGAGGCAATGCGCATGATCAAACAAGGCGCAGCTAAAATAGAAGGCGAAAAAATTGCTGACAATAAATTAATTGTCGAATCAGGCACAACGGCAGTCTATCAAGTCGGTAAACGTAAATTTGCGCGAGTGACTGTCGCTTAAACTTAATACTCCTTCATATTAAAAAACCAGCCAAGGTTATGAAAATAACGGGCTGGTTTTTTTGATCCTGAATCTGGAAATAATGAATATTTTGAGTTTGGGTTAGTCAGTCTCTATTGCTTACTCAACAGGCTTAACAAACTTCAAAACAAATCTGTCGGTACTATCTCTATTAGTGCGAGAATCTCTGAAAATATTGTAATCTCGGCTATCTTTTGGGTTAGCTAATATGTTTGAGTCTGTATCTAGAACAAATCCAGCTTGTGACACTTCATCAATAACAAACTGCTTGTCGATACGATGTAGCGTTTTAACATCGTTAGCTTGTGTGCCAGCTTTCGCACTATGATCAACAATAACAAATGATGCACCAGGCTTAAGTGCGTTGTACAAGTGGCGGTTCATGG
>Ga0070724_10002397_pt1 | contig 10409 bp, 8 predicted proteins | sample tdDd001_FD_67278 | JGI IMG/M metagenome (GOLD analysis project Ga0070724, IMG submission 67278) | Marine sediment microbial communities from the Atlantic coast under amendment with organic carbon and nitrate - tdDd00.1 | ecosystem: Environmental > Aquatic > Marine > Coastal > Sediment | place...
TGCTTCTTCATCCATCCATGATCTAACAATTCTAATTGCTGTAGGGCGGCCTTGGTTACGACTTACTGCTTCTAAATCTTTTAAATAATCAAAACTGTGTAGCTCTTGTAGAAAATTATTATCAACTAGAGGGCTTCTCCAATTGATATGATTTCCGATATCTAATGTTTGGCCACAAAGAGTAATAGTGCCATTTGCAATTTGCTTACCTAAAACAGCATCGCCATCAATACAGTCTTTAGGAGTTATATTTAAGTTGCTTGGAACATAATCATCGTACTCTATAAAGTCATATATTGGAGTGTTATAATATAGTTTTGTGAAGTAGTTTGTTACGTAGTCAAATACTTGATTACAAGAAAAATGTTTTCTTGTATATAAATAGTTATTGATAGTTTCTAGTTTTTTAATATTTTTCATAATATATCTAATTTATTATTATTGGCCGTAAAAAGCAACCGTAAAATTAAAATTCTTGCAAAAACACTGTATTTAAGGTATAAAATTAATATATAACTTAAGTACGATAGTTAAAACACACACTAAAGATAGTTTAGTACATAAATAGAGAAAAGAAAAGTGAAATTTTTAGACGAAGCAAAAATTTTTATAAAATCAGGTGATGGCGGCGCAGGCGCTGTGTCATTTAGAAGAGAAAAAAACATTCCTAGAGGTGGCCCAGATGGTGGTGACGGACAAAGGGGTGGTTCAATTATATTTGTAGCATCACAATCAATGAATACGTTAATTGATTATAGATACGTGCAGCATTTTAAAGCTAGCCGTGGTGGTCATGGTATGGGTAGATTACGTTCAGGTAAATCATCTGAGGATATTGTTCTAAGGGTTCCAATTGGTACTCAAGTGATTGATGATGATACAAATGAAGTTCTATGCGATATGCTAGAGGATGGCCAAAGATATATAGCTTTACAAGGTGGTGAAGGTGGTAGAGGTAATGCTCACTTTAAGAGTGCAACTCACCAAGCACCAAGATTTTCAGGTGATGGATTCCCTGGCGAAGAGAAATGGGTTTGGTTAAAACTTAAACTTATTGCTGATGTTGGTTTCTTAGGCTACCCAAATGCAGGTAAATCTACATTTATTTCATCTGTTTCAAATGCGAGACCAAAAATTGCAGATTATCCATTTACAACTCTTCAGCCTCACTTAGGTATGGTTAGAGTTCATAGCACTGATATGGTACTGGCTGATTTACCAGGTTTAATCGAAGGTGCTTCAGAAGGTATTGGCTTAGGTCATAAATTTTTAAAACACTTATCAAGATGTTCTGTAATGCTACATTTAATTGATGCAACATCTTCAAAAGAAGAAATTGTAGATGCATATTATACATTAAGAGATGAGCTTGTAAATTATGATGAAGATTTAGCAAATAAAAATGAAGTTATTTCATTAACTAAAATTGATGCTGTTGATCCAGAAGATCTAAAAGAGAAAAAAGAGTATCTTGAGGCTGAAATTGGTAAATCGGTATTTGCGATTTCATCAGTAACTAAGCTTAACTTAGATGATGTTCTAAATTCATTAGCGCATGTTGTAGATGAAGACAGAGAAGAAAAATTTGCTTTAGCAGCCAAAGCACAAGATGCCAAAGATGCTAAAGAAAAAGAGTTAACTAAAGAAGATATCTACATCGAAGAAGATGAGGAAGATACTCCAGACTGGGAGTTGTAACAAACTAAAATAATCACTTCTTCTTTTATTTTTTCGCTCATGTACTAGTTGTACACCTTGCTGGAAAAATAAAAAAATAATTATATTATTTTAGAGTTGTTACAATACTTAGTTAAATTGCTGTTTTTTAGTATTGTTGCAACTTGGATTAAATAGATAAAAAATAAAAAGAACTGCTCATGCAGTTCTTTTTTTATCGATAATTAGAATGTTTAGCTGGCGATTTTTTGATTCTTGCAGCCTAAAAACTGATTAACAAAAACTCGATTGGGCCAACCATAGAAAAATTTATCTCCAAGAAAGTAAGAGTTTCTAAAGGCCACACTTTCTGCTACATTATCAGTTAGTCCAAAAACCCAGTGCTGTAGCATATTGGCTAACTCTTTTGTTTTGTTAATTTCATAGCGTTGAGTAAATAGAGAATGATCTTTAGATAGATTTTCTAGCTCTACCATTTCATTTGTTCTAGCACCAGCTTTAAAAATGCAGAGTAAAGAATGACTGTCATTAATGAAAAACTTTGTATGACAAATATCTAAAATAAATTCTAGATGAAGTTCATCAAATCCAAGAGATATTGAATCTTCTTTAGAAATGTTATTGAGAATATATTGTACTGCATCAATGTTTACCGGTGTACAGTCAGAAATATCAGAGCGAACATTAAAACTTAAACTTTGCTCTGAAAACTCTGCTATAACACAACCTTTAACTACTTGAGATGTTGCAATAGGAGAGGAGGAAATAAGTAACTTCTTTTCTCCGTATAAAGATATATATTCCTTTATCATAAAACGAAATCCCTTTGTTAGGCAAGATATTGCTATTATAATAGAGAATTAAAAATAAGCAAGAATTTTAATTACTTATTTATAGGTATTATAATTGGATTTTCGACTCGTTATAGCTTTTTACAAGATTTTTCATTTCTTGAGATATTTTTACACCTCTAAATTCTTTGGTTAGTGCGTCTTCTAAACCAAGCTTTTGTGTTGTGTACCGGCTGTGTAAAGTCATTAATCCAATGCCTGAAAAATACGACCATTGCCTCATAGTTTTGTAAACTCCAAAAGCATGATGTAGGTGGTTATAAGCTGTTTCTTTTACTGTTAATGCTTTTTCAATCTGCCATCCATTGATTAGTCTTGAGTGTATGTTTAAGGGATTAATTTCCATTTCCAAACCTCGTTGCTTGATATCTATTACGGTGTTGTCATGCAATATTATTTCACAGCGAGTTAATCGTTTTATTCTAGGATCCATAAAAAAATCCATAAAAGTTATTGGTTAAAAAGGTATTATAGCTATAGGTGTTTTTATAATCAAGGTCTCTTTTATTGCTTTACATAAACAATAGTAAATAAAAGTTGCGATTTTTAGTCAAAAAATGTATACTTTGAAACATCTTAATTTATAAAAGAGAAAGAGTTATGAAAAAATTATTATTAATAGCTTTTAGCGTTATGGCTTCAGCTCAAGCATATGCTATTAGCGATAAAGAATTTACATTACAAGAAGTAGAAAATTACATGGGCAGTTTAACTAGTTTTTCTGCTAGCTTTGATCAGGTAGTTCCAGGCGAAGAATTTTCAAGAGGCGAGCTATATATTAAAAAGCCTGGTAAGTTTTTATGGCAGTATAAAGTTCCTAATAAGGTTAAGATAGTATCAAATGGTGGGTTAGTATATTTTGTTGATCAAGAAACAGATCAAACTACTCAGGTTCCCAATACAGGTATTTTATTCTCATTATTAAGTAAAAAAAATGTAAGCTTTAATACAAAGCATTTAAAATTACAGAGCTTAACTCAAACAAATAAAAGAGTAAAAGTTGACCTTATTGCAAAGGTTGATGATAATGAAGTTCCGGTAGCGATAATTTTCAAAAAGTTGAAAACCGATAAGCTTAGCTTAATGAAAATTATGTCAAGAAATCAACTTGATCAAATGATAGTGGTGAGTCTGTATAATCAAGATGAAAATGCAGAAATAGATAAAGACATATTTAAAGTAGAAATTGAAGATGAATTCTAAAAATCAAAAAACAAATAAACAAATATTACAAGCTAGATTAGTAGCTCTAGATGTATTACTAGATATTTTTAAACAAAAGCAAGCATTAGATACTAGCTTTGAAAACAAAGTAAGAGATTTATCAAAGCAAGATAAGAACTTTTCTTTTGCATTACTTAACTTCGTGTTAAGACATACTGTAGCAATTGATGCAGTTATAAATGAGTATATGGAAAAGCCTTTTAAACCTAATTCAATAGAAAGACAAATTCTAAGAATAGGTTTAGCTCAATTATTCTTTATGGACTCAGTAGAAGAGTTCGCATGTATTCATACTTCTGTTGAAGTTGCAAAAATTAGAGCAAAATCTTCAGCTAAAGTTATTAATGCTGTATTAAGAACAGCTCAAGATAAAGCTTTTGACTTTTTAGATGAAAATTCAGAATTAATGTATCAAGTTCCAGCTTGGTTAGATGAAAAATTAAATAAAGACTACCCTCAAAAATCAGCTTCAATTAAATCAGCTATGCTTAAGCAGGGTAAAGTTTATGTTCGTTTAAGAGCGCGTCCTGCTCAAGAGTTTTTAAAGAAAAATGCCTATATGGTTAAAGACCTTTCAGGTGCTTGGGAACTTAAAGAAGGAACAGATGTTAATACAATTCCAAAACTTGATGAGTTTAGTGTATATATTCAAGATATTGCATCGCAATTAGTTGGTTATACTTTAGCAACTAAAATTGAACAAGATGGCAAGCTAGAAGATAAACTTAATGTTTTAGATATGTGTGCAGCACCGGGTGGTAAAACTATTCAACTACTTGATATGCTACCTTATGCAAATATTACAGCTTGTGATAATAATGAAAATCGTTTAGAAATATTAAAAGATAATTTAGCAAAAGCATGCCCAGATGAACAGGCTAGAATTAATGTTGAATTATCTGATGCTACAAAACCTAGCTTTGCTAAAGATTCATTTGACTATATTTTACTTGATGCTCCATGCTCAGGTTTAGGAATTAGCAGAAAGCATATTGATGTTCTACATTTAAGAAATCCAGAAGAAGTAAAATCAGTAGTAGAGCTACAACAGCAAATTTTACCAAAAGCATTTGACTTATTAAAACCAGGTGGAGTAATGATGTACTCAACATGTTCATTGTTAAAAGATGAAGGAGAGCATCAAGTTAATAAATTCTTAGCTGAAAATGAAAATGGTAAAGTGGTTAATATCGCAGATGTATTTTATGAATTTGGTAATGTTACAAGAGAAGGTTTCTTAAGAACTTTTCCTACAGAAAATATTGATGGTTTCTTTATGGCTTTGATTGCTAAAAAATAAAAGTCAGTAAAAAAGTCATTGACAATTTAAGATAGAAAAACATAAAAGGTTATATTTCTAAATTTACACTTTATATTTGGTTTTTAATTTTTTAAATAGGAAGTTTTAAGATATGGACAATAAAATTCTAGCACCATCGCTAATTTCAGCGAAATTTGATAACTTAGAAGGTTTTATGGATAAACTAGAGCAGTCAAAGGCTGAATGGTTACACATAGATGTTATGGACGGTCACTTTGTGCCAAACCTATCATTTGGGTCAAAAATTATCGAGACTTTAAGGTCTAAGTCTACATTATTTTTTGATGTTCATATGATGGTAGAAAACCCATCGAACTTTATGCTTGAGCATATTGCGAATTCAGGAGCTGATTTGATTTCAATTCATTATGAGGCTTGTGACTGTGTAAATACTACTTTGAAAAAAATTAAATCATATGGATCTAAAGCTGGCTTAGCAATTTCTCCTGAAACAAACCTTATAGATGTTGGAGAATATTTAAAAAATGTAGATCATGTTTTAATAATGTCAGTTAACCCAGGGTTTGATGGTCAAGACTTTTTACCAGAATCTGTAGATAAAATTAAGCAAATAGTTAAATATAGAAAAGATAATAATCTAAACTTTACAATTGGTGTTGATGGGGGTGTTTGCCCTAATAACGCTCAATTTATTGCATCATTAGGAGTTGATATTATTGTAATGGGATCTGCTATTTTTAGAAATGGTAAGTTCTATAAAAATATAGATGCCTTTCATGGCCTAATAAACCAGTAAATTCCCATATTTCTAAGTTTTAAAATACCCGCAATGCAATTGCGGGTATTTGATTTATGTTATATTTTAATCTATTTTATTGCCTTAAATCAAAGAAGCTCCTTGTAAATTGCTAATCTTTAGTATAATATTATATAAAAATATAGGTATTAAATAAATGCCTACTAAAAAATAAAAACAATAAAAATAAGAAGGGATTTAGGATGGGCGTGTTAAAGCTTATATCTATGAAGGTTAAACTGTTAATTTTATTATTAATGATGCTTGTATCAATGATTATTACGAATACAATAATGTTAAAAGAAGAAATGATTACTTTTGAACCATTAGATATTATTATTGCATCGGGTATTTATTTAGATAAAATTTATGAAAAAGAAGAAAAGTTGTTTATAACTAATGTTATAACTCTTTTGCCAATTTTCATAATTGTGTCAATTTTATTTATTATGATTATGATTGATTTTAACTCTTCTTTAAAAAGATTAACATCTGATATGACAAAATTAGCTGATAATGATACGGCAGTTAAAGTAGATTTATCAAGAAAAGATGAAATTGGAACAATGGCTAGGTGTGTTGAAATTTTTAAGAAGAATACTCTAGAGAGAATTCGCTTAGAAGAGGAAGCAGAATCTGAAAAAGTTCGTTTAGCAGAAGAAAATAGAAATAAAATTCAAACAATTACTTCAGATATTGCTCATGGATCTTCAGCAGTAGAAGAGCATATTAGTGGAATTTCAACAGCGGCATCAGAATTATCATCAACATTAGAAGATATTGGCACTAAAGTAGATGAAACAAGTAATATGACAATGTTAGCTCAAGAAGAGTCTGAAAAGGGTAATGCTACAATTCAAGAATTAAATAGCAGTGCTTCAAAAATCGGAGAAGTTGTTAAGTTAATTCAAGAAATTGCAGAAAAAACAAACTTACTTGCTTTAAACGCATCAATTGAAGCAGCAAGAGCAGGTGATGAAGGTCGTGGATTTGCCGTTGTAGCAGAAGAAGTTAAGAAATTAGCTCAGCAAACATCAACAGCAACAAGTGATATTTACTCACAAGTTAATATGATTCAATCAAATAGTGATAATAGTGTAAAAGCTATTGAAAACATTGGTAAGCAAATTAATGCTATTAATGAGTTCACTCAGCACTTAGTTGTTTCTATGACAGAGCAAAGAACTGCGACAAATGATATTTCAGAAAGAATGTCACAAGCTTCAGATGGAGCAAAAGAAGTATCATATAAGATTCAAGAGATTAGATCTTAAATAATCTTGAGATAAATAATAATTTAAAAGCACCTATTTATAGGTGCTTTTTTGTTAAATATATCTATGGTGAATGTTTTTTTGATTAAAGACAACTTTAAGTTAGAGTTATGTTATTTTTTTTATTTATCTATTTATTTTATATCTTAGATATCTCTTGTTATTGACTTTTGTATATACTGATGAGTTGCATAGGTATTACTAAAGAAATACCTATAAAGCTATTATTAATATAATGTTTTTGTTTGTTTGATTATAGCTATTATATTTGTTATCATTTTTTTATAAAAATAACAATAAAATAAAGGAATATTATAATGTCTATTCTGAAACATATAAAAATTAAAACAAAATTACTGGCTCTGGTTGGCGCAACACTAGCTGCTTTAGCTATTTTAAGTGTGATTGGAATTAAGCAAGAGGTTGACGTGTATAAAGAAGGAAAAGTTAATCAAATTAAAGCAATTGTTGACTTTTCTTATACAAGACTTGAAGATCTTTATGCGAAAATGAATGAAAGAGGTCTATCAGAAGAATATATTAGAAATTTATTTAATAGCGAAATGAATGCTATGAAATATGACAATGGCGCAGGTTATGTATTTTTAATTTCTCAAGATGGTACAATGATTTTAAACCCTAATTTACCGCATCTTAATGGTAAAAATCAGTTAGGGCTAGTTGATATTAACGGTACTCCTTGGGTTAGAAAAGTTATCGATGTAGCAAAATCTTCAGATCCAAATGATTTAGCAGAATACTTCTTGAAAAAACCAGGTACTGGTGAAATTGTTGCAAAACAAAGCTATGCTAGATACTTTGCTCCTTTAGATGTTGTGGTTGCAACAGGCATGTACTTTGATGATGTAGAAAAAGAACAAGAAAGATTAACTGCTGAGGCAATAGAGTTATTTACTATTATTCTTATTGTAATTTTAGCTATTTCATTTATTATTTTAAGAGACTTTAATGCTGCTCTTAAAAAGTTAAAAGAAGACATGACAGAGCTAGCTAATAATAACGTAAGCGTTAACCTTGACTTAACAAGAGAAGATGAGGTTGGTGAAATGGCTGACTGTGTAGAAATTTTTAAAACTAATACTATCGAAAGAATGCGTTTAGAAAAAGAATCTGAAGCAGAGAAAACTCGTTTAGCGGAAGAAAATAGAGGCAAAATTCAAACAATTACATCAGATATTGCGCAAGGTTCATCAGCAGTAGAAGAACATATTAGTGGAATATCAACAGCAGCATCAGAATTATCATCAACATTAGAAGATATTGGAGCAAAAGTAGATGAAACAAGTAATATGACAATGCTAGCTCAAGAAGAGGCAGAAAAAGGTAATGGTACAATTCAAGAGTTAAATAATAGTGCTGTTAAAATTGGAGAGGTTGTTAAACTAATTCAAGAAATTGCAGAGAAGACAAATCTATTAGCGCTTAACGCATCAATTGAAGCGGCAAGAGCAGGCGATGAAGGTCGTGGATTTGCAGTTGTGGCAGAAGAGGTTAAGAAACTGGCTCAACAAACATCTCAAGCAACAAGTGACATTTACTCACAAGTTAATATGATTCAACTGAACAGTGATAACAGTGTAAAAGCTATTGAGAATATTGGTAAACAAATTAACTCAATTAATGAATTTACACAGCATTTGGTTGTTTCTATGACAGAGCAGAGGACTGCAACTAATGATATCTCGGAGAGAATGACTCAAGCATCAGATGGTGCAAAAGAAGTATCATATAAAATTAAAGAAATACGAGCATAATACTCAAGTATTATACGAAAAAATGATTTACAACAAAAAAACGCAGTTTTCTGCGTTTTTTTGTATAAGTAAAAGGTTCAGCTTTTTCTGATAGTTAGTTGCTTTCTGTATTTCTTTATGCATATTTGCAAAAAAAGAGAGATATTGACATATATCTATTTATTTTGATAGCCTTTTTATATGTGCAATTTTTATGCATAAAAAACAAAAATAAAAACGGAGTACAAAAATGAATTTTTTAAGCAAGTTTAGTATTAAAGCTAAGCTAATTACATTGATATTAGTAATTTTAGCATTTATTACTATTAACGATATTCAAGTTATATCAAAAATGGTAGAGCAAAATAAAAATGGGAAAATGGAGAAAATAACTTCGGTTGTTGATGTTGCATATACAAGATTAGAAAAACTTTATGGCAAAATGAATGAAAGAGGACTTTCTGAAGATTATATTCGTAAGTTATATTATTCTGAAATTGAAGATATGTGGTATGATAATGGAACTGGCTATATCTTTTTATTTGATAAAGATGGTGTGAATATCAAATTACCAGCAGCTCCAGAAAAGGAAGGAACTTCTTTTTGGAGTGTATCTGATTCTAATGGGAAATACTTTATTAGAGATATTGTTAGAGATGCTGTTTCTAAGGGCTCTTCAGTAACAGATTATCACTTCATTAAGCCAGGTGCACCAGCACCAGCTCCTAAAGTATCATATGCAAGATATTTCCAGCCTTTGAATATAGTAATTGGTACAGGTGTTTATATGGATGATGTTGAACGAGAAAATGCAACAATAAAAAAAGAAATTATTACTAGGTTAGTTATATTATTTATTATTATTTTAGTTATTTTTGTTATTATATTTTCTGATTTTAATAAAGCTGTAAATAAACTGATTAATAATATGAACAAATTAGCAGATAATGATACAGGTGTTATAATAGACTTATCAAGAAAAGATGAGGTTGGTAAAATGGCTGCATGTGTTGAAATATTTAAAACAAGTATTATTGAAAGAATGCGCTTAGAAGCAGAATCTGAGTCTGAAAAAAACCGTCTTGAATCAGAAAATAGAGATAAAATATTAGCGATTACGACTGATATTGCTCATGGATCTTCAGCAGTAGAAGAGCATATTAGTGGAATATCAACAGCAGCATCAGAACTATCATCGACATTAGAAGATATTGGCACTAAAGTAGATGAAACAAGTAATATGACAATGTTAGCTCAAGAAGAGTCTGAAAAGGGTAATGCTACAATTCAAGAATTAAGTAATAGTGCTGCAAAAATTGGCGAAGTTGTTAGGTTAATTCAAGAAATTGCAGAAAAAACAAACTTACTAGCACTTAACGCATCGATTGAGGCAGCAAGAGCAGGTGATGAAGGTAGAGGTTTTGCCGTAGTAGCAGAAGAGGTTAAAAAATTAGCTCAGCAAACATCAACAGCAACAAGTGATATTTACTCACAAGTTAATATGATTCAATCAAATAGTGATAATAGTGTAAAAGCTATTGAAAATATTAG
>Ga0070724_10002399_pt1 | contig 10403 bp, 9 predicted proteins | sample tdDd001_FD_67278 | JGI IMG/M metagenome (GOLD analysis project Ga0070724, IMG submission 67278) | Marine sediment microbial communities from the Atlantic coast under amendment with organic carbon and nitrate - tdDd00.1 | ecosystem: Environmental > Aquatic > Marine > Coastal > Sediment | place...
AGGTCCAGGCAATCTATGATTAATTGTTTTATTTCGTTGTGTAAGCTCATAATTTATTCAAGTTCTTTTTTAAAGTGATCTTCGAGATCCCGTGTAAGTAGACGCGCCATTTTTGCATCGCCACCGGCTTGTGTATCATACCTGATGTGCTCGATAGTTTCGCCTACTTCAACACGCATCCCAATGGTGCGACGGGGGATTTCATACCAGGCTTCCTGCTTAGTTAAGCCCGATGCATTGGTATGAAGAGTGACAGGTAAAATATCTGTCTTGGTTCTTAGTGCTATATTGGCAGCACCGCGGGCAAAATCATTGATGACAGAGCCAAGGACTGTGCGTGTGCCTTCCGGGAAAATAATTAAGTTAGTCCCGCTGTCTAAAACTTCCTTACAATCATACAGAAGTAAATCTGCACCCCGATTAGGTATATAACCTGCGCAGGCCACAACACCGCGCATAAAAGGGTTTCGCCAGATCCCCTGTTTAACTATGCACCCGGCATTGGGCATTAAGCTTATCAGCACTACGACATCGACCAAGGTTGGATGATTCATGACAACCACCTTGCCTCTCGCTTCGCTCAGTCGTGCCATGTTAACCGGGGTAAGTTTAATGACTCCGGCCCAGCTAAGCATATGGACGAAACCTCTAAACATAATATGTACGGCTTTTTGTACCCGTCTAATTCTCTGCTCTTTCGTTCCCGGCCAAAACCGCAGAAGAGGTAAGATGGTTAGCGAGGTTAGCAGGCCGCCGAGCCCGAAGACGATATAGCAGCTAACGCCTCCTAACCACCTTGGAATATAAGCGATGCCGGTGAGCCTCTTTGCCGGAGTATTATCCAAAATTTAACTGCCAATGGTGTTTAGATAGCGTTCCACTCAGAGGTTGGTTCGTCGCCAGACTATGGAGGATCTCTCCATAGCTCACATCATCTGCCGAAGTAATATTGCCTATGGTGAGCTGTGGCTGGCCAGGCTCAGGTGTTGCGAGCGTCAATACGAAGGCCATAGAGAGCGGCAGTTCTGGCTCATCGGTGAATTGACTATAAACCTGTGGGACCGGTTCATCACCAAAAACAAGCAGAAGTGGAGTGGGGTCTTCGTGAAGCTGTGCGTAAGCCTCTACCAGGGCTTGATAAAGCGTCTCAGAACCTGCGGCAATCGAGGTCGATGAGGCACGGTTTCCCTTGAGTATGCTGTAGATCCCACTGGCGGTATTATGGACCGACTGGCTAAATGCCGTGGGTGAGAGTGCCTCCTGATTTACGACATTATCGAGTAGGCCTAAGGTGCGATTCAGCTCTCCATGTCTGGAGCTGAAGATGGTGCGACATTGCTGCGGCGCATCGCATTGAAAGGCAGCTTCGAGTTGCATCTTGGTCAGAGCACTATAACGCCTGCGTTGCATGGCTGGGACCTGTGCCAGTTTAGGCGCGCCGGGCAGATCTGAATCATGGTCTGATCCAGTTTCTTGCCAATTCTGCCAGTCGCTGGCTAGTTGGTATTGAGGTGACCAGGCTCCCCAAGAACAAATTGAAAATATTAACTGCACCGCTTTGCCTCTGATATGACGATTAAGCCTAGGTTATCCATAACGATATAAATATGAAAAACTCTCATATTCTGCACCAGATCTACGCCTTTGATATAACGATTAAGCCTAGGTTATCCGTAACGATATAAATTTGAAAACTCTCATATTCAGACTGGCAAGACTACTGCCAAATCCGATTTATTCTGCACCAGGTCTACGCCTTGGATATAACGATTAAGTCCGGGTTATCCATAACGAGAAAAATTAGAAAAACTCTTTTATTCAGACTGGCGAGATGACTGCCATATCCGATTTATTCTGCACCAGGTCTACGCCTCTGATATGACTATTGAGTCCGGGTTGTCCATAACGATAAAAAGTAGAAAAAGCTCAAATATTCAGACAGGCAAAACTACTGCCATATCTGATTTATTCTACACCAGATTAATACTTATGATGAAGCGTTTTGAGTTACAGGTGTTGTGATATTGTATCTAGGTGAGCAGAGGATTTAGAAGGGGTTTTTAACCTGCAGTAGGTACACTGCAGGTTAAATTGAGGCGGGTGCTCTTAACTCTATCAATCAGCTAAATGTTTCTTTAGTCTACGAAGGGCTGCCTTCACCTTCTTGCTATTTTCAGGCCCCATTCTGACTAATAACTTTTGTGCATTAGGCAGGGCTTCAAGTTGAGGGTCGACAAATTGATAGTTAACGCTGACACCATCGAGCTCTATGGGTTGTTCAATAATCGGTGCCGCCAGCATGACGTCTATGGCCTCTAGCATGCGCTCATTAAAGCTCATTTCACCATAACCTAACTCCTCGAATGCCTCAGATAACAGCGGGGTGAGTTCTTTATAGGTGGCAGCAAGTTGCTCCTCATTTAAGTTGGCAACAAAATCGGCGTAAAGATCATATCTGTGGTAGCTATCCGGATTAAGGTACGTTTTGTTGGTGATATCTGAGACGGTAAAGACTCTGTCCGGTCCCTTGAGCGGACTGACCTTGCGAGCGAGTTCTCCCTGCGCCAGATTATCGACAAATACAACAAAGTGTCTCACGAGATCTTTTTCGACCAGCATGGGCTCGATCGCCATACCGTCGGCCATCACGACCGTCTTGTCATGAACAAAGCCGTCACTCTCTTCCAGCGTCGGCAGAGGTTCAATTTCTGGCTGAGGGGTCTCAACCACTGCGATTTCCGGCTCGACAACGGGCTCTATCTCAGGCTCCGGGATATCGGCAATGGTGACGATAGGCTCTTCGGGGAGCGCGTCGGGTATTTCAACGGCGGCTCTCTCCTGTGGCTGCGGCTCCTCGGTATCACTGAAATAGTAATAAGCTCCACCGGAGATGAGTACCACAACGGCAAGGGCCACTATTGCTATGGTATTGGCACCGGCTGACTTTTCTTGCGGTGCTATTCTATCTTCTTGACTAACTTGCATTTAACATCCTTTGAAAGCTCGACTCGGTTACGGAGGGCCTATTTTCAGGCTTATACCAAAGAGAAAAGAAGGTATCACTCCATTCTGCAAAATTCAGCGGTCTTGTCTAGAGAAGTCAGCTGAAATAAAAAATAATTAATCTGAAAGTGTGTATTAAGCAGCGATTATTTAACATGGCGGTAGCGCTATGCCTGCACAAACTGCTCTCGGTCGCCTAACCAGCGCTGCACAATACTGTCGACATTGTCCGGCGCCTGTTGCATGAGATGAACTGCAAGCTTTTGAATATGAGGAATCAGGGCCTGATCTCTGATGAGATCGGCGATTTTCATATCGGCAATTCCAGTTTGCTTAGTGCCAAGCACCTCACCGGGACCTCTGATCTCAAGATCTTTTTGGGCGATGATAAAGCCATCGTTGCTGTCTCTCAGCACACCCAGTCTTTTGGTGGCACTGGGCGAGAGTGGGGCTTTATACATAAGCACACAGTGGCTCGCCACCGCGCCTCGACCAACACGGCCTCTAAGCTGGTGCAGTTGGGCTAAACCTAATCGCTCAGGGTTTTCGATGATCATTAAGCTGGCATTAGGCACATCGACGCCCACTTCGATGACTGTGGTGGCGACTAACAGATTCAGGTTTCCGGCCTTGAACTCGGCCATAATGGCTTGCTTCTCGGCAGACTTCATGCGGCCATGAACCAGACCAACCTTGAGCTCAGTGAGCATGAGTCTGAGCTCTTCGGCGGTATCTTCAGCCGCCTGACATTCGAGCACCTCAGACTCTTCGATTAAGGTGCAGACCCAATAGGCCTGTCTGCCATCGTTAATTGCGGCCTGCCTGACCCGTTCGATCACTTCGTTGCGTCTCGAGTCGGATACGGCCACGGTAGCAACCGGCGTTCGTCCGGGTGGGAGTTCATCGATTACCGAAGTATCTAAGTCTGCATATGCCGTCATCGCCAATGTGCGTGGAATGGGCGTTGCGGTCATGATCAACTGATGGGGATGAAAGCCTTGAGCTATCCCTTTCTCCCTTAGGCCCAAACGTTGATGCACGCCAAACCTGTGTTGTTCATCTATGATGATCAGTGCCAGTTTGTTAAAGGCGACCTTATCCTGAAAGATGGCGTGAGTACCTATCACCATATTGGCTTCACCACTCTCAATATCCATCAGAGATTGTGTTCTGGCTTTACCTTTTAATTTACCAGCTAACCAGCCAACTTTTAGCCCCAGGGGTTCAAACCACTGAGTAAAGTTCTCTGCATGTTGCTCCGCAAGAAGCTCGGTTGGTGCCATCATGGCGACCTGATAGCCATTTTCGATCGCCTGCAGTGCGGCTAATGCTGCTACTAAGGTTTTTCCCGAACCAACATCGCCCTGAACGAGGCGCATCATTGGAAATGGTTTCTCCAGATCCGTCGAGATATCTGCTCCGACTCTTTGTTGGGCTCCGGTAGGCTTAAAAGGAAGCGATTTCAAAAATGGATTGAGTAACTGACCAGATGCAGGCATTAAGACTGCTTTGTCCCGATTACTACGCTGGCGCAGCTTCAACATACTCAGGTTGTGGGCCAGCAGCTCCTCTTGAATTAACCTTTGTTGTGCCGGGTGAGTACCTTGTTCGAGTTCAAACAGGGCGACGCCGGTATGAGGCCGATGCAATAGCTGCAGGGCTTCCTTTAAACTCAAATTATTAGGCTGAAGTCCCGGTGGTATCAATTCCGGTAAGCCACCGTCTTCAAGCAGTGTTAAGGCTTGCTCCGTCAGTTTTATCCAGCTGGCTTGTTTGAGACCTTCGGTTGTCGGATAGACTGGCGTGAGTGTATCACTCAAGGCGAGATCGCTACTGGTCTGTACCAACTTATATTCGGGATGAATGATCTCCGCCTGATGCTTTCCACGGCGGATTTCGCCATAGGCGCGAATGGTTAACCCATTCTCCAAGCCATTTTTTTGTGCGACAGAGAAGTTGAAGAACCTAAGCGTGAGGCTGCCGGTGTCATCCCTCACGGTACAGGTCAGCATGCGCTTGCGACCCTGAATTATCTGACTGGATTGAATGACGGCTTCGATTGTACCGTAGCTGCCCGGGTAAAGTGAGGCTATGGGGTAGATCTGAGTGCGATCTTCGTAACGCAAGGGGAGGTGAAACAGCAGATCCTGTACCGTATGAATGCCGAGCTTAGCCAAGCGTTCGGCCATCTTCTTGGCAACGCCTTTGAGCTCAGTTACGGGAACAAGGTCGAGTCTATTCACTCACAATACCAATCTGATTCGTTGAGTGTAATCGTATAGATAACACTCAATCACTGTGTTTATATACATATACTATCAGATAAACGTGTGATGGCAATCATAAGGCTGGTATTGCTGTTTAAGCTCAGGTGCAAATTTCCCAGAGTCTGACGAAGTGCCTGTTGGTTTATAACCAACCTTTTTGCCGCGCGATCCGTGCCGCATCGATTCGGTTTGATGCATGAAGTTTACTGATGGCTTCAGAAAGATAGTTGCGCATAGGCGTTGTCGTAACCCTGCGTCTGCTGACTCAGGCCTTGCAGGGCCGTAATGTTAACCGTATTCGAAGCGCTATCGATAGCGGGGATCTCGTTAGCTTGAACTGTGTGAGAGAACAGTGCCATTGCAGTGATCAGAATTGCTGTTTTCATATCAATCTCCTGTAAATTCCCTTTATTGGGTACAGGACCTGTATTGAAAGTTGGCTAAGATGTTTGCAGGCACAAAGGTCATCAGAGCGGTATGACAAATGTCACTTTCGAGCTTTATCCATATCGATTGGTATGAGTAAGCCACCGCAAGAGACGGTGGCTTTAGTTGGAATATGAGTGGTTAAGCTGAGGCTTGAGCCACGAGATAACCGATATATGACACATACCCGGCTAATAGAATGCCACCTTCCCGGCGACCGATCCTAAATCCCGACCAGGCGAAGGGTAAGATGAGGAGTGCCAACACCAGCATCACCATCAAATCGAAACTTTGTACCCCTCCGGCGGCAATGGGATGTATGAGTGCCGTAATACCTAATATGCCAAGAATATTGAACAGGTTAGAGCCGACAATATTGCCTATGGCGATATCACTCTCTCCCTTTCTTGCGGCCACAACCGAGGTGACAAGTTCAGGCATGCTGGTTCCTATGGCGACTATGGTCAGCCCTATGATCACTTCGCTGATCCCTAAGCTTTTGGCTAACGCTACGGCGCCATCGACAAATAGGATCCCGCCTGTGACCAGCATGGCTATCCCAATACTGATCAAGAGCACCGATAACAGCGGATGTTGCGGGCTCACATCGATCTCTTCACCATTGCCGCCATTTTTTGAGCTGATGTAGCTGAAGCCCAAATAGGCGAATAGTAGGGTCGTGAGCAGAGCACCATCCCAGAAACCGAGACCACCATCGAGCAGTAAGCCCCAAAAAAGGAGTGAGGCGACAATCATGATAGGAATGTCGCGTCTTACCATCTGAGATTGCACCTGAATAGGGCGAATTAAGGCCGTTATTGCCAGGATTAGACCGATATTAGCTATGTTTGAGCCGATGACATTGCCCAGTGCGATACCACTCTTGCCAGCGAGAGCGGACTTTAAACTAACGGCCAGCTCAGGTGCGCTGGTACCGAATGCAACTATGGTTAAGCCGATCACCAGTGGGGCTATCCCCAGTCTAAGTGCGATAGCACTCGCACCGCGAACCAAAGCCTCTGCACCGAGTGTTAATATCAGGAAACCGCCGATAATAGACAGTAAGATAAGCATGCTTTTTCACCAGGATAATTTCAGGATGGCTAGCATATGTATTTTGCCCGGACAGGCAATCAAAATAAGCGGTGACGGGATTAAATTTCGTTAATTTTTGAATATTCAGATAACAAAAAAGCATGCCGATTGGCATGCTTTAAATGAGGTAACAAAGGGGGCTAAAGGTTAGAGCTCCTCTTCCCAGCGAACCTTACCGCCACGGATCCCATCGACTCTTTCACTGAAACGTTTCTCCAATACATGGCGTTTTATCTTCAGTGTCGGCGTTAATATGTCGTTGTCGACATCCCAGGCTTCGGAGACGACAATTATGGCATCTAAGGTCTCATGGGACTCCAGATTAGGGTTGATGCTGTCCATTGTCGCCTTAAGAGAAGTGCGTACCTCTTCTCTTGGCTGCAGCGATGCGCCCTCGGAGAGTTGCACCAGCGCGATAGGATGCGGCAGGCCGGAACCTATGACGCAGAGCAGTTCTATATGAGGATCCTGTGCAAGCTTACGCTCGATAGGTACAGGCGCGACATATTTTCCTTTGGACGTTTTAAAGTTATCTTTAACCCGACCGGTAATGGTGACACAACCGTCGCTGTCGATTTCACAAAGATCGCCGGTATGAAAGTAGCCATCGGGATCGAAACTGGCTGCGGTCACTTCAGGTTGCTTATAGTAACCCGTCATTAAACCCGGGCTCTTAACCAATAACTCTCCGGACTCAGTTTGCTTTATTGTGCATCCCTCGATGGCACGGCCGACGGTGCCGATCTTAGCGGGATCGAATGGGAAGTTGATGATCGAGTAGGCACTGTTCTCTGTCATGCCCCATGCTTCACTGATGTTGAGTCCGATCTTGTGATACCAGGCGATCAGAGACGGTGGAATAGGCGCAGAGCCCGAACCCAACAGATGGCAGTGCTCTAACCCCAGACCCTCATGGATCTTCTTCTTAACGATACTGTTGAGGATTGGAACCTTAAGCAGAAAATTAAGTTTCTTATAGCCGATCTTCTCGATAATGTTTTGCTGGAACAGGCTCCAGAGCCGCGGAACGGAGAAGAACACCGTCGGTCTTGCGCGTTGAACATCGGCGACAAAACTGTCGAGACTCTCGACAAATGCGACGCTGCTACCGGAATAAAATGAGGAGCCTTCCATCGCCACACGTTCGGTAATATGTGCCAGGGGCAGATAGGAGATCAACCTGTCTTCAATATCTGTCTTAAGATCCCGGACCACAGCCTTACAGGTCCATCCATAACTGGCGAAGTTCTGAATCGCACCCTTGGGCTTGCCCGTCGACCCCGAGGTGTAGATCAGGGTCATGGTCTGATCCGGGGTTGCATACGGCGCATCGATTAGAGGTTGGCCCAGCTCGAGCAGACTGCTCCACTGGTATTGAGCCGGCATAGTCTCGTAGGGCATTGCCATTCTTAAGATGTCACCACCGACGCCTGCTTCCTGATCGGCCCAGTAATCCAGCTTGCCGATAAAAATGGCTTTTGCTTCACTGTGTTCCAGCACATAACGTATGGTGTCTGCGTTGGCCGTGGGATAGATGGGAACACTAATATATCCCCCATGCATCAGGGCGAGATCGGTAATAAACCATTCGGCGCAGTTTTTCGATAAAACCGCGACCTTATCACCGGGCTTTAATCCTAAATGTCTCAGTGCGCCGGCAATCTGCTGCATCTTCTGCTGAACTTCTACCCAGCTAAAGTCTTTATATTGGCCATTAATGGGTTGTCTCAGGTAGGTTTTGTTACCGAGTTTGTCGACCCAATGGGCTAGCATCTCTACAGGGGTTTTAATTGTCGATTCCATCAGCGATTCCATAATTATTATTGTTAAAATCAGACCAAACAGAAGTGTTCTTTTTATTTGTGTTCGATATCTGTTCGACTACGTCTTTGAGTATGGCGAAAAATGTGATCTATGACAAATTCTTTGGAGAATAAATAGTTGGCAGAGGAAAAATTGAGGAAAAGGGAAATTGGAGATAGGTATCGTGACTGTTCGGGTCGATCTTGCGTGTCAGACCGACCCGTTAACAGAGCTGTAAATAAACTTATCCGACCGATTCAGCTTGTGGCGAACGCATTCTTTCCCACCACTGCGGATCTGCGACTATCTGTCCCTGCTCATCAACCTTAGGATAGGGGATATCCTTACGTCGGCAGGCCTTAGCATAGATAGGGTGCCCTTGTTCGAACAGTTTTACCTGGCAGTAGGCTTCATCTAGCTTGCGTTGGCCGTACATTCCAGCCGCCTCTCTCTGACGCTGCGCTTCATACATGATGAGCGCCGATGCTACAGATACATTCAGGGATTGGACCATGCCAATCATAGGGATGATGATATGTTGATCGGCAGCCGCGATCCCTTCAGGGCTTACGCCATCCCGCTCATTACCTAAGATAATGGCTGTGGGACGGGTATAGTCAATCTCGCGAAAATCTACCGCATTTTCTGAAAAATTAGTCGCCAGAATTTGCATTCCCTGAGCACGGAACTGCGCTTGGGCCTCGTCCATATGATCATGCTTGATGGTTTTGACCCACTGTTGGCTTCCCGATGCCGTATTGCCTGAAACGCGCATATCAAGATCCGGCCAGATGGCGTGAATTTGATGTATTCCCACTGCGTCGGCGGTACGTATTACCGCGGCGATATTATTGGTCTTATGGACTTTATCGAGGCAGAGGGTGAGATCTGGCTGGCGGTTATCTAGCATCTGATTGATGCGTGCAAAGCGTTCTGGACTCATGGCTAACTTCTAATAGGTTTAAATAACAAAAGGGCGCCGCAGCGCCCTGATTTGAAGTCGAGGAGGATTAAATCTCCATGACTCCATCCATCTCAACTAAAGAATCTTTTGGTAACTGCTTAACGCCGATCGCAGCGCGAGCGGGATAAGGCTGAGAGAAGTAACGTTCCATTATCTCATTCACAGTCGCGAAGTTGCTCAAGTCAGTCATAAAGATATTGAGTTTAACGATATCGCTGAGTGAACCACCCGCCGCTTCACAAACTGCGGTAAGGTTTTCAAATACCTGAACCACTTGCGCTTCAAACTCATCGCTGACCATCTGCATATTTTCAGGATTCAGTGGGATCTGACCCGAAAGGTAGACTGTGCTACCGACTCTGACGGCTTGAGAATAGGTGCCGATCGCTTGTGGAGCTTTATCTGTGGCGATGATGATTTTTTCTGCCATAACACTCTCTCTGTTTTGTTAACTAACTATCGATTAGGAATTTAATGCTTACAAAACTTATACTTACAAAGCTTGTTATTACGAAACTCAGTCATTCCGAAGTCTAGCGATTACGGGAGGTACGCAGTACTTCAGGTAGTACCCTGATGCGTCGCATTACGTTGGCTAAGTGAATTCGGTCTCTGACCGAAACGCGAAGATTGATGAGGAAAACTCTGCCATCACGCTCTTCGGTGCTGAGGTTGTGAATATTGGCGCCTTCGGCGGCAACAATCGAGGTGATCTTGGCCAAGGCCCCTTGATGATTCACTATTTCCACTCGCAAGTTCGCCTGGTATTCGACGCCTTCGGCGCTGTCCCATTGGACCGGAATATACTTATCCGGTTCACCCTGATAACCACGAATATTGGCACA
>Ga0070724_10002401_pt1 | contig 10398 bp, 7 predicted proteins | sample tdDd001_FD_67278 | JGI IMG/M metagenome (GOLD analysis project Ga0070724, IMG submission 67278) | Marine sediment microbial communities from the Atlantic coast under amendment with organic carbon and nitrate - tdDd00.1 | ecosystem: Environmental > Aquatic > Marine > Coastal > Sediment | place...
GACGGTAAAGTTCAAGAAGTTTCTATCGTAAATGTACCTGCATTCAGTTACATGAGAGATGTTGTTGTACCTGTGCCATCGATCGGTGATGTACAAATGGACATTTCTTTTGGTGGATCTTTCTTTGCAATCGTAGATTCAAGAAAACTTGGCGTTAAAGTACAGCCAGATAACGCTTCAAAATTATTAGATATGGGTCTTAAGATCCGTGATGCTGTTAATGAGCACATTGAAGTACAGCACCCGGAACTTCCACATATAAACAATGTTGACCTTGTTGAGTTCTATGATGATCCAACACACGAAGATGCAGACTACAAAAATGTAGTTGTATTTGGTCAAGGTCAAGTGGACCGTTCTCCTTGTGGTACAGGTACAAGTGCAAAACTTGCAACTCTACACGCTAAAGGACAGATTGGTCAAGATGAACTATTCGTCTACGAGAGTATCCTTGGCACATTATTTAAGGGTCGTATCTTAGAAGAAACGAATGTTGGTAAAGAAAAAGCCATCATTCCAGAAATCACAGGTTCTGCGTATATTACAGGTTTTAACCACTTCATAATCGATCCAGAAGATCCAGTGAAGTACGGTTTTAGCTTGAAATAGATTTCACACAATCATTAAGGAGGAATTATTCTATGTTAACAGCTGTTTTAGGTGTTCTAGGGGGACTTACAGCATGGTTCGCAGCAGTATTCGGTATGGATTTTGCTAAAAACCAAAACAACCTTGAAGAACACAACTCTTGGGGCAAAGTAATTGCAATTGGCGCATTCACTAACTTTTTTGATACGCTAGGTATTGGTTCATTTGCACCAACAACTGCACTACTAAAGGCATTTAAACAAACGAAAGACCGTGTTATTCCAGGTACACTGAATGTATCTTGTACAATTCCAGTAGTTATGGAAGCATTTATTTTCATTAAAGTAATTGAAGTTGATACTGTTACACTAGTTAGTATGCTTGCAGCAGCAACTGTTGGCGCATGGATTGGCGCTGGTATTGTTTCTAAATTCCCTGAAAAGAAGATTCAAACAATCATGGGTGTTGCACTACTAATCACTGCTGGCCTTATGGCAGCAGGTCGCCTAGGCATCATGCCAGGTGGTGGCGAAGCAATCGGCCTTACAGGTACAAAGCTTGTAATCGCTATCGTGGGTAACTTTATTCTTGGTGCACTAATGACAGCAGGTATTGGTCTATACGCTCCTTGTATGGCTCTTATCTACTTCCTTGGTATGTCACCAGCAGTTGCATTCCCAATCATGATGGGTTCTTGCGCATTCCTAATGCCAGCTGCATCTGTTAAGTTTGTACAACAAGGTGCTTACGATCGTCGTGCTGCTATGGGTATCACTATTGGTGGTATTGGTGGCGTTATCGTTGCAGCTTACCTAGTTAAGTCTCTACCACTTAACATCCTTACTTGGTTAGTAATTGGTGTAATCCTTTACACTTCAATCACTATGCTACGTTCTGCAGCTAAGAACACAGATGATTCAGGTAAGATTGCAGCATAAGTTAAAAGAATTCACAGTTGAACGACTCTCTTTTATAGAAGGACCCCATGTTTACATGGGGTTCTTTTTTGTGTTTTTTTACTTCGCTTTAAATAGGGTATACTTTAATAGATTGGTATTTACAGTATATGAACATGGAAGAGAATAAATTGGAGCCTTGTCATGGAAGAAATGATTATACCCAGTAAACTTATTAAACTCAAAGCAGGGGAACATGTTTTAAGTCGTACAGACATTGAAACTAACCTAAATGACGATAAATATGGTCTTGCTGTTGTAGCTTGTCAAACGGGGTATGGCAAAAGTACAACAATAAGCCAGTGGATTGAAAATAATAAAGCCATACATTACATCTGGTACAGTTTAGACACGACTGACGATGACTTTTTAATGTTTTTAACCTACTTAACAGAAGGACTCAGAAGTCAAGACAAGGACGTAGCTTCACAGTTGAGCGGACTCCTTCAACAATTTAACTCAATCGAACATGGACAGCTCATACGAATGTACGCCCGTGTTTTGCACAAACTAAGCAATAAAGTTGTGATTGTATTAGATGACTTTCATCTTATAAGTAATACATCTGTCTACGACCTCCTAACGTGTATGATCGACTTTTTAGGTGAAAAAATAAAACTCATCTTTATCTCAAGAGATGAGCTAAAAATAGGTTTAAGTAAACACTACTTAGAAAATCGTGTCTTAACTATCGGTGAAAATGACCTGAAGTTTAATGTTAAGGAAGTTTCTCAACTTTTAATACAGGCACAAGGACCGCCTTTAAGAGGAGTAGATCAGCATGACCTTGCCGAGCATTTAACACAAACTACAGAAGGATGGATAGCTGGAATTAAGTTAGCCATGATAGCCCTTGAAAATGAGGGGGTTGACCTTAACGCGACCAGTCAGATTAAAAAGAATCACACTCTTTTAATGCGGTACATTTTTGAAGAAGTTTTAAAGCATTTACCAGAGACACTAAAGACTTTTCTCATGATTAGTTCTATCCCAGACAGGTTTTCCGTAGCAATGTGTGATTCTGTTTTTGATCTATTTATAAAAGACAGTAAAAAACATATGGATACCCTATTAAATAAAAATATGTTTCTTATAGAAATAGATCCTGACCAGGAGATGTATAGGTACCATCATCTATTTAGAGAGGTCTTAACAGCCTACCACCGCGGACAGGTGGGGGTAGATTTTGATAATAGGACGCAGTCGATACAACTTGCCGTTGCAGACTGGTATGAAAAGAATGAAAAATACCATGAAGCCGTTCAACTATATCTTAACTGTAGTTCTTTTGAAAAAGCTGCACGATGTATTGAATATATGTGGGCACCTATGTACCTAACACTAAACAGTGGAATGTGGCTGAAGTTTGCTGACAACCTTCCTCTAGAGGTAATTAAAGAAAGGCCAGTTTTATCTATGGCCTGGGCCTGGTCATTAATAGACATGAATCGAATTGAAGAAGCCCCGTTTTGGTTAGACCACATAGAGACAAGACATAAGCAGACGTCTCTTTCATCATTAAAACGTAAAGGACTTGTATGGGATGTTAAGGAGTATGAAACAATTGGAGTGAATCTCCTACTTGCAAAGGCGTATATTGCAGCAGCTACTGGAAACCTAGAAGACTTATTTAAGTTTGGAAACGAGGCCGTTGAAGAAATGGGGCACAAAACACTGGAGAAATTCGGTGTAATTATGGTGACCATGGCATTTGCCCACTGGAGTAATAATGATTTTAAAAAAACTGCGGTTTATATAGATAAAGGTATTTTGTACGAAAAGCAATATGGTGACCCAATCAATGTAGATAATTATAAAATGGTTCGTTTATGGTTGTGGTTACATCAACAAAAGCATGAAATGGTTCAGGTGGAAACGTTAAAGCTTATGCGTAAAATAGAAGGGGAAGGAACATTTCCAATCCTCTTGCCAACCCTCAATTTGATTTTGGCCTATAGTGCTTATCAACAAGATGATATGGATGGGTATCGAACATATATAAAAGCTGCAAGATCCCATGCTAATGAATGTGCCATTATGGATTTTGAGTATCGGTATTATTTGCTTAGGGCCCTAGTACAGCTAAAATCTAAGGACATTGAAAGTGCAAGTATTTTTCTTAGTGAAGCCAAGTTTCATATATATCCAAATCCTATTCCGGATTTATATTCAATAGAAGAGGTTCAAAAGTCTATTGATCAAGCTCAGTTAATAGAATCAAAAGAAAATGATTCCGGTTTGGATGAAACAATTGAAGCTTTAACTGTTAGGGAGTTAGAAGTTTTAGAGCTGATTGAAGCGGGATTTTCTAATAAAGAAATCAGTCAAACTTTGTTTATTGCTTTAAGTACTGTGAAAGGCTATATTCAAAATATATTTGGAAAGTTGCAAGTGAAACGAAGAACAGAAGCGGTTTCTAAAGCCAAAAGGCTTCATATTATATAAGATTTTCAAATACCCTACTTTAGTAGGTGCAAGAACCAGTTTTAAAGAAATATAATTACACCATCAAAGAATAACAAGTAAAGGATGGTGTGATATGAAACAGTTAAAATTAGGTGGTATTTCAGCAATTTTATTAACTCTAATATACGTAATTGGGATTGTAATGCAGGCAACCATGTTAAATACAGGTGGTTTGACTGGCATAGACCAGGTGTTTGAGTTTGCAAAATCAAATATGAACCTGTTAATAGTTTGGATATCTTTGTTATACATCATATTTGGTGTTTTGCTGGCAGTACTTTCTGTAAGTTTGCATGATTTAATCGCAGTCCACAGTGGTTTTACTGGACGACTCAACATGGTGTTTGGAGCGATTTGGTCCACACTTGTCATCGCAAGTGGTATGATTTACAATACTGGACTTATGACAGCTGTTGAGCTGGATTCATCCTCTCTATTTCAAACGACGCAGACTATACACCTAGCCATTGGTGGTAACAACGAAATTATGGGTGGTTTATGGATGTTAAGCGTTGTTTATGCTGGGATGAAGTATGGTTTATTTAGCAAATGGATTAATGTTATGGGTCTAATTGCAGGTGTAGCGGGTGTTTTAACCATGGTTCCAAGCTTGTTTGATGCACTTATAATGGTCTTTGCATTTGGACAAATGATTTGGTGGATTGGTATAGGTGTTACATTAATTAAAAGAAAAGTTGTATATGCATAAATGATAGAGGTGTCAGCACTTGCGTGATTTGGATGATAAAAATGAATCTGAGTTAGATGAAGATAAGTTGGATGAAAATGAGATAATAATGAGATATAAAAAGATAGAAAAAATAGACACAACTATTATGGCACTGAGTGTTACATTACTCCCAATATTTTTCGTCTACTTCAACTTTTACATGGACTCAAAAACACAAATTGTACGTACTTTTGTTCAAGGACTTGGTGTCCTCCTAATACTCACTTTAGTCGGTTTTTATGGATTTATTAGACGTTGTCCAAACTGCCGAAGGATGTTAGACCGAAATGTTGTACTTCCAAGATCTTGTCCATATTGTTTTGTTAGATTTAAATAAAGCCAATAAAGTTAACAACTTTTCCTGAACTGAAAAGACTAAGAGCTACTGACCACAAGTCAGTACACTCTTAGTCTTTTTTGTATAGAGGACCCTTTGAATTGTTATATCGTATAGCGTGAAAATACATACTGTATGAAAATATAAACTTTCAAAAATACAAACTCTGAAAGATGAATATAGTCGTTTTATCTATCCTTTTTTCGTTTAATCTATCCTTTTAATATAGTCTGCATACGCACCATATCTTTATCCCCACGACCAGATAAGTTAATAACCACAATTTGATCTTTGTCTAACGATTTAGCAAGTTTAACACCGTGGCTTACTGCATGGGAGCTTTCAATGGCTGGAATAATACCTTCCGTTTGGGACAAGAGTTTAAATCCATCAATAGCATCTTGGTCTGATGCCGTTACATAATCGCAGCGGTTAATGTCCTTGAAGTGGCTATGTTCTGGACCAACACCAGGGTAGTCCAGTCCAGCTGCGATAGAGTGGACGGGTAGGGGTTGACCTTGGTCATCCTGTAGGTTGTAACACTTAAATCCATGAATAACCCCTGGGCTACCGTACGTCATTGTCGCAGCATGTTGTCCAACCTCTGTACCTGTGCCAGACGGTTCAACACCAACCATTTTTACGCCTTCATCTTCATAAAAGGCATGGAATAGACCCATAGCATTGGAGCCCCCTCCAACGCATGCTACAAGGTAATCAGGAAGGCGACCTTCTTTGTCTTGAATTTGTTCTCTAGCTTCCATTCCAATTATACCTTGGAATTCTCGAACCATTACCGGATAAGGGTGGGGGCCAACAACAGATCCGAGTAAATAGAATGTATTTTCGCAGTTTACCACATAGTCATTTAAGGCTTCGTCCACGGCTTCTTTTAGGGTTTTCTGACCCGTTTGAGCAGGGACAACTTTAGCGCCTAAGAGTTCCATTTTGAAGACGTTAAGTGCTTGTCTTTCCATATCTTTTTCGCCCATGTAAATGGTGCAGTCCATATTAAACAAAGCGCAAACCGTAGCCGTTGCAACACCGTGTTGCCCAGCACCCGTTTCAGCAATGATTCTCTTTTTTCCCATACGCTTAGCAAGTAAAACTTGACCAATGGTGTTGTTGATTTTATGAGCCCCTGTATGGTTTAAGTCTTCACGTTTTAAATATATTTTTGCGCCACCTGTTTTAGCGGTTAGATTTTCAGCAAAATAAAGCGGGTTAGAACGCCCAATATATTCTTTTTGGTAGTACTTTAATTCTTTTTGGAACTCTGGCTCATGTACGTATTTAACAAATGCATCTTCGAGTTCTTTCAGGGGACCTTTTAAAGGTTCTGGTACATATGCACCACCGAACTCACCAAAGTTACCATCGATATTTCTAATTTGCATTGCAGTGTTAGTAGTTGTCATTTTTGTTTCCTCCTCGAGAGTGTGGGATTATGTTGATCAGCTGTATTGCTGATAAATAGTTTTGCCAGTCGGCTTCATCTGTGTTCGATTCTTTGTTTTCAGCTCATGTTGGTGTAAATGTCAACGTCATCCCTCCTTTCGATTTGGATGCAGTGTGATATGGTCGTTGGAGTAAATTGCATATCAAAATCTAAGATTTTGGATGCAGTGCCCTTCGGGCAGTCAGGGAACTCGCAACTCCCTATCGGTCGTTGGAGTAAATTTCACGTCTAAATCAAAGATTTAGGGTGTAGTGCCCTTCGGGCAGTCAGGAAACTCGCAACTCACTGTCGTTCGTTGGAGTAATTTTCACATCTAAATCAAAGATTTAGGGTGAAAAATTAAAGCCCTCTATACACAATTAATGTGTATAGAGGGCGTATAAGTCGCGGTGCCACCTCTATTGAAGGTTTATTTATTATGTGAAGCCTCTTGGCTCTTGCACTTAATAAGATAAACTTTCATCTCAGTCAGGTACGGAATGTTTCATCGATACCTTATCTCTATAACGGGAGAACCCGGGGCACATACTCTCGTACTATTTACGATTTCAGCTTCCACTCCTGAGTCCATTCAGATCAATTTGTCATACCGGATTTCCACCAACACCGGCTCTCTATAAAGACTCAATTCACCATACTACTCTCAGTCACAGTTTTAATAGGTCAAATATGTCTCACGTCTGTGTGAGTTATTAATATGCAGTTTAGCCTATGAATCCTATAGGTGTCAAGGGAAAAATTTAAGAAGGTTATTTCCATGGATAGAATAAAAATTTTTAGGAAGTGAAAAAAGTATGATACAATCATCAGGTTCATTGGCATACAATCAGGGTAAACAGCCAAAGACAGAAGATTGTAAAATAAAGACGCAGATAAGCAATTCATATAAATAAAAATCGAAAAAAGGATGAAATAATGAGCAAACAATTTAAAGATTATAAACTTTCAGCAGAAATATTAAAGTCACTTGATTTAATGGGCTACAAAGAGCCAACATCGGTTCAAGAACATGTTATGAACGATATTTTGAACCAAAAAGACCTTATTGTAAAATCTCAAACGGGCAGTGGTAAAACAGCTGCATTTGCCATTCCAGTGTGTGAGCTCGTAGAATGGGAAGAAAACAAACCACAAGCTTTGGTTATTACACCGACACGCGAACTGGCGATGCAAGTTAAAGAAGAATTTTTTAATGTAGGTCGTTATAAAAAAATTAAGGCATGTGCGGTGTTTGGTAAAGCACCTTTCCACATTCAAGCACGAGAATTAAAGCAAAAAATGCATGTTGTGGTAGGTACTCCCGGGAGATTGAATGATCATTTAGAACAAGGAACTTTTGATACATCAATGATCAAATATCTTATTATTGATGAAGCCGACGAAATGTTGAACATGGGATTCATTGAACAATTACAGGACATTATAAAAGAACTTCCAACAGACCGTGTGACCCTGCTATTTTCAGCTACAATTCCTGAAGATATTAAGTCATTATGTGACCAATATATGAAATCACCTGACATGATTGAAATAAAAAGTGAAAGTAACGCTTTAGACAGAATTGTTCAGAAAAAATATGAGATCGACCAGCGTGACAAGTTTGACTTAATGCGTGATCTAACCATAATAGAAAACCCAGATACATGTATGATATTCAGTAACACTAGAATTGGTGTGGATGAAATTTATGAAGAGTTAAAACAGTTAGGATATCCATGTGGACGTATTCATGGTGGTATGAACCAACGTGACAGAATGCGTGAAATGGACAGCTTTAAAAAAGGTAAATTTAGATATTTAGTTGCAACAGGAGTTGCTGCTAGAGGGATTGATGTAGATGACGTTTCCTTAGTTATTAACTTTGATTTACCGGAAGATGCAGAGTCTTATGTTCATAGAATTGGACGTACGGGTCGAAAAGGCAAAGAAGGACTTGCAATTTCGTTTGTAACAGACAGAGATGGTGAGTTTATCGAAGCTATTGAAGAGTACACGGGCAATGCATTAGAAATGCCTGATTTCCCAACAGAAGAAGCGGTACAAGGAGCTCTTGAAATCTTCGAAGAAAAACTTAATACACGACCTGAGAAAAAAGAAGACAAAGGAGCAAAATTAAATGCAGATATCCTCAAAATTCACATTAATGCAGGGAAAAAGCAAAAAATGCGCGCTGCAGATATTGTTGGCACCCTATGTAATATAGAGGGTATGACAAAAGATGATATTGGTATTATAAATATCATGGATATTTCAACTTATGTTGAAGTCCTTCATGGTAAAGGACCCATGGTTTTAAATGTACTTCAAAAGAAACCGCTTAAAGGACGAATTCGTAAGGTAAATAAAGCCGATGACGAATTATTCCCAGGGGAACGTCGCGCTAGAAGAGGCCGTGATTTCGAAGCAAAGAACCACAGTGACAGAAGGTCAAATAGGTCTCATTCGGATAAAAAACGCAGATAAAATTAAAAATATTATACAATGAGTATAATTTAGATAAATCCCTCCATTTTTATGTGAAAATTGGAGGGATTTGTATTTTTGTGTTGAAATGAATAAGTTAAAGCAAATTTAAGTAACAAGAAACGGGGGGATTATTCATGTTTCAAGGTGTATTACTGGTTGCAATACTCGCTCTGGTTTTACTTTTGTTTAGGGCTCAGAAAAACAATGAAAAAATGAATAATGATATGATCGAATTGATTAACCTAAGGGAAGCTGCACTAGATATTGCTAACCGGACCCTTCTTAAAGAATCAATGGAACACCAATTTCAGTACATACTGGACACTTGTATGCGGCTAATTCCAAAGGCTAAATATGGAAGTGTTCTTATGTTCGATGATGATAAAATGTTACGTGCTGTAGCTTCATATGGGCTTGATAAGGTTGCTATGGCATCTTTTAGATTGCCAGTACATGAGTCATTTTTATATATAGCAACTCAGGGTAAAATGGACAAGACGGTTATCATTAATCGCTTAGAGGACATTGTACTAGATAAAAACAAAATCGATTCGACAGATGAAGATACCTTTATGTTACGTTCAGAAGTAACAGCACCACTGATTATTGATAATGAAATAGTCGGTATTTTATGTATTGATGGAGACCAAAATGATATTTTTTCAGATAAAGACGTCCATGTATTAGATTATATGTCCAGACAAATTAGCGGGGGGATAAAAAGACAAAAGCTTTATCAAGAAGTACTGTATTTATCAAGAAAAGATAAAATGACAGGGCTTATGAACCGACATAGTTTTGACTGTGATGCCCTTGCTAAAATTAGAAAAGCAAATACACACAATGATGACCTGCAACTTGTTGTTCTAGATGTAGATGGATTGAAGGATGTTAATGATACGCATGGTCATGCTGCTGGTGACTTACTCATAAAGTCCTTAGCCAATCAGTTTAGAACTGTTTTTAACGAGACGGACCTTTGTGCTAGGTATGGTGGAGACGAGTTTATTGGTTTAGTGGATGGATGTACAAAAGCGCAAATTGATGAATGTCTACAAGCTTTTCAAAATAGACTTAGAAATACACCTATCCTTTTCGAGGGTTCATATATACAAGCCCTATTTAGTTATGGGGTTACAAGTTTAAAAGAAACAAATTATGATTTTGACAAGGCGTATAGGTTGTCAGATGAAAGAATGTATAATCAGAAACGTTTGAGGAAAAAAGACCAAAATAGAATACAAATTAGATGAGTGATAAATGCCAGTGATAATGTGTTTTTAATACAATTCACTGGCTTTTTTTATTCTTTATCTCTTGTTTGATAGTATAGGAATTTGAATTTCAGTGATATAAAAATTAGGATCACTTGAAATGTAATGGTCTATGACAGTAC
>Ga0070724_10002404_pt1 | contig 10392 bp, 9 predicted proteins | sample tdDd001_FD_67278 | JGI IMG/M metagenome (GOLD analysis project Ga0070724, IMG submission 67278) | Marine sediment microbial communities from the Atlantic coast under amendment with organic carbon and nitrate - tdDd00.1 | ecosystem: Environmental > Aquatic > Marine > Coastal > Sediment | place...
GCCACGAAGTCTGCTGCACATTTTTGTGCTGCAATCGCGATAATTTCTTGTGCTTTCTTCTCTGCTTCTTCCTTTGCCTTGCCCTCAATTTCTTTAACTAGGACAACGGCATCATGTCTTACTTCTTTTTCAATGTCCATCAGAAGCTGGTTTTTAGCTTCCTCTGTTGTTAAACCTGAAATCTTTTCCAGTTCATTTAATTGATCCTGGTAAAGCTTTTCAACGGCTTGTTCTCGACCTTCAAGCTGCTTCATCTTATTCTGAAGTTTATCGTCCTTCTTTTCGATTGCAGCAGTTTTCTTATCAAGAGTTTCTTCTTTTTGGAGATTACGACGTTCAAGACGTTGTAGCTCTCCTCTGCGTTCTCTTGTTTCTTGCTCTAGATCTGCACGTAAAGTATGCAGCTCTTCCTTAGCTTCGAGAAGCTTTTCTTTTTTAGCTGTTTCAGCAGCTTTTCTTGCTTCAAAGACGATTTGGTCTGATCTTTCTTCAGCAGACTTTATCTTCTTCTCGGCGATCTGTCTTCTAAGGAAATATCCTAAACCGAAACAAAGAGGCGCAGTGATTATGATTGCTGGTATAACGTATAATGCACCGTTCATAAGCTCACCTCCTTTGCATCGAGTCATGGAAGACCGACAGAATCGGCCGAATGTCTCTTAAGCATTGATATAACTAGTTTTCAAGATACACCGTTCCTTATTCATTTTAACTCTTTTTTACAGTAGTGTCAAGCAAGTTCAACAAGTGGTAATTGAAATGAATATATGAAAATTCGTTAATATTTTGACTATTCTTGAAATACCATATTCAGTATGTTAATATTAAACCACTTACAAATTGAAAAACTTAATAATCATGGGTCAAGTGAGAACTCCGAGAGAGATTTGCGATAAGCAAACGCCGAAGAAGCAATACACAGTCGCCAAGCTGTGTAGAATCTTTCAGGCAAAAGGATCGTTGTTTGATGACACTCTGAAGAGTCTGGATTTACCAGCACCGACGGGGAAAGCGTTTTTATTAGACGCGAAGCTCTCAGGTTAGAGAACAGAGAATACGCAGGCACTATTTCGTGCTGTTTGTGTATTCTTTTTTTATTGCACATAAACAGGCTGGACATGCTGCGACTACGCCGTGTTCAGTCTGCTGATTTTACAGCAATATATGAAAACACACTCAAGCAATAAACGTTGGATTTTAGGAGGTTAAACTATGAATTTTGAAGCTGGTATTAAAGTTGATGAAGCGCTAGTCTCTAGCATTCATGCTTCTATTGTTGAAAGAAAAGCTGGAATCTGCGACACCTGAGACGCTGAAAAAGTTATGGCACTCCCGTGGGGAGTCAAGGCTGCAGTAGCTCCAGAAGTTGCTGATGAAGTATCATCTTACTTTGCATCTGTTGAAGGTACAAAGGTTGATTGTGGCGAAGACGTTACAGTTGAAATTCTAAAGGCAGGCGTTAAGGAAAGAAAAGGCGCTTACACTTTAATCTTTAGATACGTAATCGTTTAGGTTTGTATCTACCCAAAATTATGCGCGACTGACTGTATCTCCATTGAGGCATGGACTATGGTCAGATACTCTCTTTATCTTTTTTATGATATGCCAAACGTGGGCTAGCTCTACCCCCTGTGGAGCTAGACCTGTCATTTGGTTGGTATATCTTTGGACATACGTACACTTCCTGGTACATATGTTCCTACAATTATGTGTTTTTCAGCCCCTAGATTAACAGATCTAGGGGTTTCTTTTTGTACAAACTCAACTTTGCAATTGCAACAATGAATCGTAACTTTCCTGACTATAGATTAAAATTCCCAATAAACACATAAGAAAACCCAAAGACTATGAGGTGAATACTCAACATCTTTGGGTTTAAAATTTAAATCTAACACGTCTTTATTTATTAGCTGTCAATTATAAGCAGTCAACTATTCTTCTGTTTCTGCTTCTTCAGTGGCTGCAACTTCTCCACCTAAACCATAATGCACACGAACTTTGTGGTCAATTTCTTCCATGATATGTGGATTCTCAACTAAGAATGCTTTTGCATTTTCACGGCCCTGACCCAGCTTTTCATCGTTGTAACTGAACCATGCACCGGCTTTTTTCACAATCTCAGCTTTTACAGCACAATCTAAAATACTACCTTCTTGAGAGATGCCTTTTCCATACATAATGTCAAACTCAGCAATTTTAAATGGTGGTGCAACCTTATTTTTAATAACCTTAACTTTAACACGGTTACCAAGAATATCACCAGAACTTTGCTTAATTGTGTCGATCTTACGAACGTCCATGCGAACCGAGCTGTAGAACTTAAGTGCGTTACCACCTGTAGTAGTTTCAGGGTTACCAAACATTACACCAATCTTCATACGAAGCTGGTTGATGAAGATAACTGAACACTTAGACTTATTAATAACACCCGTTAGCTTTCTTAGTGCTTGTGACATAAGTCTAGCTTGAAGACCCATGTGGCTGTCACCCATTTCACCACTAATTTCAGCCTTTGGTACAAGAGCTGCAACGGAGTCAATTACGATAACGTCGACTGCACCACTGCGCACGAGGGCGTCAACAATTTCAAGTGCCTGCTCACCTGTATCAGGTTGAGCTAGAATAAGGTTATCAGTGTCTACACCAATTGATTTTGCATATACAGGATCAAGTGCGTGTTCTGCATCGATAAATGCCGCAACGCCGCCTTCTTTCTGAGTTTCTGCAACCATATGTAGAGTAACCGTTGTTTTACCTGATGACTCTGGACCATAAATTTCAATAATACGGCCTTTAGGAATACCACCTATTCCAAGAGCAATATCCAAATCTAGAGCACCTGTTGAGATGCTTTCTACGTTTCTACTGTTTGGCTCATCGCCTAAACGCATGATTGCGCCTTTACCAAATTGCTTTTCTATTTGTCCTAGAACACTTTCTAATGCTTTAGCTTTTTCTTTCATAATCACCCAGACCTGATGTCTGGTTCTCACCGCCCTTTCGACGAACACCTGTTCTGTTTTTATTATAACGTATTATTTTCTAGTGTCAACAGTATAACACGAATTCTTTTTATTTTCCATTATTTACCTTCTATCATTTTACGGACATGATCAAGGGCAAAGTTCGCTGCAGTCTGGCGTACACGCGTTCGGTTACCATGGAAGTTGTGTTTAAAAACTTTTAAAGTATCATCAAAATAAACACTAATATATACGAGTCCTACTGGCTTCTCTTTTGATCCGCCTCCTGGCCCAGCTATGCCAGTTACACCAACACATAGTCTAGATCCATTTTTTCTTCTCAATCCTTCAACCATTGCACGCGCAGTTTCTTCACTAACCGCTCCGTGGTCTATCAGTGTCTGTAGTGGTACACCTAATTCCTCTTGTTTAGCTTCATTGCTATATGTCACATATCCTCTATCAAACACGGACGAAATACCAGACTGACCAACAAGCGTCGATGCAATCATACCTCCCGTACAAGACTCAGCAAGAGAAAAACTAATCTTTTTTTCCATAAGTAACTTACCAACATAAACATCTAAGGTTTCATCCTTTAATGAATACACAACGTTTCCTAAGCGTGCTTTAATCTCATCAACAAGAGGTTGGATACACTTCATATTATCGGCTTCAGAAGCCCCATTGGCCGTCACACGAATGGCTATACTGCCCTCTCTCACATATGTAGCTAGTGTAGGATTGGTCTGTGTTTTTACAATGTCCTGAATTGCATCTTCAACAGATGACTCTCCCATACCAAAAACACGTATCCAAACGGTTGTGATCTCTTCAGCATGTTGTTCCTTTAAATAAGGCACAAAACCCGACTCAACCATTGGAACCATTTCACGAGGGGGGCCTGGCAATAGAACAGCTGTTTTTCCATCTTTTTCAATGATAAAACCAGGTGCAGTCCCGTGTCCATTTTCCATAGTCATTGAACCAGTAGGTTTATAAGCTTGTTTTATGTTATTTTCTGTCATATTTCTATTTATACGTTTGAAAAATGCTTGAATCTCAGTTTTAAGAACAGGATCGAGCACAAGCTCAACCCCCAAAGCTTTTGATACAATCTCTTTAGTCAAATCATCTTGAGTGGGTCCAAGTCCACCTGTCGTTATGATCATATCCACTTCATCCATATAAGATTTTACTGCGTCTTCAAGACGCTTTGGATTGTCTCCAACTGTGATGTGGTAAAGAACACTCACGCCATATTCGTTAAGAACAGAAGAAAGGTAAACCGCATTAGTATTGGTTACCTTTCCCATGAGTAGCTCAGTTCCCACAGCGATTATAGCCGCTTTCATAAGAAAACCTCCTACGCTTTAAGAACTTGCTTATTTTTTAAAATGTAATCAAGACCTGAAATTACAGTGAGTGCAACGGCAATCCAAAGAACGATTTGTGCCAATTGACCATTCATAATTTCAAGAGGTGTTCCGTTAAATAGTAATAAAATGATCGCTAACATTTGTGAGTTTGTTTTTAGTTTGCCCCACCAGCTTGCTGCGATAACAATACCTTCAGCCGCGGCAACCGCTCTAAAAATGCTCACAATAAATTCTCTTCCAAGAATAATGACTACAGCCCATGAACTTACAGTTCCAATTTCAACGAGGCAAATAAATGCTGCCATAACTAAAATTTTATCAGCAAGTGGATCCATGAATTTTCCTAAGTTTGTTATCAGATTTAGTTTTCTAGCTAAATAGCCATCAAAAAAGTCTGTAACCGATGCCAATATAAATACACCGGCAGCGAGCGTCATGTTTCCCGCTAATAGGAAGTACATAAACACAGGTACAAGTACAATTCTTAAAATCGTAAGTTGGTTAGCAATATTCATCTAAATCTCCCCAATCAGGTCATATTCTAATGCGTCTGTGATATTCACATGAACAAAGGATCCAATTTCCAAGTTGTTTTTCGCGTGGACATAAACAACACCGTCTATTTCAGGTGCATCAAATGATGAACGACCAATATAGACTAGGCCTTCTTCATCGTCTTGTGCTAATTCTTCAACTAAGACTTCCATGTTTTTGCCAACCATACCTGTCATACGCGCTTCAGAGATGATCATTTGAGCAGCCATGATTTCACCACGTCTTTGCTCTTTAATTTCATCGTCTACCTGATTCGGCATTTTAGCAGCAGGTGTATCTTCCTCTTGTGAGTATGCAAAAACACCCAGTCTATCAAATTTCATTTCTTCTATAAAGGCTTTTAGATCAGAAAACTCTTCTTGTGTTTCACCTGGGAAACCAACAATTAGAGTCGTTCTAACGCTTATTTCATCCACTTTTTCACGTAACTCGTTTACAACACGTCTAATATGCGCCTGGTCTGTTCTTCTGTTCATTCTCTTTAGAACCGTATCAGAGCCGTGTTGAATAGGCATGTCTACATACTTCACAACCTTATCAAGATTAGCAATCGCATCAATTAACTTGGTGTCGATTACATCTGGGTACATGTATTGTAGGCGAATCCACTTAAGGCCTTCAATCTTATCCAGTGCTTCAAGAAGTTCCGCTAGTCTGTACTCATCATATAAATCAATACCATAACGTGTTGTATCTTGTGCAATAATTATGAGTTCCTGAACCCCTTGCTTGACTAAGCCTTTTGCTTCTGCAACAATGTCTTCCATCTTACGACTTCTGTACTTACCTCTTAACTTAGGGATAATACAGTAAGTACAAAGATTGTCACAGCCTTCAGAAATTTTAAGGTAAGCCATATGACTCGGTGTAGAAAGAACACGCGGTAGGTTCTCTTCAAAATTCTTATCTATATCACCAATATGAATTTGAGTAAGTCCTCTTCCAAATATGCCTTCAACAATTGGAAGAATTTTATCAAACTGAGTAGTCCCAATAAAGGCATCTACTTCAGGAATTTCCGCTTTCAAATCTGCAGCATAACGCTCTGCAAGACATCCAGTAACAACCAGTGCTTTACAAACACCCGCTTTTTTATACTCCGATAAATCTAAAATTGTTTCTACTGATTCTGTTTTAGCACTTTCAATAAATCCACATGTGTTCACTACGATCACATCTGCTTCACCTGGATCGGCTGTTGCATAATACTTGTTCTCGCTCATGATGCCGACCATCACTTCTGTGTCAACCTGGTTTTTAGCACATCCAAGCGTTTCAAAATAGACCTTTAATTCCATGAATAACTCCTCAATCTAATCCGGTATACCCTCAGCACCATACTGAGAATATACCGGCTTCATAATTTACTCTATGCGTTCATTGCTTCAAACTCTTCTTTGCTTAATAAAACTTCTCTCGGCTTACTGCCTCTTGATGGACCGATTATTCCCCGCTCCTCCATAGAATCAACAAGACGTGCAGCTCTATTATACCCTACTCGGAACTTTCTTTGAAGCATAGATGCTGATGCTTGTCCTGTATGAACCACAAGTTCAATTGCATCTGCTAAGTACTCGTCCGCGTCTTCCATTGCTTGAGCTTGGATTGTCGTTTCCAGTATTTCATCATCGTAAACAACGCCATCCACTTGGTTTTTGATTGTTTCAACTAGTTCTTCAACTTCTTCATCTGATATGAATGCACCCTGAATACGTTTAGGTTTATTCTGACCCGTTGGATAATACAACATATCCCCTTGGCCAAGAAGCTTTTCAGCACCAGCCATATCTAAAATAGTTCTCGAATCTGTTTGTGAAGAAACTGAGAAAGCAATTCTAGAAGGAATATTGGCTTTAATTATACCTGTAATAACGTCTACTGAAGGTCTTTGTGTAGCGACTATTAAGTGAATCCCCGCAGCACGCGCCATCTGAGCAAGTCTACAAATTGCATCTTCTACTTGGTCAGGAGCAACCATCATAAGGTCTGCAAGTTCATCAATAATAACAACAATCTTGGCTAACTTTTCACGTGGTTTCTCATCTTCTTCAAGTAGTTCATTATATTTTTCAGCTTTTCTATTAAAACTGTCTGAATCTTTAACACCTGTGTCAGCAAACAACTGGTATCTTCTTGTCATTTCATTTACAGCCCAATTTAAGGTAACTGCAGCCTTTTTAGGATCTGTTACAACTGGAAGAATCAAATGTGGAATGCCATTATAGGTACTGAGTTCAACAACTTTAGGGTCAATCATTAAGAACTTTACTTCGTCAGGTTTTGCATTGAAAAGAATACTACTAATCAGTGCGTTTACACAGACTGACTTACCGGAACCCGTAGCACCTGCAATAAGCATATGAGGCATTTTAGCTAGGTTTGAAGCTACAGCTTTGCCAGAAATATCTTTACCCAGAGCAAAGGTCAGTTTTGATTTTGCAGTTTTAAAATCTTCAGTGTCGATTACATCACGAAGGCCAACCATTGATTTGTCTTCGTTAGGAATTTCAACCCCGACTGCTGCTTTGCCTGGAATCGGTGCAACAATACGCACTTGATGGGCTGCTAAACTTAGGGCAATGTCATCACTTAAATTAGTAATTTTACTCACTTTAGTTCCTGGTTTTGGTTCCAGTTCAAACATAGTAATTGTTGGCCCTTTACTAATTTGTGTTACCTTGGCTTCAACACCAAAGTAGCTCAGCGTTTCTTCGAGTTTATGAGCCTTTTCAATCACTTCTTGATTGCCCTTTTCGTTCTTAGGAGCTTTCACCTTGTTCAGGATTTTTAGTGGAGGTAGTTTATAATTCTCGTACTCAGCTACGACAGCTTTTTTTATTGAACTTTCAACCGCAACTTTTGTTCCCGCGTCTATATCAGAATTTTTAAGTTTTTGGTTTGCATTCGGATCTGGTGTACCTGCATTTTCTGGATTTGCTTTTTCATCACTTGGAGTTTCTACAGGATCCTTAGATTTTGAAGTTACTGGGGTTTTACCCACTTGACCCGGCACTTGTACATTATTACTTCGAGCGTCTATAGGCACTCCAGGTTCTAGCACCTGATCTTTTGATTCTTCGGATTCTTCCATCGCAGTAATACGTATTCCGTCCACTAAATCGTCTTCTCCACCAGCAGTACTGAATGGAATACCACTTAAATCTGGCATTTTAGCAGTATGAGCGTCTTTGTCCTCGGATACAGCATCAGTGTTTTCAGTCACCTGAGTATCGACATTATCACCAAGAATTTTCAAATCCGGTACAATTGTAGAATCCGGCACATCAGATTTATCATCAGAATGAATCGCACTGATTACTTTAATTTCCTCTTTAGCAGTAAGTGTATTTTCCTCACTCACCTCAACTGGCTGACCAATAACATTTGTCACTGCAGACTCGTCTTCGTCAATGGCATGTGCTGGAAGGGTCTTTTCAGGTATGATGTGATCATCAAGTTGTGAATCAGAATCAAAGGCAGAAAAATCACGTACCTTGTTTCTTAGACTTTCTCGAACTTGATGGCTCTCCATATCTTCTATATGTTGACCATTCACGACTGATCTAACTGGAAGTTTCTCTTCAACAAGCTTTGGAGCTGCATTATCATCTACAACAGGCTTTTTCATTGTTGTAGATTTCTTTATCTCACGCATTTGTTTTCGCGCATCTTTAACTTGTTTTGGTTTTGTCTTTATTTTTGGCATGTTAATTTCAGGCATGTTCACTTCAATTGAAGCTAACTTTTCTGCAGCTACTTTACGTTTTTCCCATATAGCTAAAATAGATACCCGTGTTCCTAATACAAGAGCAATCACAAACAGCACAAAGATTACAAAGTATGTGCCTACAACACCTAGTAACTCAGTAAAAACAAAAGTAACCATGGTGCCAATAACACCACCACCTTGACCAACAATGCCGTTTTTGTAAGTCATTTGAATGCCTTCAAAACTCGTTAATGTCATATTATTAAATTGGAGTAACTCCGTTATGATTTCCATACTTTTTACAGTTAATAATAACATAACGGCTAAAAACGCTGTTCCAAACGCCGTCATATACCGGTTTCGAACAGCTTTTAAGTTCTTGTTAATGCCTAAGAAAATAAATACAGCAGCAAAATAAGGCACTATGTATGCAGTCCCTGCAAAAAGACCTAAGTATACATTCCTCGTGAACTCACCCGCTACTCCCATGGACTGAGAGTGTAAACTGAGTGCAGAAAGTACAGTAAATGCAAACAGTAAGACAAGTTCTATTTCATACCGTATAAGTTTTGTTTGTTTTGAAGACTTCCTCTTTTTGCTTGATCTTGAACCTGTCTTCGAACTTGTTGATGTATTGGTGCTTCGAGTAGACTTTGTAGTTGTATCTTTCTTAGCACTAGATTTAGTTGACGTACGACTCTTTGTACTCCTTGATGGAGATTTTGTGTCAGTCGACTTCTTACTTGACTGTCTCGACGTATTTGATTTGGTCGCCAAATAACCACCTCTTTCTCAATTATTATAACATGAGAACAAAATCGAATATATGTTTAGCCTGACTTAGACTTGAATTGTAATACTCTTCTTAGTCATTCAATTGAAATTCTCTGTGTAATGAACGTATAGCCTCTTCAAGTGAGGACTTACGAATCAAGCAAGCGATCGTTGTATGAGAGTCACCTGACTGGAGTATTTCTATACCTGCTTTCGTAAGGGATAGTACAATTCGTTTCATAACACCTGGAACACCATGCATTTTATACCCTACAGCTGTCAGTTTACAACAGTCCTCTAAAATTGAGTAATCTAACTTTAATCCAGTAAGAATTTGTTCAGCTTTAGGTTGATCTTGTGTATTCACAGTAAAAATCTTCTGATCTTCAAAGAAGTTAATCAGATCCATGGAAACTCCATTATCTTCAAAAGCATTTAAGAAAGATTCATTTCTATCGTCGTCATATGCAAGGTTAATTGTGAATTGAACCACATTATCTTTACTCGCAATGGCTGTGATGATTTTTTCCTGTGTCCTTTTAGGTACAGAAGCTCTTTCACGGCTTATCGTTGTTCCTTCACAGGCTTTAAAAGTGTTCTTAATCTTAAGAATTTTACCAGAGCGTCTAGCTACCTCTATAGCTTTGTGGTCAACTACCTTTGCACCATCTATCGCCATTTGGTAACACTCTTCATAACTAATCTGATCAATAACACGAGCATCTGGTACAAGGCGTGGGTCTGCTGTCATTACACCATCAACATCAGTATAAATTTCGATTGCATCTGCATCTAAAGCTTCACCTAAAATTGCAGCTGTTGTATCACTGCCACCTCTACCAAGTGTTGTTATATCCCCAGCTTCTGTTATTCCTTGGAAACCTGTAACTACAACTATACGTCCTGCATCTAAATGACTTATAAGTTTCTCTGTGTTTACTTTTACTACGTTGGCATCACCATGAATTTCATCCGTAATGATCCCTGCTTGGAAACCTGTAACGGCTGCACA
>Ga0070724_10002420_pt1 | contig 10331 bp, 10 predicted proteins | sample tdDd001_FD_67278 | JGI IMG/M metagenome (GOLD analysis project Ga0070724, IMG submission 67278) | Marine sediment microbial communities from the Atlantic coast under amendment with organic carbon and nitrate - tdDd00.1 | ecosystem: Environmental > Aquatic > Marine > Coastal > Sediment | place...
AATTAAAATGTGTAGCGCAATGTACTACCGAGGAAGAGCAGCAGGTTGTTGTCGAACTCACCAGCAGCGCGCACCCCTTGCGATGTTTGATCAACCTCCGCGTCACCCATCATGTACAGTGTCGCACCAACCGAGTAGTCAAAATTATTTTCGCCTAACCATATATAGGAGCCGGCCAGCTTCCATATTTCGTCCACCGGAAAGTCGAAGGTGCGGTGTTTATCCTTGACCGGGGAACTTTCGTAGGCAATACCCAGGGTATAAAATGATTCGGTATCAATTGACTGTATGTAGCCAGCACCAATATTCCATGTGTCATCCCATTGACGATCCACGCTTACCTGAGCGCCTGCAGGATCAACGGCTATTGTGTTCTTACTGAAACGTGACCAGTCCTCCCAACCAAGAGTGAATAAAAGCATTTTCTGCTTGTCCAGGCGGTATCTCAGGCCAAGATCCAGCGTCTGTGGATTGGTCCACGACACGTCGACGGACTGGTTGGGTACGGGTGCCGCCAAATCTTTAACTTTCAAGTCACCCTCCAGATCGACATCCATTTCACTACGGTAGACGGCACCGAGCAAGGTATCTGCTGTCAACTGGTAGGTCAGACTCAATATTCCCTGGTATCCCCAGTCATCAAGGTCTTCAAACTTTGCCTGCCCATCGCCGGCTCCGGGGCCGTTGATGGCTATATCCTGTTCCAGGGTCGTATAGACAGCGGAAATGCCAACGCCCAGGGAAAGGCGATCATCGACTTTGTAAGCATAAGACGGTGTGAATGCAATACCGGCCAGTTCGACGTTTTGAATCGCGTAGCGTCCAACAAAATTATCACCATAATCGATACCACCGCCAAGCGGTGCGACCACAGAAAAACCGAGTCGAGAGTCATCGGACACCATATGGGTATAGAAAAAACTTGGGATCACAGCTGTCTGGCCTGCGTTTCCACCGTCACTGCCGCCGGCCTCGGCAACACTGGAGTCAAACTCGACTTCAGGAATTATCACCATCAGCCCCGTCATTATATGGTCTTCACTTAGTCCGGTCATACCCGCTGGATTGGTCCACGCTGCATCAGCACCAACGTTATTGGTGGAATTGGCAGCACCGGCGGTACCCAAACTCGCCGGGGTTCCTACCTCGCTGATATATAAAGCAGCTGCCAGCAACGGTTGCCCCCACGCTAACGAAATCGCAACAAGAAATAATTGTAGTAATATTCGAGTCTGGTTAAATATTGGCATTCGCATAACACAAAGATTGGTTTTTTGCCTGAGGATCAACCGAGTCTGACTCTGGTTTTGTGAAATGTCCAGACTAAGTCGATGGTCAGGTAATTAGTGCAGGTTTGCAATGGTTGCCTAGATGTGCGTTAGTATGGCGCGTAGACATTTTACGGGAACGATCCTCATGAATGAGGATGAGATTAACAGGATTTACCCATGATGAAATATTACCTACTATTAGCGCTTGCATTGCTGTTATCGGCCTGCGCGACCGGCTCTGGCCAGGGGCCAGCTTATACTTATAATCAAATTCTGATTGTCAATAATTCGAAGGAATTGATCCAGCAGGTGACCATAAGTTCTGCAGTAAACGGTCGCAGCTTTAGCTGTGGCAATATTGCACCGCTGGGAATTTGCTCAAATAGAACCGGAAAGAGCCCTTTTAGGGAAGGCCCCTTCCAGATAGATTCGGTGGTCGGCAACAACGCCCCGCGAACCGATCAGCTTACGCTGACTGTGCCCGCCTATTTTTCGACCGGGCTGGCATTGCAAGTGGTGTTCGAAATCAGCGCGCAGGGCGAAATTTCAGCTCACTTCGAGCAGGATTCCCTAAACTGAGGTAATGCAGCAGGCCGGTAGGCTGTGCATGCCAATTGCTCCCCCGCTGTCAGGAGGTAACTGAAATGGATTCAAACACTCACTTTACCGCTTTATCTTCGTGGATATTGTTGATCGCCAGGGCGATCGATTCCTATGGTTTTGACAGCGCCGAGTTGTTCGCCAGGGCTGGTCTTGATCATTCACGTCTGCGCGATCCGGGCGCGCGCTTCTCCTACGCGGCCGTCACCCGTTTGTGGAGGCTTGCGGCGGAAGTGACCCGGGATCCCTGTTTCGGTTTGACCGTAGCGAGCCTGTGGCATCCGACTACGCTGCACGCGCTCGGCTATTCCTGGTTTGCAAGTAGTAACCTGGAAGAGGCCTACGAGCGACTGCGGCGTTATGCACGCTTTCTTAACACTGCCGCAAACGGCGCCCTGCAAATCGAGAAATCAGCGAAAAGCTATTGTCTGATCCTCGATCCGAGCCGAATGAGACTGACGCCCGCGGCAGTTTCTATTGATGCCGGACTGGGCATGATCCTGAATTTGAGCCGCGGCGCTTACGGCAAGCACTTTAAACCGATTCGAGTATCGCTACAGCACGAAACCCCGGGCTCCGTCAAATGCGTGAAGCAATTTAACGACCTGTTCGCCGCGCCAGTTGCTTTTGCACAACCGGAAAATGCTTTGTGGCTGGATCCGAAGATAGTCACCGAGCCTTTGGAAACTGCCAATCCCGAACTGGCCAGGGTCAACGATCGAATCGTTACCGATTACCTGGCGCAGCTCGATCACAACGATGTCACCATGCGGGTCAAGTCCAAGCTGATCGAGCGTCTGCCCAGCGGCCAGGTCAGCGAAGAAGGCATCGCGTCGTCGATCAATGTCAGCCAGCGCAGCCTGCAGCGCAAGCTCAAGGAGCAGGGCATGTCTTTTACCCAGGTGCTGGAAAGCACGCGCCGAGAACTGAGTATGCAGTATGTTCGCAACCCGCAACATTCGTTGAACGAGGTTGCGTTTCTGTTGGGTTTTGCCGAACCGAGTAATTTTTCGCGCGCGTTCAAACGCTGGTACGGAAAGTCCCCGAGTCAGTTCCGGCATGATTCGCTGTCCTGAGTGCCGGTGAACAATTATTGTGTTTTAGCAATACAGTCTTTTAAGGTAATAACATCATCCTGCTGACCCATCGCTGTGGTCGCCGCATAGATCGCCAGTGCCACCAGTATCCCGGTAAATGTCATACCGACAAGTGCGATCAATACCGACAGGACCTTGGAAAAGGGTCCGCTTGGTCGAATATCACCGTAGCCGACCGTGGTGGCAGTAATAAAAGCCCAGTAGATCGAATCAAGCCGTCCCCAGGATTCGCGCAGGCCAACAATCATGCCCAACAGGATTATCAGAGATGCCGAGAAAGCTAACAGTGGCGAGGCCAGTTTCAGGGCATGGAAAAATATCTGGAGGTAGTCAAGGGTAAATTGCATGATTTGTAACTCTGCAGTTGGCAGGGGCTGGTATTCTAACGTGAAAACTATTCTGGCGAACACAACGCACCGAATTAATCGTAGTACCCCTCCAGGCGTTACCACCGCGGAATAATTCGACCAAATTACTTTCAAAAGCGTAGTAACCAACTAAGCTTAAACGTTAACAATGCGCTCCTTAAATCTACCTTCGGGAAACAGCATGCCGGCCTTTGGTCTCGGCACCTGGCGTATGGGTGAACATAGCGATCAATCGCGGCGTGATGCCGATGTAATTCGAGCCGCGCTCGACCTTGGAGTGCGCTTGATCGATACCGCGGAAATGTATGGCGAAGGCGGTGCCGAGGAAGTGATCGGTGAGGCCATCCAGGGCCGCCGCGACGGGCTCTTCCTGGTGAGTAAATTATACCCGCACAATGCCAGTCGCAGAGGCGTTATCGAGGCTTGCGAGCGCAGCCTGCGTCGTTTGAATTGCGATACGATAGATCTATACCTGTTGCACTGGCCGGGAAGTGTGCCGCCCGGGCAAACCTTCGAGGCCTTCCACGAGCTCCAGGATAGCGGCAAGATAGTTGATTTCGGGGTCAGCAATTTCAACCTTTGTGATCTCGAAGATATTCCTGAACACGATCAGCCTCAACTCGGTTGTAACCAGGTTTTTTACAACCTGGCGCATCGCGAGGTCGAATGGGAAGTGGCCGCATGGTGTCGGCAACGTGCGATCCCGGTGATGGCCTACTCGCCACTCGATCAGGCCAGTGCTTTGTTGCGTGATTCGGTGCTTACTGATGTGGCCGAACGGCACGCGGCCAGCGCGGCGCAGATTGCACTGGCCTGGTTACTGCATCAACCTAATACCGTGGTGATACCCAAGTCTGTGCGCCCGCAACGCATCGAGGAAAACCTGGCCGCACTAGATATCGAGCTCAGTGCCGAGGACCTGGCCGAGCTCGACAGCGCCTATCCCGCACCCGCGCAAGCTGTACGCCTGGGTATGCGTTAGCCTGCATGTAGCACCAGTACCCCGGTTTTCAGCAGGGTACCGGGAGATGTTAGTATTGACCGTTATTGACGATCTCTTCGCCCACTGGAAGCCAACGCATGAATTGCAAACCTCGACGGCAACAACTCCGCGCCATATTAAATGGTACTCAATGTATTCACCCGGGATCGGTATATGATCCGATTTCGGCGCGAGTCGCCGAGGACCTTGGTTTCGAAGCCGGCATGTTCGCCGGATCGGTTGCCTCCCTGACGGTCCTGGGTGCACCCGACATCATCGTTTTGACCCTCACCGAGTTTGCCGACCAGGCGCGGCGTATCTGTCGCGCCGGTGAATTGCCGTTGATCGTCGATGCCGATCATGGCTATGGTAACGCGCTCAACGCCAAGCGCTGTGTCGAGGAACTGGAAAACGCCGGAGTCGCCTGTCTCACCATCGAAGACACGTTACTACCACGGCGATTCGGCAATCACGGTACCGAGTTTCTGCAAGTCGCGGAAGGGGTCGGAAAAATGAAAGCCGCGATTGCTGGCCGGCAGGATCCCGACCTGATTATTCTGGGTCGCACCAGCGCGGTGGGCCCGAACGGGGTCGAGGATGGCATCATGCGTGCCAGGGCTTATCTCGACGCCGGAGTCGACGGCATCATGTTTGTCGGAGTCAAAACCCGGGCGGAACTGGAGGCCATCGCCAGCGAACTGGATGCGCCAATCATGCTCGGTGGTTCCGGTGCGGAGTTACAGGACCCGAATTACCTGGGTGAATGCGGTGTCAGGGTTAGTTTGCAGGGGCATCAACCGTTTATGGCGGCGGTGCAGGCAATGCATAACACGCTCAAGGCCCTACGCGAGGGAATGGCGCCAGCGCAACTGCAGGGCGTTGCCTCGGCCGACCTGATCAGGCAGTTAACTCGTGACGACAGTTACCAGGCCTGGCAGGAAGATTTCCTGTCCTGACAGGCCTGGACGACGATCAAACCTGATTGAAATAATTCTGTAAAAAAGTAGCGAAGGGGATTTCGTCGGCATCCTCGACCGCATGCTGTTTTTCAATCGACTCACGTGCCGCGGTTTCGAAACTCGCCTGTTTATCGGCATCCAGTGGACGCTCTGCAAACTGCTGTTGGTGCTGTTGCGACATGCGCATGGCGAAATGATAAAACTCTTCCCGGTTGTCCGCCATTTCCGCCAGCATGCGTGCCGACGGTGTAAGATCGGGGTCCTTGATTTTGGCGCGTTGGTGCTGCAATGTTGAACAGTAGGCGTGCTCTTCCGCGTCTTTATCCAGTAATTCACAGCCGGCGGACATCTGCTCGAAGATTTCGTTGGCCCAGTCGCGCAGCAGGATTTCTCCACCGCCGCGTTTCAATTTTAGTTGCGGGTCGCGACCACGCACGGCGACTGCGTTGATGTTGGATTTGATTTCGCTTAATTCCGCATCGTCATATGGTTCGCTGGGTGACAGCAGGTTGAACAACAAAAACGATTCCAGAAAGCGCATATGTTCTTCGCTGATGCCGAGCGGTTCGTAGGCATTGACATCGAGCGAGCGTAACTCGATATACGCGACGCCCCGTCTGGCCAGCGCCAGCGATGGTTTCTCTTCACCCTGTAAAATCTGTTTCGGCCGCACGCTGGAGTAATATTCGTTTTCGATCTGCAGGATATTGGCATTGAGTTGCTGCCACTCGCCATCGCGGATCATTTCGATTGCTTCGTACTCGGGGTATGGCGTGGCGATGGCATGGGCGAGACTGTCGACGTAACCCTGCAGGCTGTTGTAGTTGACCTTGATGCCGGCATCGCCTTCCTTGCTGTTTTGATAACCGATATCGCCCATACGTAACGAGGTTGCATAAGGTGCGTAGTAAGAATAATCGAACCATTTTTTCAGCGATGTTGGCGACGTACCCAGGAAGGATGCGCAAATTGCTGGCGAGGCACCGAACAGATAGGGTACCAGCCAGCCGTAGCGCTGCAGGTTGCGTACCATGCCGATGTAGGATTCCGAAATGAAGCTCTGCGGATCACGTTTATCACCCAGTAACGACTGGAAAAGTTGCCAGAATTCGTCCGGGTAGGAATAGTTGAAGTGAACCCCGGCAATCGCCTGCATCATGCGTCCGTAACGGTGCCCGAGACCACGGCGATAAGCCGTCTTCATCTGTGCGGCGTTGGAGCTGCCGTATTGCGCGATCGGAATGCTCGCGTCGCCTTCGACCACGCAGGGCATACTGCTAGCCCACAGGATTTCATTGTCGAGCTTGCTGTAGACGTAACGGTGGGTATCGTCGAGAAACTGCAGCGTATCGCAGAAGTGATTAAATGGCGGTGTCACAAATTCCAGCAACGCTTCCGAGTAATCGGTGGTAATGTCTGGATGCGTGAGCGCCGAGCCAAGCTCGACGGGGTGTGGGGTTTGCGCAATACTGCCACCGACGGCGACGCGCAGACTTTCTTTTTCGAGGCCAACCCTGCGCCCCTGTAACACCTTTCTGATGTCGCTGGTGAGCAACTGTGCGACACGTTCTTCAATTACGGACATCAATTCCTGATCCCTGGTGGTGACTGAGCGTGATTGTGCCTAGATCAACTGGCAGATGCAAAAAAAACAAAAGCGAAGTCTTAACCGATTTGCTCGCGTCACACCACCACCATCCGGTTGCCTTGAAGCATTCGTCGTTTAGCCGGCGTTTAGCTGTGTTGCTACCAGCGTCACCCAGAAATCGGCACCGATACTGAGTATGTCGTCATTAAAATCATAAGCCGGATTATGCAAACTGCATCCGCCCACACCATCTTCACCATTACCCAATAATAAGTATGCACCCGGTCGAGCCTGCAACATGTAGCCAAAATCCTCGGAGCCCATTATTGGACGGCTGTCTTCAACGACATTTTCCGGGCCAACCACGATACTCGCCACATTTGCCGCGATTTCAGCCTCATCGGGGGTGTTCACGGTGGGGATGAAATTGCGCCGGTAGCTGAATTCATAACTCGCGCCATGCGCGCTACAGATTCCGCTAACGATACGTTCCATAGTGCTTTCGATATGATCCTGTACTGCCGTGGTCAACGATCGGGTATCGCCTTTTAATATCACCTGTCCAGGCACCACATTGACCGTGCCGTTGGTCAGGAGTTCGGTAAATGAAACCACCGCATTGTCCAGTGGATCAAGCGTACGCGACACCAGCGATTGCATGGCGGTAACGATTTCAGCGCCGATGACGATTGGATCCTTGCCCATATGCGGCATTGCCGCGTGGCAGCCGACGCCGTTAATGGTGATTTCGAAATTGTCTTCGGCGGCCATGATCGATCCGGCGCGTACTGCAAATTGACCGGTGGCTAATGACGGAAAATTATGTATTGCGTACACCGAATCGACCGGAAAACGTTCAAACAAGCCGTTTTCGATCATCGCCCTGGCGCCTTCGCCATGTTCCTCGGCCGGCTGAAAAATAAATACCACGGTACCGTCGAAATCACCCTCGCTGGCAAGGTAACGTGCCGCCCCAAGCAGCATTGCGGTGTGGCCGTCGTGCCCACAGGCGTGCATTTTTCCCTGGTTGATCGAGCGATATTCAAACGTGTTTTGTTCGAGGATTTTTAACGCGTCCATATCGGCGCGTAAACCGATTGCACGCTTACTGCTACCTTTTTTGAGCACGCCGACAACTCCGGTATTACCAATCGAACGGTGCACTTCCAGGCCAAATTCGGTCAATAATTCTGCCACCTTGTCAGCCGTACGATGCTCCTCGAAGGCCAGTTCCGGGTGGCGATGAATATCATGCCGCCATGCCTGCATGGTTTCATGCAGGGTTCTGGTATATGAGATAAATTTGTTCATAGTGTAAAGTGCCGTTACTGATATACGTTATATAACCATGTTCAAACAAAATTTGCAGCAACTCAGGTCGAAGCTCAGCGCATCCGGCATCGAAGTTGCGTTGATTACCGACGACGATTCCGTGTACTACTACACCGGTTACTACGACTATCTTCACATGGAGTTTGGTCGGCCAACCATTCTGATGGTTCCGGTCGAAGGTGAAAGTCTGCTTGTTACTCCCGCGATCGATTTGAATATGGCGCGGGAAAATGCCGTGGTAGACCGTATCGATGCCTGGAATGACGGCATGGGTAATGAATGGCGAGAACACATCCCGGGGATGCTGAAAGGGGTTTCCAGGATTGCCATCGAAGCGCAGAAAATGCCTGCTTTGGTCAAGACTTATGTCGAGTCGCTGGTCGATGCGCACAGTGTGTGTGATGTCACGCCCATCGTGGGCGCGATGAGGATGATCAAATCGGCCAGGGAGTTGCAATTGGCTCGACACGCGGGGGCGGTTGCGAATGCGATGATGAATGCTGGGCGCGAGGCCATCGCAGACGGTGTCGCCGAATACGAAGTTGCGCTGGCAACATCGCGCGCGGGCACCATGAAATCGGCCGAGCTACTGGCGTTACACTACGCTGATAGCGAAATGTCGCCGAATACCCATTTCCTGCAAATTATGGCCTCCGGTAAGGATATTGTTAAAACGCATCACCGCGCTTCGAATCGAGTGATGCGCCGTGGTGAGCCGGTATTCCTGTGCTTCTGCGGGATGACAAACTTCCACAAATTTAAACTCGGTTTTGATCGCACTTTCTGGATCGGGGAAATCCGGCACAAATTCCAGGAGAAAATCTATCAAATTGCGCTGGATAGCCAGGCGGCAGCCTTAAATGTCTTGCGTCCGGGTGTTCTTGCCGAAGAAGTTCATGCTGAATATGCCGAGGTGATTCAATCTGCCGGATATGATTATCCGTTTCGTTGTGGACGTGGTACCGGCTTCAGTTTTCTCGAACAACCCCAGTTGGTAGTCGGTGACAAAACCCTGTTGCAGCCTGGTATGGTACTTGCGGTGGACGGATCGGTAAGTACGGACAGTTTCCGCGCACAGGTAGGTGATAGCTTCATTTTGACCGAAGACGGTTTTGATCCGATTACAGCGCATGCCAAATCAATCGATGATGTAATCGTTAACCAGGGAGCATAGTAGCATGATCGTGAAATCTCTAAATGACTTGATCGGCACGCCCCGTGATGTACGCGGGCCGGTGTGGGCGAGCCGACGTTTTTTACTCGCTGAAGACGGCGTTGGTTTTACCATGACCGACACCACCACCGAGGCTGGTTCCGAACAGATACTCTGGTACAAGCATCATGTCGAGGCTAACTATGTCATTGAGGGTGAGGGTGAAGTTGAAAACATGGCAACCGGTGAAGTGTTTCCTCTCGGCCCGGGCTCGATGTACGTGCTCGACGGGCACGAGCAACACTGTTTGAAATCATTTACCCGCATGCGCCTGGTGTGCGTGTTTACCCCGGCGCTGACTGGCCGGGAAACGCATGACGCAGACGGTGCCTACGCGCCACCCGCCGACTGACCCTGGGTCGGGTCTTGCCCGGCAGATAAGCAAAATGGCGATCTCGAAATTCATTGCGCGTCAGTCGGCAAAGCCAAATGGACTGTTCGGCCGACTGATCTTCGGACGTCTGCTCAATCGCGCCAATGCGTCCGTCAATCAGCTCGTTTACGACAGCCTGGAGCATGATGCGAAATCGCGCCTGCTGGAGATCGGCTTCGGGGGTGGCGACCTGCTGTTTCGTATTGCCAGAAGCCTTAGCGGTGGTCGCGTAGATGGTGTCGATGTATCAGCCGAAATGCTCGCCAACGCGCGAGGCAAAGTGTCCAGGATGGGTCTCGAGGATACAGTGAAATTGCAATTGGGCAGCGTCGATTCCCTGCCATTTTCTGAGGCGACCTTTGACTGCGCCTGTAGTGTGCACACGATTTACTTCTGGCCGGACTTGATCGCTGGATTAAGAGAATTGGCGCGGGTTATAAAGCCCGGTGGAAGATTGGTGCTCGGTTTTAGTTCGGGTACAGCTTTGATTGAAGATGGAAACACCGACCGTGGGTTCAGGGCATATTCGAGGCAGCAGCTTGCCGATG
>Ga0070724_10002422_pt1 | contig 10317 bp, 7 predicted proteins | sample tdDd001_FD_67278 | JGI IMG/M metagenome (GOLD analysis project Ga0070724, IMG submission 67278) | Marine sediment microbial communities from the Atlantic coast under amendment with organic carbon and nitrate - tdDd00.1 | ecosystem: Environmental > Aquatic > Marine > Coastal > Sediment | place...
CGATTACAAAGCTCGTGAGTTGCTTCAAGAAGTGTGTCAATGTCTCACCATCATTGACTCGCTGTTATACTTCAATACTTATCTCAGTCATCACCGTTCATATTTATACTAATAATCATTATACCATATTTTGCAACACTTCAAACCTATTTTTTGATGATTCCGCCACCAAACAAATAATCGCCTTGATAGATGACACAAGACTGTCCCGGTGTGACAGCACGTTGTGGTTCAGCAAATGTTATTTTATAGGTCTCTTCGCCTAACTTCTCAAGCTGACAAGAAACTTCTTTGGCACTATAACGCACCTTACATGTTAAATCCGACTCATTTTCTGGTTCTGATGAATAGGCAAAATGTGCCTTATGAATAATCAGTTCTGATTTAAACAACTCATCGTTGTCACCAAGAATCACTTGGTTCTTCTGTGTGTCCAGTCCTAGAACATACATCGGCTTACCGAATGAAACGCCCAGTCCTTTACGCTGACCGATTGTATAGTGAATCAGCCCTTTATGGGGACCAAGTACTTTACCATCTGTGTCGACAAAATCCCCAGGTACCCCTTCTATATTATAGTCCGTCTTAAGATAGGCAATATAGTTGTCACCTGGCACAAAACAAATTTCCTGTGAGTCCTTTTTCTTTGACAGATTCAAATCCAGTGTCGCAACAATATCACGAATTTCATCTTTTGATTCATAATCGCCAAGCGGCATCAAAATACGCTGAAGTTGTTCCTGTCCTAAGTAAAACATCATGTATGTTTGGTCCTTGTTGTTTGAAGCTGCTTTCTTGATTTTATAAAATCCGTCTGCAGGATCTTGTTCCAAGCGACAGTAATGGCCTGTAGCTAGATAATGTGCGCCTAAAGCATCTGCAATCTTAAAGAAGGCACCAAACTTCACGTGTTTGTTACACTCAACACACGGATTTGGCGTTTCACCATGTAAATATGTATTCACAAGATAATCCATAACATGTTTCTTAAATACATCTTTTAAATGAAAGACCTTGAAAGGAATCCCTAACTGGTCACATACTTTTTTTGCATCTTCAAACTCAGAAATATCATGGCTTTCTTCAAAATCAGGTACATTGTCATCCGCTTGAAACAGACGGAGACTCACACCGATTACATCATAGCCACGTTCTACCAATATTTTTGCTGTTGCACTTGAATCAACGCCACCGCTCATGCCAAGGACAACACGTTTTTTATTTAATTCCATACTTCCCTCACTTAAACATTTCATATCTATTAAAAACTGAAAGCTAGGCCGATATCGACCTAGCTGATTATATCATGTTTATAGTTAGTTTTATAGATTTTTATTCGTCGTCTTCATCACCGTGGTCGTGGTGATCATCATCTAATTCAGCAGGATCAAATCCCTCTAAACCAGCGTATGATTTCCCAGACTTTTGACAATAGTCATATAGTGCTGATTTAAACGCTTCTTCAGCTAACACTGAACAGTGAAGTTTCACTGATGGCAATCCACCTAAAGCAGAAACAAAATCTTTGTTGTTAAGCTCTAACGCTTCATCTACTGTCTTACCTTTAAGCATTACAGTTGCAATACTTGAACTTGCAATTGCTGAACCGCAACCGAAAGTCTTAAATTTAATGTCTGTAATCACGTCATCTTCAATTAATAAGTAGATACGCATGATATCGCCACATTTTACGTTACCAACTTCGCCGACGCCTGACGGGTTTTCAATCACACCAACATTTCTAGGATTTGTGAAGTGTTCCATTACTTTATCTGTATACATATTATTTTCCTCCTGTAACCTTATCATATAGTGGTGACATCATTCTTAATCTTGCAACAATGCCTTTTAATTCTTTTACAACATAATCAACATCTTCTTCAGTTGTAAAATCACCGATTGTCAACCTTAACGAACCATGAGCGATTTCATGTGTCAAGCCAATTGACATCAATACGTGAGATGGATCCAGTGAACCAGATGTACAAGCAGAACCACTTGAACCAGCTACACCAACCATATCTAAGCTAAGAAGTAATGCTTCTCCTTCAATGAATTCGAAAGCAACATGTACATTTCCTGGATGTCTTTCCTCGGGATGTCCATTATACTTCGCATAATCAATTGTTTCCATGATACCGTTTCTTAGACGTTCTCTTAGAGTCGTTAATTTTTCAATATGCGCATCAAAATCTCTGTAAGCGATTTCGGCTGCTTTTGCAAATCCAACGATTCCAGGAACATTTTCTGTACCGGCACGTTTCTTTCTTTCTTGAGCGCCACCATCCACGAAATTCTGTAGACGAACGCCTTTTCTAATATATAATCCACCGATTCCCTTAGGACCGTAGATCTTATGAGATGAAATTGACATCAAGTCAATGTTCATGTCTTTTACATCAATCTTAAAATTACCAAACGCCTGTACAGCATCTGTATGGAATAACACACCATTCTCTTTGGCGATTGCACCAATTTCTTTAACTGGTTGAACAGTCCCGATTTCATTGTTTGCATACATGATTGAAATCAAAATCGTTTCAGGCTTAATCGCCGCCTTTAAGTCTTCCAATGAAATTCTACCGAACTCATCTACTTCAAGGTACGTTACTTCAAATCCCTCTTTTTCTAACGTTTCACATGTATGTAAAATACCATGGTGTTCGATTTTAGAAGTGATAATGTGGTTTCCTTTATTTTTCAAAGCTTTTGCAGCACCTTTAACAGCCCAGTTATCTGATTCTGTTCCACCAGCTGTGAAGAAGAATTCCTTTTCATCAGCATTCATTAGTGATGCGATTGTTGCTCTGCTGTCATTTACTATTTTTTTTGCTTCTCTACCAAATCCATGAATACTTGATGGATTACCAAACACTTCTGTAAAATATGGCATCATTGCATCTAGTACTTCATTTTTAGTAGGTGTTGTTGCTGAATAATCTAGATAAACACGTCTCATTTTTTCACCCTCTCTACTCACAATGAATTTTGATGTCAGTCGAATTTATTTCCTTGTGGTCATTGATCATGTCCTGTAAAGAAATACTACCAACAACTTCATTTATACTGTCTCTGATTTTTTCGTATATAATACGAGTTACACAGTAGTCAGAATTTGTACAACAATCTTCTTCGTTTAAACCTGATACACAATCCGCTGGTGCTAAAGGACCCTCCAACGTCACTAAAATCTCCCCGACAGAAATTTCGTCGGCTGGTTTTGCTAACGTATAGCCACCCTGGGCGCCTCTAATACTTTTAACTAATCCCGCTTTACGAAGTGGTGATATTAATTGTTCCAGGTAACTAACTGATATATTTTGTCGTTCGCCAATGACATTTAATTTGATTGGCTTACCATCTGAATAAAGCGCTAAGTCAAACATAGCCTTTAATCCATAACGACCTTTTGTTGTTAATTTCATTGTACACCTCCAATTCCTAGTACTTCACTTGGAATTCATAATGAGTATAATATATCCGAGTTATTTTGTCAAGATTAATTTCAGCTTATTTTAGGATGTCTCGAAGCACTCTCTCACCGTTTTTAAAGAATATCTTGTCAATTTCTTCACAAGAAAATCCTTTCGCATTCAAGGCGTTTTTCAGTAAATCCATTTCACCGATTGTCTTTATTTCCAGATCACATTCAATACCGTCAAAGTCCGATCCCAAAGCAACTGTTTCAATACCTGCAACATTTCTGATATGCTCAATGTGCCTAACCATGCTGTCAACTGTACTTAGATTTGTGCCATCAAGGAACCACGATAAGTAGTTAATACCAGTAATTCCACCATTTTCGGCAAGTTTCACCAGCATATCATCCGTTAAATTTCTGGAATGATCATGAACGGCTCTTGCATTAGAGTGAGATGCAATAATTGGTGCTGATGAATGCTTGATACAGTCATAAAAACCGCCATCCGAAAGATGAGACACATCTATTGCGACGCCTCGTCTATTCATTTCTCTTATAAGATCGATACCAAATGGCGTTAAACCTTTGTCTTTGTGTGTATAATCTGCATTTGGAAAGCCTATTTCATTGGGAAAATTCCACGTCAGCGTAATTAAGCGAATGCCATGACTATAGAAGTATTCAAAATTCTCCATTTTACCTTCTAAAGCGCCACCTTCTTCAATACCGAGAATGGCTGCCATTTTTCCCTTTGCCATAGTAGCCTCATACTCATCATAGGTTGTAACAATTTCTATAAGATCTCTGTTCTTCTCTAATTCAGACCGTCCATATTTCAACATGTCCGCACAGAAATTTCTTGGTGAGTTTACCGACTTCATATGTATAAAATTTGCAAATACTTGAGCCTTTGAGCCTCCCTTTTGCATCTTTAATAAATCAACGTGATGCTGATTCTCCCTTAACCCACTTTTGTCATCAAAAATCTTTAAAAACGTATCACAATGAAAATCTATCATTTTATTTCCCCCTTTTATGTTCTTCGATACCCCTATTGTAGTAAAAAAACTGGACCTTGTGTCTGTTTTTATAAAAAATCAATAATAATGAACGTTTTTAGCAAAGAAAAACTTTAGACATCCGATGTTTTTAACGATAATATATGTATAGGGGGTTTATTAGATGAACAAAGAACAAATGAACGAAATGCTGAAGCTGAATGAAAAAGCAAAAAAAATGGATCGTCTTGGAAATGAAGACGCTGCATTGGAACTTTATTTAGAAATACTAGATAATTATCACCCTAGCTTGTATGCTAATTTTGAGCGACCCGCAATTATATTAGAAAAAAAGCATCGATATAAAGAAGCTTTGGAAATATGCCAGCGAGCAGTCGAACTAATTGAGGAAGAAAAGATCTCTGGCGATAAGGAAAAATGTATTAGTCGTGTTGAAAAATTAAAGGCTAAAGTGGAGCCTGCTGACTTGCCATCACCAAAGAAGGAAAAAAAGTCCAACAAAAAGAGGTCGATAATAATCGCTATCATTTTTGCACTTGGTGTAATAGCCTACCTCATTTTATCCGCACAGTCACAATATGATGATGTCTATGTCGATATGAGTGAATTGGAACGCGAAAGCGAACTGGAGGGCGATGTGTTTAGAGAGGAAACGCCGGATGAGGATGAGGAGTTACCTGAGATTACAGAAGGTATGATAGAATTTGCTACAAAAGCTGTTAAGATTAACCTCCAAGTAACAAACGCCAATATTGCTGTCAATGGCAATACTATTGGATTTGCTATATTTGTTTCTCCGGGTACCAGCCAATCCAAAGGTGAAGAACTTGGAGAAGAGATGGTCAAAGCTTTGGGGGCTGCTGCAAGTACAACACATCTAGATATAACACCACCATCACCAGTTTCTTTTGGTGGTCTTTACAAGGACTATGACGTCATCGTTTCCGTTGGAACAAGTTCAACAGACATCATTGCTAAAGGAACGAAAACAAAAAGTGCCAAGAAGATGAATTGGCGAAAATAGAATTTGAAATAAAAGGGGTTGTTGTAAAAACAACCTCTTTTTACGTTATAACCATCCTAATAGCTAAAGGACACTCCGTTAAATCAATCGTGAATTGCATCGCGCTCAGCACTTTCATTGCATAGCGGTAACAAAACTCGCTATGCTCAGACATGTTGTTACCGACTTCTATGCAATGAGCACTGAGCGCGTGCAATTCAACGACTGATTCGAAATTCGTGTCCAAATATCTAATATGATGGTTATAGTCAAAAGTATTGTGCTTCAAAAGCTGATTTTATTTCAAGAGATCACTTGAACAGGATCTTCGGATCAACTGATAGAAGCCAATGAACTCAGAACCGTTCTATCGATATGTCATCAGGTACTGTCTGAGCCGGTAGGCGAGTTTACATGATGGCCGATAGGGCGGTTTTGATTTCATATGACTTCTACAGTTGAACGGACAAGCCTGAGAAATGGATATCTTGAAATAAAAATGGAGCTGTCTACACAGCTCCATTTTGTATATAACAACATATACATCATTTAATTCAATTGTTTGAAATAGTCCGAAAGTGAATCAAAACTATTCTTGTATCGTGTTTGGTAAGTTGGCGTAGTCCATTCTTCCAGCTCGAATGTATACGCACTGTTATCATTTATTACCATAACATCAATAGCATCTATTGTTACTGTCGTAATTTCATCTCTTGCAATAGGTCTTAACACGGTCTCATCCCAAAGTACCTCATTCTCCGATGGATCAGATATACCGAGCAAGCCATAAGGTATTCTTACAGTCCAGTTGACACCGTCAAAATACACATTCGCTCTTGGATTCTCAAATTCACCATACCGAAGTACACTTAAATTTACTGACCGTTCTGGTGTCACATCCCCCAACATCGATACATTTTCTCCATTTGTCATTTGGATCAACGGTTGGTACACTTCGTAGTTAGTAGCAATACTGTGATAATATCCATTTATCCAATTATAGCCTGGATTTGCAAGCAATTCAGAAGTTGGTCCTATTCGAAGCAGAAACTCTGCTACCTCTTCTTCATCTTCCTCTTTAACAGTATCTATTGCGATTTCAATAGGATATTTTTCTCCTTTTAGAGTATCCGAAAGTTCAAGGTAAACAAAGGACGCATTCTGGCCGAAAGACAGTGTCGCATCGTCTGCATCTGGTGTCGTATACTCAGGTTCAACTGCCTCGACTGCCATTAGTCCATAGTTTTGCTCAGGATCCAATACATTATGCCAAAATGGATTCTTCGCATATGGAATCATATAAGGTTCAGTAGTCCAGGTTTTCTTTGCCCATTCATCCATCCATTCAAAAATAATGGCGCCTGAATACCCTTCTCTAACAATTGCATCCGTCATTCTAATAATACCTTCAGCCTGTTCCTCTTCTGTTAGTCCACCATGGTCATAATCATCAGGACTAATGTGCGCTGTCACTTGACTGGTAGCGATACCATATTCCGCAACAACAGCTGGATACTTTTTATGACCTGCCATAAACTCTTGTAAATAACCGCCATATCTAAAACGTCCTTTTTCATCTTCGTACGCATTGTAAGTCAATTCATTGTTCATAAAGTCAGGGTAATTGGGATAGATATGGTATGCGCCAAAAAAGCCACTGACATTCTCCTGATGCACACCAATATTATTGATATCCACTACAGTATTGTCATTAAATTTATTGGTCTTACCCGTTAATGGACTCCATTCGCTGACATGAGTTACTGGATCTAACGTCGGCCAACTGACAATAGCCACAAGTGGACGATCCTCATAAAACTGCTCCTCGACTGCCAAAGCATAATCACAACTCTGAGCAAGCCATGTTTCTGTTGGTGTCGCTCCTTTTACCCCGTAGAGGTAACGCCCATTGAATTCATAGCCTTCGTTTATCGTATCCGTCGCCTGAACTTCTTCCGGTTCCATTTCACGTCCAACTAAATAACCAATCAAATACGGCGACACATCGTACTTATAAATGCCATTAGACCTATAATCCCTCATAGGTATATTGATATTTCCATGAATCGCATGAACCGCGTATTCTATTTCCTTTTTATATGTTTCATTATAGGCCTGACCCAAGTAGTTATGATCCAAAGGATATTCTTCGGGCCATATTTCCTGTAACAAATATATCGGCGTTTCATGTGACTCGTTAAACTCGTATAAGGCCTGATAAAAGACTGGTGGCAACAGTGTATACACCCTTAAGGTATTGATATTCAATTGAGCCATCTGTTCCAGCCATTTTGCATAGACAGCTTTCTCTACTGGAAACTCCGTAAAAGTTTTACCCGGAAGCGCTGCCCCTAGATTCACACCTTTCATAAAAAATGGTCGCGCACCTTTGTCATCAGTAATATAAAATTGTCGATTATCAGCATAAAAGAGATTGCCATCTCCTTTGTCTTGGACATAATAAGGTTTACTGTCCTTTTCATGTTTTAATAATGATGCTATCTTCGGATAATACCATTTCCAATACAAGGACTCATTATAGTGTTCGTCAAAAATCATCTTGTTTTTCATCAATGCTGCCATCGATGAGTAGGCACTAGGCATCGTCACAGGGATTTTGCTAAACTGGCCCGAATGATATACACCATCAAACACTCTATTGCTTACAGTGATTTCAGCACTAAATATATCTGGTAATCCAAGGGACTCAAGCACTTGTCGCCCTTCTTCCGTAACCTCTATACTGAAACGTGCAGATGTATCCTCAGTCAATTCTATAATTTCAAAATAGCCTTCATAGGAAAATGTTTGATTGTCTGACACAAAGTTCAAATGACCAATATAATCGTCACCTTCAACCAAGACAATAACGTCTGTTTCATTTGTGAGTACAATCCCTTGGCCATAATATTTCCATGGGCGACCATAAGTAGCCTCATATGTTGCAATAGCAGCTTCTGGAACTTCCCTACGGTCCGATAAATCTGTACACGTCTTTCCGACATAGCCTGTATAAGTACTTTCAAATAGATTGTCTAAAAAAATATGTTTGGATAAATCCCCACCAAATTGACTGTAAAGAGTTTCAGCCAGCAATACATTATAATTGATTTCGGCCATCAACTCTGGATTAAAGTCATCAGCGTTATCTACAAATATTAATGAGGAAAGATTGTTTTCATCCACTTCAATTTTCCTGTTATCGAGTATCCAATGAATACCCTCTGCTTCATCAGAAGCAAGGGTAATTGCTTTTGCATCAGGGGTTTTCAATCGATATTGAACACTGGGTATGACCAACATAAGCAACAAGCCTAGTGTAACAACCCACAATAAGCCCCTGAAAAACTGTGTTAAACCTTTGTATGGATTCATCGTCTCACCCCCCGGCGACGCATATGTCCCCATCCACTTTGGCCGAAGACCACGCTATATAACCCTTGTATTCTCCAGAAACTGAATAACTGCCGAGGTCCGAAGTTTTCTATTATGGCGTAACCGATTAGTTTTAATAAGTCCTCTAGCTTGAAGTAATTATTTTCTCTCTCAGCAATTAGAAGTGCCGATAGGGAAACAATAACGCCCATTAGTATGGTCGAAACAAATAGCAGAATCGCAATATTTTTATCCAGTATACCTAGGATCGCCGCCAGGAAAACCATAATGTATCCCTGAAGTTCAATCATAGGTCCAATGGCTTCAAATACCATAAAATAAGGCATAGCAACAAGCCCAGTTCGATGATATTGTTTATTAAAAATCATCTTTCTATGGAAGTACAGAATATCAACCAGTCCCCTATGCCATCTAAAGCGCTGATTTTTTAGACTTTTAAAATCCTCAGGTACTTCAGTCCAACAGTTGGCATTAAATGCATACAAAACTTTGAATGGCAATTTCGCCTCATGCATCATTCTTGAAATACGAACGACCAATTCCATGTCTTCTCCAACGGTATCTTTTTTATATTGCCCCTTTTCGGTCAAGTAGCCACCAATACCGACAATTCGATCTTTTCTGAACAGTCCAAAGGCCCCTGAGATAATCAACAAACTATTGATTTCCTGCCATCCAAGACGTCCTGCCATGAAAGCCCGAATATACTCGATGGTTTGAAATCTGGCCAAACTATTATCGGGAATTTGAATATCGCTGATATACCCTTTATCAACCTTGCAGCCATTGATAGGGAAAATGTTACCACCAAGTGCCGGCGTTTCTACACTTTCATCTAGCGTTAAGCTGGCAAGTTTAAGCAGTGCATCCGTCTCAAGCAATGAGTCTGCATCAATACCACAGAAATAGGTTTTGTTTGAAACATTGATACCGGCATTAAGTGCGTCTGCCTTACCACCATTACTCTTGTCGATAACCATCATTCTTGGTAGCGACGGATTCTTATAAATCCCACGTATTGGTGCGGTATTAAGACTTTCAGTATATTGATAATCTACACGGACAAGACCAAACTCCTCGATTAATCTAAGCAACGTTTCATCTTTACTCCCGTCGTTGACTATAATCAACTCATAATCAGGATAATTCAAATTCAATAAGGACTTGGCACTTTCAACCACTGTCATTTCCTCATTATGTGCCGGTGCGATAATTGAAATAGATGGAATCATCTGATTTCTGTACATCATAGAGATGCTTTTTATTCTCCATAGCCTCGCCTGCTTTCTAACATTTTTATAAGAAAGCATAAGCAATCCAATATAAATTCCATTGATGGCAAGTGAATAATAAGCCAGCAAATAGTTGAAATTTATAACAAACGCCTTTAGTAACGATCTGTAAGCACCAGCTTCATATAAATCCATGTTCAACAGTGTAAACAGCAAGGGATAAGTTATAACCGATAGGAGTGTAAA
>Ga0070724_10002426_pt1 | contig 10309 bp, 9 predicted proteins | sample tdDd001_FD_67278 | JGI IMG/M metagenome (GOLD analysis project Ga0070724, IMG submission 67278) | Marine sediment microbial communities from the Atlantic coast under amendment with organic carbon and nitrate - tdDd00.1 | ecosystem: Environmental > Aquatic > Marine > Coastal > Sediment | place...
GGTTTAAACAAAGTATGCAGTGTACGTTGACTCATTCACTTTCCCCATCGATAGGCATAATATGAGTGTACCTGATATGTAGAATAAATCTCCTTAAATTTAGGAGGATAATTAGTCCTTTTACACTCATGTGCCGGGTTAAGTGGCGCCGTATTGAACGGCATTATCTCGTGTTTATATTGAGTCGATATAAACTTGAAGTTTCCACTCTTTGAATTAAATTGATGGCAACAAGCTAGGTGTTGCCACTATAAATAAGCCCGCTTGTTATGGCTTATACCTATCGTTGTTATTTACTCTGTTGTTGTGTGAAATAAATTCATTACAGATTTATATTCGTCTGCTTGCCTTACCATGTAGCAGACGATAGCCACCATCAAGGTCTTTATGGAGGTGGCCGATGCCAGGTGTGATGCTCGATAACTTGTCATATTTAAGAGGTAAGTTTAACAGCTTGGGCATTCCTATCCGCTTACCATTAATATGGGAGAGTTCTCGGGTAAGACAAGCTTTAGCGCCCCAGGCAGGATAGAAAACTTGTGATATATATCGCTTGTAGGCTCACCGTCCAGATTGACGGGAAGCGGTTGTGTCGATTGTATCTCCACTTCCGTTGCCTGAAAACGCCTTACATAGTCACCTTCCAGAGCCGGGTCCGATAACTCGTCTACAACCTGTTTCAGTGCCGTCGGCGGGAAGTGCTCAAGCAGTAAAACATCCAACAAACCGTCATTGAGATAGGCATGAGGGGCAAGCTGCTGTCCGCCGCCAGCCATACGGCCGTTACAGATAGCGCCCAACAAGCCTGATCCCTGAATAGAGAGCATCTCTCCATTCGCTCCTTTAGCGGTTACTCTTCCCTCATATGGGGTGAACTTCATTGCCTGGAGTAAACCTGAGATGAAATAGGCCTGTCCGCCTAGTAAGTTTTTCAATTCGACCGGTGTCTCAACGGTTACCTGTGCGCCAAAGCCTGCAGAAGCGACGTTGATGAAAAACCTGTCGTTGGCTACCCCCAGATCGATACTGTGCGCCGCGCCATTAACAGCGAGTTCAAGGGCGGGGCTTATTTGGCTCGGGATCCCGCAAGCCGTGGCAAAATCATTGGCGGTCCCCAGGGGCAGTATCGCCATTTCAGGGAGTCGATCGCGCTCTGGGCTAGAAGTGTCGATTCGCTTGGAAAGTTTCGCTAATGAATGGGCTAACTCATTGACCGTTCCGTCACCGCCGCCGGCAATAATTCGAGTGACATTCAGGCTTATCGCTTCATCGACTAACCTGTCGATATCCCCCCCTTCCCAGGTACAGCGAACTAAGAGGTTTTGCCCCAGAGAACGTAACTGATAAACAGATTGGCGGATCTCTGCAAGTCCGGCTTTTTTCCCATTCAATATCAACATTTTCATAGCGGATGCATCACTTTTAATTGGTGTACTAAAGCCTACTACATGGGAAGGGATATTTCAGCCGCTAACCATTTAGGATGTCATAAACAGACGAGTAACGTGTAAGCTTCTGTTTATATATGCCATTTTTACACGCTTTGAATGGGATTGTCTTATAAATGCACGCGTCGAGGCTGCGATTTATTGGACCCAGATCCCACTTTGTTCTCTCTGTCGAATTTACTGTGAAAACTCACAGTGAAGCTAAGATCAGTTTCATTATAAAATTTTAACATTATCAGGGAGCCACACGGCTTAAAGGGGAACCGGATGTAAATTCCGGACTGTACCCGCAACTGTAACTGAGGAGCGAGCTGCAAAGCCACTGGCGAGAGTCGGGAAGGCGCAGTAAGCATAGATCCAGAAGTCAGGATACCCACCTTGATAACGCAGCTGTAAAACTGGGCGGGCGCTCTCGGTTTTGTGAATTCATTCGTGTCTTTACCTACCTGGTTTTCAGCATCTTTTATCCTTTGGGACAAATTAAGATGTGGAACATTTCAAATCCTAACACTTTAAATCTTAAGATTTCAGCCGCTCCCATCGATGGAGTCATAGGGTGACGGTAACTAAAATTCGTCGTAGTCAGCATGGCAATGAGCTTCGTAAGGGCTATACCACAGGCGCCTGCGCCACAGCTGCTGCGCTGGGAGCATTAACGCGCATATTTGACCCTGTTTCAGCCGATGAGATTTCTATCTTGTTACCCATAGGTGAGCGGGCGACATTTAAGTTACAGCATCACCAGGCCGGAGTCGTTTTTGCCACCGCCGGGGTGATCAAAGATGCCGGTGATGATCCCGATTGTACCCACGGCGCAGAAATTATAGCCAAAGTCTACGTCAGCCAAAGTCCGGGTGTGCGCTTTTTTGCTGGCCCCGGGGTGGCAAGCATCACTTTGCCGGGACTCGAACTCGGTGTCGGAGAGCCTGCCATCAACCCTGTCCCACGGAAGATGATCGAATCACACCTTATTCCCTTACTGAGTCACCATGGTTTTAGTGGGGCGGATGTAACCATAAGTGTTCCCGGTGGCGAAGCGCTTGCTAAACAGACCATAGGCCAAAGGCTGGGGCTGGTAGGTGGGATATCGATTTTGGGCACCCGAGGCACGGTTCATCCCTATTCGACTTCGGCTTACGCCGCTTCAGTGCGGCAGGGAGTGCAAGTCGCAGCCAAACAACATCTGACTCAAATGGTATTAACGACGGGCAGCCGCACCGAGAAGCAGGCGATGATTATTCACTCTGAACTGTCACACACATGCTTTATTCAGGCGGGGGACTTTATCGGCGTTGGGCTGCGCGCCTGCGCTAAATACGCCATGACTCATGTGGAATTGGTCGTGATGGTAGGCAAGCTTTGTAAGTTAGCCTGCGGGACCATGATGACCCATGTTACCGGCAGGCTGGTCGATTTTGAAAGATTGGCCGACTTGCTCACCCCACATTGTGATGACTCATCCTTAATACAATCGATAGTGCTGGCGCGCACAGGGCGGCAGCTTCTGTCCATCGTTCAAAAGCACGAGTTTAGACAAGCCTTTTTGACAGACATTTGTCAGCAAGCCGCAATTAACAGTTTCAACTATGCCCATAAGAAGTTAGCCGTAACAGTGCGTCTAATCGATTTTGATGGCACGACACTCGCTAACTCGACTCACGGAGAACACTGATGGACCCAATGAAGCAGATAACCACTAAGGGCAGAGATATTGAAGCCAGTTCATTCTCGATTATCGATGCCGAGATGGACGAGCATTACGGTGGGCATCAATTTACCGCTCAGGAGTGGTCAGTGGTGCGGCGCGCCATTCATACCAGCGGAGACTTCGAGTTCGCCAAGCTGTTTCAATTTAGTGAGAGTGCGATAGATTCTGCACTGCAAGCGATCAGAAATGGCTGCCCGATAGTGGCAGACGTAACCATGATCACTTCCGGGCTCAGTCAACGAAGAATGGAGCAGCACGGCAATCAAGCTCATTGTTTTATCAGCGATGAGGAAGTGATGGCGACGGCAATCAAATCAGGTGGCACTCGCGCTGTCGTGGCCATGCGAAAGGCTAGAGATCTGGGTTTACTCGATGGAGGAATCGTAGGTATTGGTAATGCGCCTACCGCGCTATTTGAAGTGCTCCGAATGGTAGAAGCGGGAGAAGCGAAACCTGCATTAATCATCGGGATCCCCGTCGGCTTTGTGAAAGCCATAGAGTCGAAACTTGCCTTGGCTGAACAAGACCGAGTGCCATTTATTGCATCTGTAGGACGTAAGGGGGGCAGTCCTCTGGTCGTGTCGACTTTACATGCTCTCATGGTCGAGGCTTCAAAATGACAGGCAGCATTACCTTAATAGGCATAGGTGATGATGGCTGCGTTAGTTTAACGAGTCGCGCCATCAACGCCATTGCTCAAACCGAGTTGTTGGCCGGTGCCACAAGGCACCTGGGTTTCTTTCCCCAATACACAGGTGAAAGGTTAACGTTTGTCAGTGGCCTTAATACTTACCTTGCTCAGATCGTTGAGGCGGCAAAGGATAAAGATATCTGCGTGTTAGCCTCGGGCGATCCCCTCTTTTTTGGCATAGGTAAACGGCTGCTAAAACTGGTAGGCGAAGCGGATACACCAATCGATGTTGAGGTGGTCACCTCGCCAAGTAGTGTGCAACTGGCCTGCGCCAAAGCCTTGATCCCCAGCGATGATATCAAGGTTCTCTCTCTTCATGGCCGTCCCATGACGGGCTTAGTTACGCGTCTGCAGCAGGGGGATACCTTTGCGCTGCTTACCGACAAGGACCACAACCCTGTTGTCATTGCCAGACACTTGCTTAGCTATGATGAAAAATGCTGGCGGCTGGTGCTGTGTGAGCACCTAGGTGGCAGTAAAGAACGAGTCACGGAGTTTACTGTCCAGGAATTAGCCGCTGCATCGACTGATGATATCGAGTCTCTGAACGTATTACTCCTGCAACGTCAAGGCCAGATCTATTGGGGCGGTTTAGCCATGCATTGCCCGGATAGCGCTTACCAAGTGCTATCCCCATTAAATGGCTTGATCACCAAGGCAAACACGCGTGCGCTGGCTGTGGCGCGTTTAGGTTTAACCCCCGGCAGTTGTGTCTGGGATATCGGTTCCGGTTCGGGTTCTGTAGCGATAGAGGCGGCGAAACAGGCCTGGAATGGCCATGTCTATGCATTGGAGTGTAACCCCCCATGTTTCGATGTAATCGAGCAAAACCAGCAGCGTCACAGAGTCGATAATCTCACTCTCGTTAAGAGTAAGGCGCCTTGCGGGTTGGATGACTTGCCTGCGCCTGATGCTGTGTTTGTTGGCGGTAGTCGAGGGCAAATGGATCCCATCGTTGAACTTGTAATGAGCCGACTAACCCCAGGCGGAAAATTGATCTTGTCAGCCGTGACCTTAGACAGTGTCAGCAAATTTTTTGACCTATGCAAAACCAGTCAATATCACTACGAAGTGGTGATGTTACAAAGTTCAGTCTCTCAGCCTCTGGCGCATTACCAGCGTTATCAGGCAGAAAACCCAATTCACCTATTTGTGATCACTAAAGAAGGCAACAATTCATGACCCAGAAAATAGGAAAACTCTATGCAATCGGTGTTGGACCCGGCGACAGTTCGCTGATGACACTTAAGTCGGTAGAGTTATTGAAAACCATCGATGTAATTGCGATACCCGAAAAAAACAAAGGTCAACAAGATTCATTTGCCTGGTCTATCGTGCGCGGTGCCATCGATGAAGATCAAATTCAAGGTCAGCGGAGCTTTCTATGGTTCCCGATGAGTAAAGACCACACCATTACCGTACCGGCGTGGCGTGAAGGGGCGGCGACCATAGCCGAGCACCTTAAGGCGGGCAAAAACGTCGCCTTCATTACCGAGGGAGACCCTTCAGTATTTAGTACCTGGGCCTATCTACAGGAAGATTTAAAGGAACATTTCCAAGAGCTTGACGTTGAAATTGTGCCTGGGGTGACCTCATTAACGGCGGTACCCGCAGCGACTCAAGTCCCGCTCTGCGATGGGGAAGAGCGTTTCTGTGTTGTTCCGGCGACTTATGGTGTCAGCATCTTATCTGAGCTGGTCAAAGAGTTTGATACCATTTTATTGCTGAAATGTGGTCGCATGGTACCTGAGCTCATCAAGGTATTAGAACCGCTGGGGCTGCTGGAGTCTGCAACTTATGTCTCCTATGCCACTGACCCTCGTCAGCGCGTCTTTACCGATCTCAGAGACGTGCCACCTGAGTTTTGCTACTTCGCGACCGTGCAACTATCGGTTCGGGTGCGTAAAGGGGTGCTACGCCACGGTGGTCAGGCCTAATGTCGATTGCGGTACATGCCATTACTCAAAATGGTGTAGCACTCGCCCGTCAGCTGGCTAAAGCGATGCCGGAGGTGGATCTCTTTATCGGCGAACAATTCTCGACAGAGGGTCATGAGTCTGGGTTTAGCCTGCCGCTCTCATCTCACCTGGACAGACAGTTTCATCGCTATAGCCATCATATTTGTCTGTTCAGTGTCGGTATTGCCGCAAGATTAATCGCGCCCCGTCTGATCGACAAACGAACGGACCCGGCCGTTGTTTGCGTCGATGAGCAGGGACATCATGCGGTGGCATTTAGCGGTGGCCATCGCGGCGGTGCCAATGAGCTATGCGAACGGGTAGCGTTTATCCTAGATGGCCAGGCGGTGGTGACAACGGCATCGGACAAGGCACAAACCCTGTCAGTGGATATGATGGGCGCCCATTTGGGCTGGACCCTGGATCCGAGTTACGAGAGATCAATTACTTCAGTTAGTGCAGCCATCGTAAATGCGAAACCTGTCGTTATCTGTCAGCTGAGCGGTGAACGCAGCTGGTGGAAACAACCGGGTCCATTGCCTGAGCATCTTGAGCTGACCGAAGATCCGCAGCGCCTGCAACATGAGAATGTGAAGGCTGGAGTCCTTATCTGTGACAAGACTGATCAGGCATCTGAATTAGCCGATAGTGCCGAGATAGAGCTGGTGGTATGGCGCCCAAGATCGTTAGTTATTGGCGTAGGTTGTGATCGCAACACCCCGCAAAGTGTCATTGAAAGAGGTCTTGCCCAATTTATGGCAGACAACTCGCTTGCCATCGATTCTATCGCCGAACTGGCCTCTATCGATCTCAAAGCGGATGAAACAGGGATACTTGCAGCGGCGAATCGATTACAGCGTCCCTTCAATACCTTTGCTCCACAGACACTTGAGAATGTGGTCGGGGTTGAGAACCCGTCTGAAACGGTTAAACGATGCATCGGTGTCTCTTCGGTTGCCGAGGCCGCATCTCTTTATGCATCTAAACGAACTAAGCTACTGGTTCCTAAATGTAAGTACAAGTTCGATGGTTTCAATATGACCTTAGCCGCCTGCCGCCGCGACTTCCCGCTCTCGCAATCTCATCACGCTGACAAGGTGCATTCGAGCCACAAACCCATGAAGGCCTGTCCAAATCGCCCCATAAAACACTATCTGTATCATCTGATTGTGTGTGAAGGAGGGCGCTGCGATGTGCCTGGTCAGACGGGGTTAGCTCATCACCTTCGCAACTTGTTAAAGGAGTATGGGTTTGCGAGGGGGGACGTGCGAATAAAGGTGACCCGTAGTCACTGTTTAGGCTGTTGTCGGAAGTTAGTCCCTATGGTGATTTATCAAGGCAAGAGTCAGGCACAGCTGAGTGTCAATCATGCCTTATGGCTACAAAAAGTCGACAAGCTAACGGATGAACAATGGAAAGAGGTGTTTCAGGCTTTAGTTGACAATATATCGCTTAAAACCTTGTTGACCGGGGAATTCCTGAGTGAGCAAGAGGTGGTTCTATGATGCCGCTTATTTTGACGACGCTACTGCGTTAATGCTTAAGGATAAAGAAATAGATGAAAAGATTGCGACATTATAAGAAGGGCACGGCCATCGTTTTGTGTTGCTTTGGCTCAGTCAACCAGCAGGCAAAGTACCAAACGCTGCGTAAGCTGTTTACGGCTCAATTTCTCGACACCGAGCTGTTTATGGCGTTGAGCTCACGTAGCGTGCTAAACAAACTGGCGGATCCAGAACTGAAGACGCTACCGGAGCAACTCGCCGCTCTCGATCGTGCCGGTTACCAGCGGATCTGTGTGGTCTCCTGTTACCTTTTTCCGACAGAAGAGCACCAACACGTGATTAAAACCATAGATGGGTTTAAGGCTTTCAGCCTGTCAAGAATCGAACATACTTCGGCAATCATCAATCAAGTCAAATACGCCAACCGGATATTAGCGGCGCTCAATGACCGATTCTCCTGTATGAAAGGTGAATATAATCTGTTTATTTATCATGGCGCTCCCAATCTGGATGCGCCAGGTTATAGCAGTATCTGGTATGCAGAATCTTTATTGAAAAACTTGTCTGAGCGTAATCTGACCTGCTCGTTAGAGGGAGCCAACCCCTATCCCTTGATTGCCAACAGTCTCAAAGTCGAACTCTCTGGTGCGTCTAGTGTCAGGCTCATTCCGTTGCTGTTGGTCTCGGGCAATCACTTCGAGAATGATGTGAAAAATATTGCCGATGATCTGCGCCAATGTACACAAGTTGAGACAGCCCAACCCATAAGTGGAGATAGGTTCTGCTTGTTGGATCTAGCGGAAGTTAAAGAGGCCCTCATAGAGCAAACCTCTGAATGTTTACTTAAATTAGGAGCCTCTCGCGTATGAGCGACAAGTTAACTATGAACGACAAGCCAAAAATGAATGGTACCTTGAGTATCGTGGGTATCGGTCCCGGCAGTGAAAAATTACTGACCCCGATGGCGCGTGAAGCTATCGAGGCTGCCGATTCGGTCGTGGGTTATAAGCCCTATATCGACTCCCTGCATTTTGTCATCACAGATCAGGATATTACTGCCAACGGCATGACAAGCGAAGTGGAAAGGGCCAGAGTCGCCGTGGAGCTGGCATTAAGTGGTCGTAAGGTTGCCGTGGTGTCATCCGGTGATGCCGGGATCTATGCCATGGGGTCTTTGGTTTATGAATTGCTTCAACATAATGGTTGGAATGAAGGTGACGCACTCAAGGTCGAAATGGTCCCCGGTGTCACAGCCGCGACCTCCTGCGCGTCTCTGGTCGGTACGCCGCTGGGGCACGATAGCTGCACGATCTCCTTGTCTGATCTACTCACCCCTTGGGCGCTTATCGAGCGTCGGGTCGCCGCAGCCGCCGAGGCGGATTTCGCGATCACTTTTTATAACCCCCGTTCACGTCGTCGCCAGGACCATATCCGTATTGCCCGGGATATCCTGCTCAAGCACCGTGATGCGGCAACGCCGGTGGCCATAGTGAAAGATGCCTATCGTGAGGAGCAAGTGATCACGTTATCGACTCTCGGCGCGTTTGTGGACTGCGAATTTGGTATGACGGCAGCGGTGATCATTGGCAACAGTCAAAGTTATCGCTTCGGTAACAAGATCATTACCCCTCGTGGCTATAGCCGAAAATATGATTTCGAAAATGGCGCCGTAAAACCCGGTCAAAAACGTGGCAGAAGCCTTAATACAGAAGTTGGAGAAGAAGCATGACGGTATATTTTATTGGTGCAGGCCCCGGCGATCCGGATCTGATCACGGTCAAAGGGGCTAAGTTAGTCGAGCGCTGTCCAGTTGTTCTATATACGGGGTCTTTGGTTCCGGCCGAAGTGGTGGCCCGTGCAAACAAAGAGGCTTTGGTGTTAAGTTCGGAAGCCATGGATCTCGATGAAATTGTGGCTGTGTGCAAGCAGGCATTTGATAACAATCAAGATGTGGCACGGGTACAAACCGGCGATCTGTCGATCTATAGCTCCCTTGCCGAAACGACTCGCCGTCTGGATGAGTATGGTATCGATTGGCAGGTGGTTCCGGGTGTCAGCAGTTTCCAGGCCAGTGCCGCTGCATTGGGTCAGGAGCTCACCTTACCAGAGGTGTGCCAAACCATCATCTTAAGCCGTGCATCCGGTCGAACGCCCGTGCCGGATAAAGAGAACCTTAAGTCATTAGCAAAACATGAAGCCACCCTGTGTCTGTTCCTCTCGATTAGCCTTATCCGCAAAGTGGTACGTGAGCTAAAAGAGGTCTATTCAGATGATTGGCCTATCGCCGTCGTCGAGAAGGCCTCCCACCCCGAGCAGCGAATCATTCGTGGCACCTTAGATAATATTACCGAGCAGGTAGAAGCGGCGGGCATAAAAGCGACTGCTATGATCATTGTGAGTAAAGTTCTGCAAGAAAAAGACTTTAACGATTCAAAACTCTATGACAACACATTTTCTCATGGTTTTCGTCGTGCCAGAATTGTGGAGGCCAACTCATGAGTGTAGGCAAAGTGTATCTGGTTGGCGCCGGCCCGGGAGATCCCGGCCTGCTTACCTGGCGTGCGATAAAGTTGATGTCCTCTTGTGATGTGGTCTGTTATGACCTGCTTGTCAGTCCGGCGATCCTCTCTCTGGTGCCTGCCGATAAGGAGATGATGCCCGTGGGTTATCGCGGGTATTGTGGCAGCAGCATAGAGTATGGCATGCACCCCGATGTCGTTGCCGAGGCTCTGGCTGGAAAGTCTGTGCTGCGCCTCAAATCCGGCGATCCTTTTATCTTTGGCCGCGCGACCGAGGAATGCCGCAGCCTCACTCACCACGGTATCGATTATGAGATCGTTCCCGGTATCACATCCGCCTTGGGGGCCGCTGCCTATGCCGGATTTCCGTTAACCAGTAATGGGATGGCATCGGATGTGACTTTCGTGAGTGGTCACAGGCCCTCTAAAACTCTGACCAGTTGGGCCTCTATGGGCAAGAGCTCCGGTACCTTAGTCTTG
>Ga0070724_10002427_pt1 | contig 10308 bp, 9 predicted proteins | sample tdDd001_FD_67278 | JGI IMG/M metagenome (GOLD analysis project Ga0070724, IMG submission 67278) | Marine sediment microbial communities from the Atlantic coast under amendment with organic carbon and nitrate - tdDd00.1 | ecosystem: Environmental > Aquatic > Marine > Coastal > Sediment | place...
AACTCTAGAGAATTATTCTTATAATGTTAAAAATGAATGAACAAATAAAATGAAAGTAAATGAAGGTGGAAATATTGGAGAGAGAAAATGAGAATTATGTAGAGTGTAGATCAATTAAAGAATTAGAGAAAATTTATAATATTCAAGACCTTGGTAATGATAAGATTTATCACAATACTAAACTACTATTGAGATTATACTCCAAAGTTTTATGGCGTATGAGTAATTCTATTATGGAAATGGAAGAGAAGTGTAATTTATCAAATGGAAGCAAACTGTTTAATATTATAAATACTTTAATAGACGTTGACCCTCGTGTGGATAAATTATTAATTGAAAGTCGATTACAAAGCATTGAAGACAGCAAAAGCATTATCGAACTAATAAATAGAGCTTTAATCCTTCTTAAGAAATATCCTGATGGTGGAGAGCGATATTATAAAATATTGAATGTATCTTATTTAGTACTTGTGAAATACAGCGAAAATGAAATGCTTGAATTACTCATGATATCAAGATCAACATTTTTTAGAGACAAAAAAAAGGCATTAACTCTACTTGGTGTAATCCTTTGGGGATTTGTGATTCCAGATATAAAAGAAGCATATGAAAAAGAGTGAGACTATTCTGAGACTTAATTGACACCTTTATGATATGAAGATGAAACTATCGTAACACAAAATTGGAATCTGCATGGTACTGACAGGGGATTTTGAGCCTGATATACTTGCTATATTGGGAATATTATGAATATATGCCTTTGAAATCTAGAAAATACTAGATTATCAAGGGCTATTATCATGCCCTATTTCATCGAAGGAAAAACTGATATATATAGCATGATTTTAAACACCATCCATTTTATGGGTGGTTTTTTTATTCCTATGTTCCTTGAAAAATAGTAAAGAAATATTTGCTCATATCTAATACTTTAAGTACGTTACTTTGTGACCAAAAGGGAAGCGACATAAACTGATACGCCATGACAGGTAATACTGAGCGATTTATATCTGGTTTTAAATTATCATGTGGTACTGATAATTCGCCATAACTCACAAAGGAAAATTTGAACGATACTTCTGTCAAGTCCTAACAATCAGCTGGATGGCAGCTCACACAGAACGTGATGAGAGAATACAACTTTAGTCTGGAAGCCAATGGCTTTAGTTGATTTTATGAGATCACTAACCAATGATCGCTTAAAGTATTTTACTAAATATAGAACGGAAACCTTAACAGCAGAATCATAATACAAAAAACGATTTTGACTTGTGATTGTGCTGTTAAAAGATAAATTAACAATGTTGATTAAATGAGGAGTACAAATGGATAGCATAAAAATAAATTACGAAGTACAAGAAATAATCAAGAACCATGTCTTAATGGGATGTTTTGATGTTGACGTAGTAGGTTTATTCTTGATTAGAGACTGTCTATTAACTCAAAAGTTTACAGGTAAGTCATACACTTACAGAGTGTTTAATGTTAATAGCGGTGAAAATAAGTATCTATTTCACAGGAAAAATCCTATTGATGAAGGTTCATATCAAGATCTAATAGCAACAATCAAATCATTACCATTTTATAATATAAAACAGTTCAAAACGGGATGCGAGTTGATCGAGTATATCTTCAAGTATGTATTTATTAAGTATGGTTACACTGTTCGAGAGGACCAAGTCGGCTTGTCAAAACATATGTTTAAAGTCATGCAAGAAAACAATATATCATTAAGTGATGTAGCTGTTGGCTTAGGTAAAACTCATGCATATATTGTTGCATGCATTGCAAATATAATCTTTACTAAGAAAAGTATATTCACTAAAAAGATGCCAATCATAATTTCCACATCAAGCATAGAATTACAGAAAGCAATCATTAATGATTATCTTCCTGAAATATCGAAAATATTAGTAGAAGATGGTCTATTATCTTCAGCTTTAACCTGTGTGTTAAGAAAAGGTAAAGATCATTATCTATGTGAAAAAAGACTAACAAATTATGTTGAAACATTAGATATAACCACAAAACGTTCATCTGAATATGAAGCATTAAAAACATTAATAGTAACAAAAACAATAAATTTAGATGAAGTTAAAAATATTAGTAATTACGACAAACGAAAGATTTGTGTTAAAAACTCAAATTGCTTTGACTGTAAAAAGTATAGAACATGTTCTTATCAAAAGTTCATGGTCCAAGCTCGTAAAACCCATTTTGATTTTCAGATATGTAATCATAACTACTTCTTAGCAGATCTATTAAAAAGAACAAAAAGTATGGTTTCGCTATTACCTGACAATAGAAAAGTAATAATTGATGAAGCTCACAAATTACTAGGAGCTGCACAGCAAATGTATGGTGTATCTCTTATTCAAAATGAACTCACTAGTTTAATTAAAAAGGCAACACCAAAATATGAAATATCAAAATCAAATAAATATTGTAGGAGAATCTGCATTGAAGTTAATAAGAGAATTGATCGATTGTATAAAACGTTATTAAACCAAGTAATTATCGAAAATGAATCAGATGATACTGAGAAATATAAGATTACATTTAATAAGGAAATTGAAATGATGTTAAAGCGATTAATGATTGACTTAAAGGATTTAATTAAGAGAATTCCCTATACTGATAGAAAGCTTCTATCAGACTTGAGTAGAATTATTGAGGCAATTAAAAGTATAAATAAGGAAGAGGATATATGCTGGCTTGAAAAAACTAATATGAAAGGACAATGTGTATTTGTATCAATTCCTAAATCATTAAATGAGACACTTGAAAATGATCTATGGCAGTCTTACAAATCGATATTGCTTACTTCAGGTACGCTTGCTGTTGATGAAGATTTTTCTTATATGAAAAAGCAATTGGGTTTAAATAGAATCAATCAAAATAGAATTTCAGAAATTTGTAAAGTATCTCCATTTGATTTTAATAGTAACTGTATGATTTATATTTCAAAAGGAGTACCATTTCCAAATACAGATGATGAGAACTATATCAACAAGGTTTCAGATGAAATATCAAAGTTAATCAAAGCATCTAATGGTCATGCATTAGTCTTATTTACATCATATAAACCTTTAAGACTAGTTTATAATAGTTTAAAGGAGGAGTTTACAGATATACCATTAATTGAAATGAGCAGAGGACGAAATGAGGCTGTAAATAAATTCAGGAATAGTGGAAATGGTGTTTTATTTGCAACAGGCAGTATGTGGGAAGGGGTTAATATCCCAGGCGACATATTATCACAATTAATAATTGTAAAACTACCGTTTCCCATTCCTGATCCTATTAGTGATTATGAAAGTAGACAATATGATGATAGAAATGGCTTTATGCAAGAAGTCCTATTACCAAAGATGTTAATTAAATTAAGGCAAGGTGTAGGGCGTTTGATAAGAAGTGAGTTTGATTCAGGAGTAGTCTCTATCTTAGATAGTAGAGCAAGTATATATGGAAAGTATCACAAATCTGTTATGAGAGCTTTACCAGAATGTAAGATAGGCATATTGATTGAGGATATAAATATATTTCTTAAGGAAAAGAAAGAAAAGTCATACTTTAAATAAATAGAAATTATCAAACAAGACTTATAAAATTGTCCTTGTTTTTTTATTGGAGGGAAAAATGGATAACACATTGACCTTTTGTGACCAACTGGCATTGTTAAACCAGTTAAAAAATAAAGAATTAGTATCTATGAATGAATACAGCACAATAAAAGAATATATTAAGAGAAAATATAAAATTGGAATTTATGGGATGGAACTTCACGAATAACACCACTTTTATTAGATATATAGAAATTGATACCTAATTTATCATAGAGAATTACAGAAAAATGGGAAATCTTTCAAATTCAATATATAAGTGGTATATTAGAGTTATCAGACTGTAACTTTTTGTTTGATCTAATTAGTATTAATGTTATAGATCTAATATATTACTTATTAAAGAATATCATCAGATGAAAGAGGTGGAAGATTGACTGAAAAACGGAAAAGTTTAGGTGAAAACGAAAGATTAATACTCTTTACGGAAGTTGAAGGATTTTGTCCTTTATGTTCTGAATCTTTCATATATGAGAAAAACAAAAAAAAATATAAAAATTTTGATGCCGCTCATATTTACCCACTTAACCCTAATAATAAAGAAATTGAATTGTTACTAGATGAAGAAAGAATATCTGAAGATATAAATGATCTTGATAATTTTATTGCATTATGTAGGACCTGTCATGCAAGATTTGATGCACCACGCACAATAGAAGAGTATAGAGTTTTACTTAATCTTAAAAAAAATATTTTGCAAACAAGAACATCAAGAATGACATATTCCCGGTATGATCTTGAAGACGAAATAAAAAAAGTACTATCAAAGTTAGCAGATGTTGATGATGCTGATATTATTCCTTTAGAGTTAAGCGCTTTAAAAATTGATATGAAAGACAATGGTACAATTGAAAAACTTACTAAAAGAAAAATAAAAGGTCATATTGTAGAATATTTTAACTATGTTCAAAAGACTCTAAAAGAAATAGATAGTGAAATTGAAGGAACTTTTGAAATGATTGCGATACAGATTAAATCGCATAGCAAAAAATTAGAAAAAGATGGCTTAAATCAAGAACAAATATATAATAGCTTAGTTGATTGGATAACAAGGAAAACTGGTTACTCTCATAAAGAAGCATGCAGTATTATAGTTTCTTTTTTTATTCAGAATTGTGAGGTGTTTAATGTTAGTACCAAATAAAGTTTGCAACTTCAATTCTAGTATTATAAGTAAGTTACCAGTATTGCTAGAAGAAATTAAGAAGAAAAAATATAATCTGAATGATTTGTATGAAAAGTTTAGACAACAATTTGATGATATTTCTGAGTTTATATATGCAATAGATAGTCTATATATTTTAGATATGATCGAAGTACTCGAAGAAGGAGAAATCGAATATGTTAATAGAAATTTATAGTGAGATATTGAAAGAAAAAACAATTAAATTTAATGATGGATTAAATGTTGTTCTTGGTGATGCAGTTGGATCCAACTCGATTGGGAAGTCAACGCTTCTTATGGTCTTGGACTTTGTATTTGGAGGTAAAACCTATCTTGAGCATAATGCTGATACAATAAAAGAATTGGGACATCACAACTACAATATCGTATTCGAATTTGAAGGGAAAAAACATTATTTTTCGAGAGATACTGAAAATAAGAAGATTGTTTATAAATGTGATGCTTTATTCCAGAGAATTAAAGAGCTACCAATTGATGACTATACAAAACAACTAAAGAAACTCTACAATATATCCTGTGAAGAAGTAAGTTTTAGATCGACTGTTAGCTTGTTTAGTAGAATATGGGGAAAAGAAAATCTTATCATTGATAGACCTTTACATAATTATTCGAATGAAAAGAATTATCTTACAATACTTACTTTAATAAAAATATTTAATAAATATAGTGAATTGACTGAATTAGAGCATAGAAATGCTATTTTAAAAAAATCGAAAGACACTTTAAATTCAGCTGGAAAATTTGATTATATTCCCATGATTACTAAATCAAAATATAATTCAAATCAAAAGGATATTATTAGTTTGGAGCAAGAAATTAACAAGTATCGTAAAGAATTAGAGAAAATGACTATCAATTTATCAGAATTAGTTACAGATGAAATTGTTAATCTGAATTCAAAAAAAGACCGACTTGTAAATGAGAAAGGAGCATTGAAATCAAGATTAAATAGAATTGATTTTAACTCCGAAAAGAAAACTAAGATGAGTAAAAAAAAGTTTGAGAAATTGATAGAATTCTTTCCCGATGTGAATATAGAAAAACTAAACCAAATTGAGGATTTTCATGGAGGAATAACAAAGATATTATCTGGTGAAATAAAAAATGCCAGAAAATCAATAGAAGATAATATCGAGCAACTGGATTCTGAAATTATTATGATTAACCATGAACTTGAAGGAATGATCAACGTTGAAAAGCAACCTAAACATTTAATTGAAAAGCTTATTAGGCTGGACTCTCTAAACAAGCAATTAAGCATAGAAAATAACTTTTACGATGAAAAAGTAAGATTAACTGATGACTCCAAATTTGTTGCAGCTAAAATTGTAGAAGAAAAAATGAAAGTTTTAATCAATATTGAAAAGATTTTAAATATTAAAATTGCATCCCTCAATAATATGATTCACAAGGAAAGTAGAATGTCACCAAGTATTAAACTGAATGCATCTAATTATCTTTATAATATTTCGGAAAATACAGGTACTGGAAAAGCATATACTAATTTGATTCTCTTCGATCTGGCGGTTTTTGAATTAACAGAATTACCTGTTCTAATTCATGATTCCCTTTTGTTTAAGCAAATTGAAGTAACTACTGTTGATAATATCATCGAGCATTATGCTAGTTATAATAAGCAGGTATTTATTTCAATTGATGAAACTACGAAATATGATAAAGTAACTCAGGACATTCTAAATGACAAATGCATACAGTTATTGTCAAATGAAAAACTACTATTTACAAAGGATTGGCGATCAAAAAGTTAGACGTAATTCTGTCTTATAGTAATTGTATGATATTACTATAAGATATATCTCTTTTATAACATCAAAATTAACGATAATATCAAAAATGTATCAATTGATACAAAATACTTGATTAAATCGTATTAATTGGGTATATTATATAATATAGAGGATAAGAAAGTGGTGAACACATGGGCGGATCTTCTGCTAAAACAAAAAAAATATTGAATTTTAAACCGGAAGAAATTAAAGCATATTTAAAGACCTTTAAAAGATTAGTTCTAGATGACCAGTATACAATTTCACAAAATGGAAGAAGAGAAGAAAATATACAGTTCATTGAAGACTATAAAATTGATTCGAAGAAGGAAAAAGAAATACTAATGAATATTGAATTTGATGATTTTTGTTATGCTGTTAACAATAAGAAGCCAAAATTTTCTCATGAAATACTTTATGTATTTAATAAGGAATATGAACTAGACAGATGGGGAGAATTGAAATCTGTTGAAATATATATTAAAACGAATAAGACAGAAACAAGAAGTGGTGATGATATAATGATAATTGTTTCATTCCATGAAAGAAATAAACCAATAAAGTATTTATTTAAGTAATACTAAATTAGGAGGTGGGCGTTGTGAAAGCATTTTGTGAAGAATGTAGAGATAATGTGGACTATACGTGCAAAGAGAGTACGAAAGTTAAAAGTCTTAAAGGAAAGGATATCGAATTTAAAGTGAAAGTTGCATATTGTAGTGAATGTGACAGTGAAATGTTTGTATCGGAACTTAGAGATATGAATTTATTATCTTTAGATTTAGCATATCGAAATTTGGAAGACTTAATAACAAAGAACGAAATTTTGGAGATACTTGAAAAGTACAATATTGGGAAAAGACCATTATCAATATTACTAGATTGGGGAGAGACTACTCTAACTAGATTTGTTAATGGGGATATTCCTACAAAGGTATACTCAGAGACACTAAGAGGGATAAAGAATTCGCCGGAAGATTTTTTGAAAATTCTTAATAAGAACAAAAGTAAAGTAACTGAGACCGCATATCGAAAATGTCTGGAAGCAATTAGTTCTGGAATTACAAGTACTTCTACATGTTCAGCTAATAGAAAAATCGAAAGTGTAGCAAATTATATCATAAGTAAGAGTGCTGAAATTACACCACTAGCATTACAAAAGTTACTTTACTTTTCACAATCATTCTATAGGACTTTTATAGGAGAGTTTTTATTTAATGATGATTGCGAAGCCTGGGTTCATGGACCAGTGTATAGAGATATATACTTTAAATATAAGGATCATGGTTATAATCCAATAGATGAGAATCTAGAAAGATTTAGTTGTTTTGACTTAACTGAGAAGGAATTAGAGATTATTGATGTAATTATTAGCAATTTTGGTTGTTATAGTGGGAAAGTACTTGAGAAAATGACACATACTGAACCACCCTGGGAAGAAAGTCGGTTAGGTTTAGATGAAAACGAATCTTCGGATAAGTTAATCGATAAAGCTTTAATTGAAAAGTACTTCAGCTTAGTCCATAAGAAATACGACATGTTATGCATTCCGGATATTAGAGATTATTCGAGAGATCTATTTGATAAAGTTAATCATTAGATTTATAAAAATAGCAATCAACCATCACTGAAATTAAGTGGTGGTTTTTTTATGGTAAAGTATGTGCATAAAATGAAGATGATTTTAAGCTAGTTAAGTCTTATAGAATCATAAACAAGAGAGGAAAACTGATAGTGAATTTAAATATAGGAACATTTATCCTGATTCCGAAAAATAAAAGGTACGAAAACTAGGTTTTTAGGTTTGACTTGCTAAACTTTTAATAAGAAATTATCAATTGAAAATGATACTTATGAGAAAAGGTGGTTATTATGGGCACAGTAAAAGTTATTGAGGCAAATAAAATAGGTAATCGAAAAGGGGAAATAAAAGTTGACCAGAAAAGAGTAGCGCCTTATTGTAGGGTGAGTACTGATTCAGAGGAGCAGCTTTTAAGTTATAATTCTCAGGTACAATATTATAGAGAATTAGTTGAAACGAATCAAGATTGGCAGCTGGTTAAGATATATGCTGATGAAGGTATATCAGGTACACAAACGTGCAAAAGGGTCGAATTTCAGCGAATGATTAATGATGCTGTTGATGGTCATATTGATATGATTATAACTAAGTCAATTTCAAGATTTGCTAGAAATACCCTAGATACATTAAAATATGTTAGATTGCTAAAAGAGAAGAATGTAGCTATTTATTTTGAAAAAGAAAACATTAATACCTTAACAATGAACGGTGAAATGTTATTAGTCATTTTGAGTTCACTGGCTCAACAAGAAAGTGAATCTATTTCAAAAAATGTAACGATGGGTTTAAAAATGAAAATGAAACGAGGTGAACTTGTTGGTTATAATGGTTGTTTAGGATATGATTATTGTAAAGAAAGCAAAAGCATTTCTATTAATGAAGGCCAAGCAGAAATTATAAGGTATATCTTTAGACGCTATATTGAAGGTGCTGGGTGTTTTGTTATCGCAAGAGAGTTAACAAAATTGGGATATAAGACTAATAAAGGCAGCTCAAAATGGCATGAAAGTACACTAAGAGGCATGTTAAGAAATGAAAAATACAAAGGCGACCTGCTACTAGGAAAGACCTTTACAGTAGATCCAATAACACATAGACGATCGCGTAATTCAGGTGAGGAAGATATGTATTATATTGAAGATCATCATGAAGCTATAGTATCTCGAGAAACATTTGATATGGCACAAGAAGTATTAAAGAAGAGAAGTGTTAAAAATGCTTCAACAGGAAAAACACAAAAGTTTAGTAGAAAATACGCATTCAGTAGTTTATGCAAATGTAGTTACTGTGGATCTTCATTAATGAGACGAACACAACATTCAAAAACAAAATATGAGAAGTATAATTGGCAGTGTACGAATGGTATAAAAAATGGAAGAAAAGCATGTCCTAATAGCAAGGCAATAGATGAAAAACTATTAAAAGCTGCATTTGTACAAGGCTATAATAGAATAAGTACTTATAATGTAGATATGACAAATGATTTAATTAGAAATATTGAAGTTGCACTTGATGTTGATAAAAGAAAAGATGAATTGCAAACTGTAGAAAATGAAATATTTAAACTTAAAGAAAAAGAAGAAAAATTAGTTGATTTAAGAATTAATGAAAAAATTGATCAGCAAATATATGAGGGAAAGTATGATTTGTTAGATTTAAAATTAAAAGAATTGAAGATGACACAAAATGAAATGCAATTATCGGTAGAAGGTGAAGAGTCACTAGTAAATAGAATCAAGAATTTTAAGAAGATATTTAATACTGATGAAAAAATGGATGAATTTGATAGATCATTATTTGAGAGTTTAGTTGAAAAGGTAGTCGTTGGAAAAGAAGATGCTAATGGCAATCCGTTACCATATAGTATATGTTTTATTCTTAAAACAGGTTTGGAATTTGATGAAAATGTACTGAAAAGCCTCAAAAAAAAAGAGTTTAATCCAATTGACTCTAAATTGTGTTATTCTAAGAGTAACCAGCTAACCAATTTGTGTTCTTTACATGTTTCCGACACATGTGGAGACGGTTTGTAAGCTGAAGCTACTGAAATAACTTGAATTGAGTGTGTTGCCTATTTGATAGGTGGAGACATATACGAACTATTTGTGACTAGAATCTTATTTCTAGTCA
>Ga0070724_10002430_pt1 | contig 10303 bp, 9 predicted proteins | sample tdDd001_FD_67278 | JGI IMG/M metagenome (GOLD analysis project Ga0070724, IMG submission 67278) | Marine sediment microbial communities from the Atlantic coast under amendment with organic carbon and nitrate - tdDd00.1 | ecosystem: Environmental > Aquatic > Marine > Coastal > Sediment | place...
TGGCAACATGGCTTCGACTACGACCATGGCACCGGACACGGAGTCGGTCACTTCCTGAGTGTCCATGAAGGGCCACAGCGTGTGGCAAAAAACAGCAATGATGTCGCCCTTCTTCCCGGCATGGTTATCTCTAATGAGCCCGGCTACTATCGCGCCGATGAATTTGGCATACGCCTCGAGAACTTAGTGACGGTACGCCCCTGCGAAGCACTCGCTAACGCCGAACGTGAAATATTCGAGTTCGAGGCACTCACTATGATCCCCATGGATTCCCGACTCATAGATAAAGCATTGTTGAATGATGCAGAGATCAATTGGTTTAATGACTATCATAGCTTGGTATTCGATACCCTATCGCCATTAATGAAGGGTGAAGAGCTAGCCTGGCTGACAAACGCAACTAAAGCGATTTAATAGCAGAAAGCTATTTCGTAACAAAGGCTATTTCTTAACAGAAAGCAGTCTGGTAGCAGAAGCTACCAAAGTAAAAGCAAGACGATGGGCAGTGACGACGCCCTTCGTCCTGTCGCTTTTTGCAGTTCGACATCTCGTAAGCAAGGCTAAGAAACATACATCAAAACTACTCAAGGCATTCCCGGATAGCTAAACCAGCCCGCAACCCACCTTTTCGTGTGCCTTCAACCAACGCATGATCTCGCTAAAAGGTTTTGGACGACAGATTAAGTATCCTTGCAGGCGCAGATCATCGATCTTCTCCAGATAATTGAGATCTCGTATATCTTCGACGCCCTCGGCGACCAGATCCACTCCCAATCCCTGACTGATATCCTGCAGAGATTTCAAAATGGTTTGTGCCAGCGGATCTAAGTGGATCCCCTTGACCAGACTCATATCGAGTTTGACCTCACTGATCGGCAACTTACACAACTGAGACAGGTTGGTATAACCAGTGCCGAAATCATCGATAGCAACACCAAAGTTATGCAACCGGAGTCGACTGATACTCGAGTGCTGACTCTGCTTATCAAGCACCTGATTCTCTGTGATCTCTATGGTCACCTTTGAAGGTTCGAGCTGTTTGTCTTCACAGTAGCGCATCAAGCGGTTGGGCCAGCTTCGCTGTGCTAACTGGTTGGGGGTGAGGTTTATCGAGATACTGCTACCCACACAGGCACTCACCCGGCTTATCTCTCTCCACTCATCCATAGCCCTGGTGATGAGTTTATCGGTTAAGGTATTGAGCAAGTTATTTTCTTCGGCCAGATCGATAAAGCGGCTCGGTGAGATCAGTTGTAATTGGTCTCCCTGTTGAATGCGGCATAACACCTCGAAGCCCTTTATCTCACCGGTTTTAACATCCATCTGAGCCTGATAATAGGGAATAACCTTGTCGCAGTTAATCGCTTCCTGCAACTCCTTCACCTCCATCATCGGCTTATTAGGCACCAGCTGAGCATCCATCATATACAAGCGCTCGATACATATTTTAAGCTGGGAGGCGCAGACGGGCTTCATCAGGGCACCTAACAGCCTTAATCTGGAGTTCACGACAACCTGAGAGGCGGCTTCGATTATCCGGCTTTCCATGCCCGACGCTATGATAACCCCGCCCTTGAAACCAATCTTACTCAGCCTGATTAACAGCTCTATGCCATCCATTTTAGGCATATGAAGATCGACCACGATCACCTGATAATCACCTTTATATTTGGTCAATGTCCGTAACGCCGTCTGGCCATCGCTACAGTACTCGATGCGATCCACGTTTAACTGCATAAAGTGTTTACTCAACACACGGCAAGAGCTAAGAGAATCATCGATGATCAAGACATTAATTGTCATAACACACCCTCAACTGAGGGAAAAAAGGAAGTGAGCTAGAGTAAAAGCCATCGAGAAAATCAGGCGCTTCCGTTTGAAAACACAATAACTGTGTCATATTGCCTCCATGCAATCCAAGCTGTAAGAGTTATAAAGCCTAGACTACGAACCAAAACTGTCAAACAACTTGCACCTATAAACAACCATATCGCGAGGTTCTTAGGTTAATAAGAGCAGAATTAAACAATACCGGATATACCTGATAGTATTTGCTGTTAAAATCGACGCAAATTTGCTATATTCCGCCGCCGTCATTTTTTGACGGCTATTGTTTATGGTAACACTGGCCTGCATGTTCGCAGGGCATTTGAATTGGTTAATACAGGAAACCCAAGATGAGATTTGAATCTTTTAGTTTTGCTCCCGAGATTTTACGTGCTATCTCAGAATGTGGTTATCAGAAAATGACGCCAGTTCAACAAGAAGCCATACCTGCGATCCGCAGAGGCATGGATGTATTAGCCAGTGCGCAAACGGGCACAGGTAAAACCGCCGCCTTCGCACTGCCTATCCTGCAAAAGATGTTCGACAACCCGGCTGAGACTCAGAGATCGAATACCCGCGCCCTGATCCTGACACCGACCCGTGAACTGGCCAGCCAAATAGCCGACAATATCAATGATTACAGCAAGTACATGGAGGTTTCTGTATTGACCATCTATGGTGGTGTAAAGCTGGAGAGTCAGGCACAGAAGCTCAAACGTGGTGCAGACATCATAGTCGCCACACCAGGCCGTTTACTCGAGCACCTTCAGGCCTGTAACTTAAACCTGTCGAATGTCGACTTTATGGTATTAGACGAAGCAGACCGTATGCTGGATATGGGCTTTGTCTCTGACATCCAGAAGATACTTCAGGCGGTAAATAAGAACCGTCAAAACTTACTCTTCTCTGCCACTTTCTCAAGCGCAGTGAAAAACCTTGCCAACGATATGTTGGTCAAGCCAAAACTTATCAGTGTCGATAGCCAAAACAGCACCGCCGACACAGTGAGTCAAGTGGTCTACCCGGTCGAGCAGCGCCGTAAGCGTGAGCTACTGTCAGAACTTATCGGCAAGAAAAACTGGCAACAAGTGCTGGTCTTTACCGCGACACGCGATGCTGCAGATAAGCTGGTAAAAGAGTTAAACCTCGACGGTATCACATCGGCAGTTGTACATGGCGAGAAGGCTCAGGGTAACCGCCGCCGAGCTCTGCGTGAATTTAAAGAGGGTAAAGTTCGCGCCTTGGTGGCCACCGAAGTTGCCGCTCGCGGCCTGGATATCCAAAATCTTGAGTATGTGGTTAACTACGACCTACCTTTCCTTGCAGAAGATTACGTTCACCGCATCGGCCGTACAGGGCGTGCCGGAAAGTCAGGCGTTGCGATCTCATTAGTAAGCCGTGAGGAAGAGCGTACCCTGCACGATATCGAAAAGCTGATCGGAAGAAAAATCAACCGTATCACCATCCCGGGTTATGAAGTCGGTAGCCGTGAACTGCTCATCAAGCAACTTCAAAAACGCCGTAGCTTTGCCAAGAAACAACAAAGAGAAGATAACACCGGCGCACAGATGATCGCAGAGAAGAATCTGGGCAGCCGTAGAGTTAAAGTTAAAAACTCATCGAACAAGGCGCCTGGCAAGGTCAAGAAGATCAGATAACCTTGCTTTCATTGGTGACACCTTTTTATCTGAAAATCACCGCTTGACGGTGATTTTTTCTTAATGATACCGAGAACAAATAATGACTAGCTATAATCAGGCCATCGTTGAATTTGCTCAAGCAGGCCTGGCCGCCCTTGAAGAACGCGCATCAAAAGCGAACGTCATAAAAACTGCCGCAGCCGAGAGTCACTTTCTCTGCAGCTGGATGGCGAGCGCCTTGAAAGTGAGACAGTTTTCCAAGTTGATAGCCAAAGACTTAACTCAATGGATCCGGGATGGCAGAAGTTTAGGTGCAGGCGCACAGCTTCCCTCTCTGCTGGAGCGTATAGATACTCAGTATCGCGCAGCCATGAGCAACCGGCAGCTTGGACAGTCTCTCGAACTATTCCTAAGTGAATTAGAGGAAAGTGACTGGATCGTGATCCTCGATGAAGAGGTCACCACTAAGTTAAAGCTCGACAGTGAAGGGGAAAATAGTCTGGTTATATCCCACGAGCAGTATGAGAGCCATATCAAGGACAAGAATGTCATTAAGCCTATCACTATGTTTGTAAGGGCTAATGAACAGGAGCTAGCCAGAGTGGCCGCCAAACATCAGCTTCTTCTCAGTCAGGGAGATAAGAAGGCCAGCTTAATCAAACACCATAAGGCCTATCGGGTTTTTCCGAATAATGAGCAACCGGCACTGGCCCTGCTGCTTGACTAAGCCATGCAAGCACCTGAGATATCTGCATCCATTAAAAGCGCCTGAGGCGCTTTTTTATTTTTATATCAACCCGCTATCTGACCAACTCCCCCCTCAAGAGACTACCTTTGATTCCGGAGGTTGGCTGTTACATTAAAAGTCAGTACCATAACCTGCAAATGACCCCATATTGAGTTGATATGACCCAGCCCAACCCAAGCCCCCATTACGACAAGCTCACAAAACATTTTCAGACAATCTCTCATTTCGAGCACCTCAGTGCCCTGGGTGACTGGGATCAGGCGACTATGATGCCGGTCGGCGGAAGCGCCGCCCGGGGCGCCGCGATGGCTGAGTTAGCCAAACATATTCACGAGCTAAAAACGGCCCCATTCCTGGCTGAGACACTGCAACATGCCCGGGATGAATCCCTTAACAAAGATCAAACAGCGAACCTGAAAGAGATGAATTATCAGTTCTTTCAGGCCAATGTGATCCCAGCGTCACTGGTTCAGGCTAAGACAGAACTCGCGTACCGATGCGAACATGCATGGCGGGATCAGCGCAAGAACAACGACTGGCAGGGGTTCAGACCTAACCTTGAAGCCTTGATGGACCTGGTAAAAGAGGAAGCGAATATCCGCGCTGAGGCACAAGGCTTATCACCCTACGACGCCCTGTTGAATAAGTTTGAACCGGGAATGACAACAGATCGTCTCGAATCGGTCTTTGGTCACCTTAAAAGTTGGTTACCCTCGCTGATTCAGCGAGTTCAACATGAGCAAGCCAAGGAGCAAAGATTTAATATCGAATCCTGCTCAAGTCAGGCTCAGGAAGCATTGGGACGCGAGGTGATGGACTTTCTCGGGTTTGACTTTAATCAGGGTCGACTAGATGTGAGTAGCCATCCGTTTTGTGGCGGGGTACCCGGTGATGTTCGCCTGACGACCCGCTACGATGAGTCCGATTTCACCAGCGCCCTAATGGGCGTAATCCATGAAACGGGTCATGCCAGATATGAGCAGGGGCTGCCGGTTAACTGGCGAGGACAGCCAGCAGGACATGCTCGTTCGATGGCTATCCATGAGAGCCAGAGCCTGTTTTGTGAAATGCAGCTGGGTCGTGGCAGCGGATTCCTCTCCCGCTTACAACCTAAGATCGCCAACCATCTGGGTAGCCAGCTCTCGACAGAACAACTGACCAATATTTACACCCGGGTTAGCCCGGGTCTTATCAGGGTCGATGCCGATGAGATCACCTACCCATGTCATATTCTGCTCAGATTCGAAGCCGAGAAGGGCTTAATCGACGGCAGCCTCAGTGTCGCCGATCTGCCAGAGTTCTGGTCCGGGCAGATGAACTCGCTATTAGGCATTAACACCCAGGGCAACTTTAAAGATGGCTGTATGCAGGATATTCACTGGGCAGTGGGCGAGCTTGGGTACTTCCCGAGTTACACCCTGGGAGCCATGTATGCGGCTCAGTTTCGCTTTGCCATGGAGGCGAGCTTAGGTCCGGTGGATACTCTGGTCGAACAGGGCAATATCGCTCGAATATTTGAGTGGCTGGAACAAAAAATTTGGTCAAGGGGAAGCCTGCTAAGCACAGATGAGCTGGTAAAACAGGCCACTGGCGAAACGCTGAATCCGGAATATTTCAAGCGACACCTGGAGCAAAGATATTTAAAGTAGAGTAGCTGAAATATGCTACCTGAAATAAGGTATCTGAAAGAAAGCAAAGGCCGATGAAATAACGTATTATAGCGCCATCACAACAGCTGGCGATTTTGGAAACAAGATGCATCTTCGAAGTATAACCTCTACGGATTGGAACGAGATCTTACTCATCCAGGAGGAGTGCTACCCGCAAATTGAACCGGAATCGCTCGAAGTATTGCAGAGTAAGTGGCTGGTTTCGCCTAAAACTTGCTTCGTTATAGAGTCGGATAAGCGGGTCGTCGGATATTGCCTGGCACACCCCTGGGTTGCTGGCTCTCCGCCTTCCCTGGAGCAAACTCTGGTTGCGGCACAGACACCGGATACCCTGTATCTGCATGACATAGCCCTGTCATCGAAGGCTCAGGGAAAAGGAGCCGGAAATCTGGCCTTCAGTGCCTTAGTCGAACATGCCAGAGCCCTTGCCCTCCCCTGTATATCACTGGTGGCGGTACAAGGTGCAGACAGTTACTGGCGCAAGCAGGGCTTTATCGCTCATCCGATAGCGAAGAGCCTAGAGAGCTACACCCCGGATGCCTGCTATATGGTATTGCCGCTAAGCTCTTAGCTCTTAAACCCGAACTTAAAATTTAGCTGTTAAGGTTAATCTCACCCTTAATCGATACAATACACACATCAGAGAGCTCATTTTGAGCGCTCAATTAAAGAACTCATATTAGAGAACTAGTATTAAACAATTTATTTAGAGAACATATTATGGCTCGTAGAATTACCTACAAATTTAAGAAACAAGCGAAGGAGATCAACTTCGCCTATGACAAATTCAATAATATCCATGAGGCTGTCGCGGCAGCGGAAGGGATAGATCTCACCAACTATCATATGATGGAACAGCAGGTGATGATGACCTCTAAAGGAAAGTCTGCAATGAGAGACTTCAGGGATAACGAGTTTGCCAAAATGGGATTTAGCGATATCTACTACATCAAAGACGATCCTAAAGAAAAGTCATAGATCGACCTTCTAGCCCATCGTTCTAGTCCATTATATTAGATAGCCATTTATATCTGCCATTTTAATAACTGGATTAACAACCCAAGATCTCAATTGAAGTTAAGAGAGTACAATGAAAGAAAGCTCAATGCCCAATAGCGAACACGCTAATTTTCCCCGTGCGAGTTTCTTCCGTCGTTTCGGCGCCATCGTCTACGATCTCCTGCTCGCCGTCGCCGTTTACATGATAGCCGGAGCCATAGGCTTTGGGGTGTTTACCGCCCTCACCTCGGCAGGTCTGATTGAAATGGGAAACTTTGAACATGTTTCAGACCTACTTAATGGTACACCTCTATATAAAGGCATCTATCAATTCTGGATAGCACTGTGCGTGGGTTTGTTCTACATCGCCTTTTGGAGTTATGGCGGCCAAACCTTAGGTATGCGTGCCTGGAGGCTTAAGGTCCAACATCCTAACGGCCAGAGTCTGAGCGTTATCACCGCCGCTGCCAGGTTGGTATGGTCACTGCTTGGTATAGGTAATCTGTGGATCTTAATCAACGGCGATAAGCTCGCCCTTCAGGATATGATGACGCGCTCAGAAGTGGTGGTACTGTCGAAGGAAGCCAACCAGATGCGTAACTGGCATGGGGTGTAAAAGCAGCCAAAAGCAGCGATAAGTAGTAAGTGATAAGCTGCCAGCAAAGAGTATCAAGCCACGCAGACATGCCGTGGCTTATAGCTTATAGCTTGAAACTATAGACTTTACTTCCTAATAAAGTAGACGGCTCCGGCACTGAATATCACCGCGGGCATTCCGGCGCCGATAAAGGCTGGTAAGCCGTAGACTAAGGTTAGCGGACCAAATATCTCACTACTGATATAGAAGCTGAATCCCGCAATAACCCCTAACAGCACCCTCGCTCCCATGGTCACGGTTCTCAGTGGACCGAAGACGAAAGAGAGGGCGACTAACATCATCACCGCGACGGTTACCGGCTGCAGCATTTTGCGCCACAGTGCCAATTCGTAACGGGCAGAATCCTGATTATTAACCTTGAGGTAATCCAGATAGTCCATCAGCCCTTGAATAGAGAGCGCTTCAGGCTTAACCGAAACCACACTCAATTTATCCGGAGTCAGGGTCGACTCCCAACGGTAGAGGGTTAGGTCGGTGAGTGTCACCTTATCTTCGGTAAGATCGGTCTGCCTCACGTCAACTAAGCGCCAATGGTCTTTAGAGTAGACACCATGTTCGGCATGAATGGTACGCACTAAAGAGAGCGTCTCATCGAACTCATACAAGGTGATGTTATTTAGATTATTGATATCTTCGACTTCGCCGATATTTACAAACAGGTCGCCATCTTTCGCCCAGATCCCACGACTGGATTTAATCAGGCTGCCGCCGGAAATCTTCGTTGCCTGCAACTCGTTGGCTTTTTGCTCAGCAACCGGAGCACCCCACTCACCTAACGCCATAATTAACAGCATCAGAGGTACTGCGGTCTTCATCGCCGACAAGGTAATTTGCCAGCGAGATAAACCCGAAGACTGCATCACGACCAACTCAGAGTTGGATGCCAGCATTCCCATGCCAATCAAGGCACCCAGCAGCACTCCCAGAGGGAAAAACATCTCCAGATCTCTGGGAATAAGGAACAATACATAAATACCGGCATCGAGCATGGTGTAGCTCCCGCGCCCGACCACACGTAGCTGGTCCACCCATTTTATGATGCCTGAAAGCCCGGTAAGAATAAGCAAACACAGGGCTGAGGTGCTGACTATGGTTCTGGCAATATAGAGATCTAAAATCCTCACGCTGCCACCTTCTTACCCTTAAACATGCCCGATATTTTCGCACCCGATGGCCGCTCCTTACCCAAGAGCAATATCCCCAGGAACAGGGCCGAGGCATGTATCCACCACATACCGAGATAGGCAGGCACCACGCCATCTTCTAAGGCTTTTCGACCGGCTATCATTAAGCCGAAATACCCAAGGTAGAGTAGGATTGCCGGGAACATCTTGGCAAACTTGCCCTGGCGAACATTAACCCGCGCCATAGGTACTGCAATCAGTGTCATTAAGGGGATAGCCAGTGGTATCGCTAATCGCCAATGAAACTCGGCCGTCGCCTCCGGGCCATCTAAGGCCATCAAATCTTTAATCGGCAGCGCAGAGAGCTTACGTCGACGCTCGTCAACTTCTTGCTCCTTAATCTGCATCTGGTAGCCACCGAACTCAACCACCTGAAAATCGACCTTCTTAGGCGTGCCCTGATACTGCACACCATTATTAAGCTGTAAGCGTTGTCCACCCGAGCTGTCTTCGACAACACTGCCCCCTTTAGCCATCACGATATTACTCTGTCCCGATTCATCTTCAGGATCGGGAAGTTGAGCAACGAAGACCTTATCGAGTTGATTATCTCTGTCTATTCGCTCGACGAACAATACGGCTCTGCCATTTGGACTGGTCTGGAATCGACCTTGGGTAATTGCGGCAAGTCCGGCTTCAGACTGAGCCGATTCCAGCACCTGATTCTGTTTCTCTTCGGCCCAAGGCGTCACAAAAACGGACAGGTAACCGGTGAAGAGCATATTGATCACGGCCAGCAAGAGAGTGACTCGGGTAATGTACCATTCACTCACGCCCACACCGTGAAGTACCACCATCTCACTTTCGGCGTACATTCGCCCATGAGCCATTAATATTCCTAAAAATAAGCTCAAAGGCAGGACTAAGACTGCAAGGTAGGGAAGATTGAGTCCCAACAGGGTCATGACGAGAGAGGCTGGAAATTCGCCATCTGAAGCATTTGCGAGCACTCGAACAAAGTGTTGGCTAATAAAAATAGCCAGAAGCACGAAAAGCACCGCTATTTGTGCCTTAAAAACTTCTCTAATCAAATATCTAAATACAATCACAGGCTGGATCCGGTCTCTAAACTTATAATTATGCTGGTGTCAGTCAAACTTTCATGTAGACTGTCTACTTTTGGTAGTTTTGTGACCAGCCATGAACTAAAAATGGCGAAAAAACACCTAAAAAACAGACTTTGGTGTACCAATTTTAGGCCCGTTTTGGGCGCAAGCAGACATTATCTAATAAATATTAAAATTTGTCTTTAAGAATCTAGGAGAGCTCATGGAGTTTAGCGTTAAGAGCGGTAGTCCGGAAAAACAACGTTCGGCCTGTATTGTGGTTGGCGTGTATGAACCTCGACGTCTGTCTGGTATTGCTGAGCAGCTTGATAAAATAAGTGAAGGCTATATCAGTAACTTACTTCGTCGTGGCGATTTAGAAGGAAAACCTGGCCAGATGCTACTTTTGCATCATGTGCCAAACGTACTAAGTGAGCGAGTTTTACTTGTTGGCTGTGGAAAAGAGCGTGAATTAGATGAGCGCCAATACAAGCAGATCATCACTAAAACTATCAAGACTCTGAACGAAAC
>Ga0070724_10002431_pt1 | contig 10302 bp, 8 predicted proteins | sample tdDd001_FD_67278 | JGI IMG/M metagenome (GOLD analysis project Ga0070724, IMG submission 67278) | Marine sediment microbial communities from the Atlantic coast under amendment with organic carbon and nitrate - tdDd00.1 | ecosystem: Environmental > Aquatic > Marine > Coastal > Sediment | place...
CGACCCGAGCGCGAAACCGGCGCGCGCCCTCTGACTCTGCGCGGATCAGGATGCGATCTTCGAGCACACGATCATAATTCAGGGCAACCGGAACAAAGACAACGTTGCGCTCGGGGGGGGCGCCACGATCCAACAAGTATTTCAGAATACCCAGCTTTGGCTCCGATGGCTGTCCGGTCAGGCTGAGACCCCCTTCGGGGAATACGGCCTGCGTCACGCCTGCATCCGTCGCCATCCGGATATAGCGCGCCAAAATGGCCCGATAGAGATCATTCGCGGATTTGCGGCGAATGAAGTAGGCCCCCATCGCCCGTATCAAACGGCTAAGCGGCCAGATCCGCGCCCACTCGCCGACCGCATAGCTGATCGCGCCCTGACGCGCCGCCAGATAAGTGACCAGCACATAATCCATGTTCGACCGATGGTTCATGACAAATACCACCGTCGCATCTGGGTCGATCTGCTCCAGCGCCCCGTCTGCGTGATGGACCACGCGTACATGATACAGGGTCTGACTTAACCAGCGCGCCACGCGGCTGCCGAACCGGAAATATGTCCAGGCGCTGAACGAAGGCACAATCTCGCCCGCGTATCTTTGGGCGGTTTCAAAGGCGACGTTTTCCGGGATACCATGCTCTTTCGCATGGGCAGCGATCGCGCGGCCCACATCTGGGTCATAGATCAGCCGTTGGATCATGTCATACCGGCGCGCCAGCTTGAATGGCTCGATCGGTCGGGCGAGACGCGTATTCAGCCGCCCCACCAACCGCATCATCCGCTTCCGAAAGAACCAGCGCACCGAAGGAAACAGGAAATGCGACGCAAAGGTGACCGCTGCAAAAGCGACCAACAAAACCAGCGCCCAAACAGGCATTTCCACAGTGGTTGTCATGCGGGCATCCTGCCTGTGTTTCGTCCACAGGTAAATCGGCAGTGCAACGTTCCGAAAATGCCGCAACGCGGCGAATTGACAGAGGCATAAAATTCCAAGTATCAACACCCGAACGCAAGATTGTTGCCAAACCTGATTCACGAGGTCGCCATGACAGAGACTCAAAAAGATCGCCCCTGGTTGTTCCGCACCTATGCGGGTCACTCGACTGCACAGGCCTCGAATGCGCTGTACCGCAGCAACCTTTCCAAGGGACAGACTGGCCTGTCGGTTGCCTTCGACCTGCCGACACAAACTGGATATGACAGCGACCACGTCCTGGCCCGCGGCGAAGTCGGCAAAGTCGGCGTCCCCGTCTGCCACCTGGGAGACATGCGCTCTTTGTTCGACAACATTCCGCTCGAACAGATGAACACCTCGATGACGATCAACGCGACCGCACCTTGGCTGCTGTCGCTGTATATTGCCGTGGCCGAGGAACAAGGCGCCGACGTGAGCAAGCTGCAAGGCACCGTGCAGAACGACCTGATCAAGGAATACCTATCGCGCGGCACATACATCTGCCCGCCGAAACCGTCGCTGAAAATGATCGCCGACGTGGCCGAGTATTGCTATACTAGCGTCCCCAAATGGAACCCGATGAACGTGTGTTCATATCACCTGCAAGAGGCCGGCGCGACACCCGAGCAAGAGCTGGCCTTTGCACTGGCCACGGGCATTGCCGTTCTGGACGCGCTAAAGCCGCGCGTTCCGGCCGAAGATTTCCCCGCGCTTTGCGGGCGCATTTCGTTCTTTGTGAACGCCGGCATCCGTTTCGTCACCGAGATGTGTAAAATGCGTGCCTTTGTGGACCTGTGGGATGAAATCCTGGAAACTCGTTACGGCGTGGAAAACCCAAAATTCCGCCGCTTCCGTTATGGGGTTCAGGTGAACTCGCTTGGCCTGACCGAGCAGCAGCCGGAAAACAACGTCTACCGTATTCTGATTGAGATGCTGGCCGTGACCCTGTCGAAAAATGCCCGCGCCCGCGCTGTGCAGCTGCCCGCATGGAACGAGGCTCTTGGCCTGCCGCGCCCCTGGGATCAGCAATGGTCTCTGCGGATGCAGCAGATCATGGCCTATGAAACCGACCTTCTGGAATATGACGATCTGTTCGACGGCAACCCTGCCGTGGATCGCAAGGTCGAAGCCCTGAAAGAAGGCGCGCGCCACGAGCTGGCCAATCTGGATTCGATGGGCGGGGCAGTGGCCTCGATTGAATACATGAAATCGCGCTTGGTCGATTCTAACGCTGAACGCCTGAACAAAATCGAAAGAAACGAAACCGTCGTCGTCGGTGTGAACAAGTGGATCGAGGGCGAAGACTCGCCACTGACCGCCGGAGACGGTGGCATCATGGTCGTAGACCCCGCAGTCGAGGCTGAACAGATCGACCGCCTGAACGCCTGGCGCGCCGAGCGCGACCAGGCCGCGGTTGACGCCGCGCTGACCGCCTTGCGCGAAGCCTCGCAAAAAGGCGAAAACGTTATGCCTGCGTCGATCCAATGCGCCAAGGTCGGCGTCACCACAGGCGAATGGGCCGCTCAGATGCGCACCGTGCACGGCGAGTATCGCGGCCCGACCGGGGTGTCTAAATCCGTATCGAACAAAACCGAGGGGTTGGATGATATCCGCGCGGCTGTGGATGCCGTGTCGGACAGCTTGGGCCGTCGCCTGAAATTCCTGGTCGGGAAACCCGGCCTGGACGGCCATTCCAATGGCGCAGAACAGATCGCCTTTCGCGCGCGCGACTGCGGCATGGACATCTCCTATGAAGGCATCCGCCTGACACCCGAAGAAATCGTCACAGCCGCCATCGAAGAAGACGCCCATGTGGTTGGCCTATCGATCCTTTCGGGCTCTCACATGCCCCTGCTAGAAGAGCTGATGGAACGCATGCGGGCTGCAAACCTGCTCCATGTTCCTGTTGTCGTCGGTGGCATCATCCCGGATGATGACGCCAAGCGGTTGCTGGAAATGGGCGTAGCTAAAGTCTATACGCCCAAGGATTTCGAGCTGAACACGATCATGACGGACATCGTTACCTTGGTTGACCCTCAGAAAGTTGCCGCAGAGTAACCTGCCTCACAGCTCAAGATATGAACCGCCCGTGGTTGCCATGCCGCGGGCGGTTTTGCATTCTGACAACAAATAGCTCAAAGGACCTCCTGCATGACGCTCGATATTCGTCCGTTACTCGCCGCCGACCAAGACGACTGGCGCCGCCTGTGGACTGCGTACCTCGAATTCTATGAAAGCTCGGTTGCCGAAGAAGTCTATGTCACCACATTTGATCGGCTTATATCAGAAGACCATCCAGATCAGTTCGCGTTTCTGGCCGTGCTGGACGGGCGGGCCGTGGGGCTGGTGCATGTCATTACCCACCCGCACAATTGGCGGGTCGAAGACGTTGTATATCTGCAAGATTTGTACGCTTCCCCAGAAGCCCGAGGCCAGGGCGTCGGACGCGCGCTGATCGAGAAAGTGTATGAGGTGGCCGATCAGAATGGTACACCAGCCGTCTATTGGCTTACGCAAGAGTTTAACACGACTGCGCGCCAACTGTATGATCGAATTGCCCAAGTGACGCCCTTTGTCAAATACCAGCGTTAGTGCAGGCTAGCAGCCAAAGTACGACCAAACCCTTATCAAGGACCGGAAAATGACCATTCACATCGGTGCCGCCCCCGAAGACATTGCTGAAACCGTCCTGCTACCAGGCGATCCTTACCGCGCCAAATGGGCGGCAGAGACATTTCTCGAGAGCCCTAAATTAGTGAATGAAGTCCGTGGGATGCTGGGTTTCACAGGCACGTGGAAGGGGCACAGAGTGACCATCCATGGTTCCGGCATGGGAATGCCATCCTTGTCGATTTATGCGAACGAGCTGATCCGTGACTATGGGGCCAAAACCCTGATCCGGATCGGGTCTTGCGGGGGGATGCAGGCCAAGATCAACGTGCGTGATGTCATCCTCGCAATGAGCGCCTCTTCGATCTCGACCCCCTCACGCGGGATTTTCAAAGAGCTGAACTTCGCCCCCTGCGCGGATTGGTCATTGCTACGCGCCGCAGCCGACGCCGCAGCGCGCAAAGGCGTTCCCACCCATGTCGGGGGGATTTATTCAGCCGATGTATTCTATGACGAACGGCCGGACCTGAACGAACAAATGACGCGACACGGTATCCTGGGCGTCGAAATGGAGGCCGCAGAGTTGTACAATCTGGCCGCGCGCTACGGTGTCCGCGCGCTGGCCGTTTTGACAGTTTCGGACCACCTTTTGACCGGCGCAGCGCTACCAAGCGAGGACCGGGAACGCTCGTTTGGCGAGATGGTAGAAATCGCTCTCGAAGCGGCCTTTGCCTAACGCCCAATCACCGCCCGTGGCTGCGATCATACCCGTTCACAGGCGGTGAGGCCCAATCCTTCAGGCTGCCTTTTGCAGGTTTGAAAACCTCGATCAACAAGGGATAGCACTGCGTCACATCCGAGGAATGCTCGGACGAACAGTCCCCGCCAGGGCAGGCCGACAGTGCGCCTAACAAATTGATTTCGGCGAAAAATTCAAGATAATCACCGGGGCGCACCGGGCTGGCCTTCATGAAATACTGCCCGGTGTCGCGCGTGAATCCCGTGCACATGAAAACGTTCAGAACATCGTGGACATGCTGCTCGGCCTCGGCCAGAGGCACCCCGATTGCATCTGCAAAAGCACGGGTGAGATTCGAATGGCAACAGTGATGATATTGCCGCCCCGACAACAGGTTATGGGTATAGGGATCGCAGCGCGTGCCGATCACATCGTGGACCGATCCACCATATTGGTCGATACCATACCAGCCCAGAGTATCCTCAATAATCGTTGCCATTGGACGCAGATAGGGATGCGACGACCACATGCGCTCTCCGGTTGTCAGATGGGTGCCGTGCAGCGCGCGGCTTTTGCCGGAATAAAATCGCTCGGCCAGGTTGTCTGCGTTCCACAGGTTCAGATCCCCGACTTGCGGTCCCTCGACTGACGAAATGCGGAAGAAATGGCCTGCAGGGACGCGAAACGCCGCCGCATCACGCGGGGATACAATGGCTTCGTCCACTTTCTGGGCCGTGGTACGCGCCTGCCGGTACAGCGTAAGATCGGGTTTTGAGAGCCCCTCGTCCGGGTAGCATATAACTGGAGGAATAGCGCGAAGGGCTTCGGCATCATTGGGTTCAGTCATTGGAAATCCTCATAGCGAAGGAGGCGGTGTCTCGGTGTGGCACGTCTGGGGCGCATCCCCGTTTGTGGTAAAAGTCCGAGCACCACAGCTCACGCAGCGATATGCGGACTGCCCAGGCACATCAGCACGCCGATCGGCCCGCCATCGGCAGTTCCGTGTCCGGCGATTACTGAACACCAGGACCAATACAAAAGCAATCAGAAAACCAAACGGGATAAGCATGACGCAAGCTGTGACGCGGGGCCGAAGCGATGTCAAACAAGAGCTGCACCAGAGGGGCTGTACCCGACGTCTCTAAACCGCCCGACCAACCGCGCGCCCTGAAAAGATGCACCCGCCAAGAAAGGTCCCTTCCAGCGCGTTATACCCATGATATCCGCCGCCTCCGAACCCTGCGACCTCGCCCGCTGCGAACAATCCAGCGAAAGCACTGCCGTCCGCGCGCAATACCTGTCCAGACGGATCCGTATGCAACCCACCCAGAGATTTGCGCGTCAACACGTTCAGCCTGACGGCAATCAGAGGGCCGTTCGCCGGGTCCAGAACCGCATGTGGTTTGGCAGTGCGGATCAGACGATCCCCGCGGTATTGCCGCGCTTGCCGGATAGCGGTGATCTGGGCGTCCTTGGCAAACGGATTCAATAGCTGCGCATCCCGCGCCTGTATCTGCGCGCGGATATGGTCAAACTTCAGCGGTGCCTTTGGCGTCAATTGGTTCATCCCATCGACCAGCGCCTCCAGCGTCTGGGCTACGACAAAGTCCTCGCCGTGCTGTTTGAACGCCTCGACGGGGGCTGGTGCGCCTTTGGCTGCGATACGGGCCTTCAGAACAGCGGACCACTTGCCCGATGTCAAATCCGGGTTCTGCTCGCTGCCGGACAGTGCGAATTCCTTTTCGATGATTTTCTGGGTCAGAATAAACCAGCTGTGCTCGTGTCCGGTCTGTAAAATGCGTTTCAACGTTCCAAGCGTATCGAACCCCGGCATATAGGGCGCCTCCATCCGGTTCCCCAAAGCATCAAACCACAAAGAGGACGGCCCCGGCAGAATACGAATTCCGTGGTTCGGCCAGATCGGATCCCAGTTCGCCAGACCTTCGGTATAATGCCACATCCGATCGGGATTGATGATGTCGGCCCCAGCTAAATGAGCCACCTGCTGCATCTGACCATCAACATAGTTCGGCACCCCAGCAACCATCCGCTTGGGTGCTGGCCCAAGACGATCAACCGGCCACTGCGCCCGCACCATGTCATGGTCGCCACCGATACCGCCTGTGGTCACCACCACGCTCGAGGCGCGATACTCAAAGCTCTGCGTCACAGCGCGATTGGTCGGTGCTCCGCGCGTGGTGGAGTCCGGCGCCAGAATGTCCCCACTCACCCCTGTCACGACGCTGTTTTCGACAATCAGATTGCTAACCCTATGCCGAAAATGCAGCGTGATGCGCCCCTCGTCGACGTGACGCATCAAGGCGCGTTCGAACGCATTCACAACGCCCGGGCCAGTCCCCCAAGTCACATGAAACCGCGGCACCGTGTTGCCATGCCCGTCCGCCAAGGCGCCGCCTCGTTCAGCCCAGCCGACGACTGGAAACCAGCGCATCCCCAGCCCGTGCAACCAGGGCCGCATCTCACCGGCGGCAAACGCCACATAGGCTTCGGCGACTTTGCGGGGGTTGGCATCTTCGGGTCGGTCGAATTGGGCGCTCCCCATCCAGTCTCTCAGCGCCAGATCATAGCTGTCTTTGATCCCCATCCGACGCTGTTCGGGGGTATCGACCATGAAAAGCCCGCCCAACGACCAGAAGGCCTGTCCGCCCAGGCTCTGTGCACCTTCTTGATCCAGCAATTGAACTTGGCGGCCTCGGTTTGCGGCCTCGCAGGCAGCCACCATTCCGGCAAGACCCGCACCAATCACGATGACGTCTGACATGAAAAAGCCCTCCCATTTCAGGGAAGGCTAAAACGGCACTGCCAAAGCGCCAATCACTACCTTGCGTCAATCAAAGGTCAGGCGGCGGCGGCGTATTCGTAGTATTCTTGCGACGTAGCGTCGGCCTGAGCGGCCACATAAGGGGCCGGGGTGTAATATGCATAGGCCTGATTCAGAGCTTCGAGGGCTGCGGCGGCCTGAGCGGGGGTTTGCTGGATTTCGGACATCGGTCTGCCTTTATTGGTTTCTGATCGTCCTCCCGTGAAAGCAACATAGTCCATTAATTTCCTGTTACACCCTCCATTACGGAATTGCTGCTATGCAGCATTTGCAGATTTTCCTAGGGTCAAGAACGCCAAAGGCCCGCCAATTGGCGGGCCTTTGCGTAAGGATATAAGACGGAGATCAAACCGCGCGGTTGATCATCATGCGCTTGATTTCTGCGATCGCCTTGGCCGGGTTCAAGCCCTTGGGGCAGGTCTTGGCGCAGTTCATGATGGTGTGGCAACGATACAGTTTGAACGGATCCTCAAGGGCGTTCAAACGCTCGCCTGTCGCCTCGTCACGGCTGTCGATGATCCAGCGATAGGCGTGCAGAAGCGCGGCCGGGCCCAGGTAACGATCCGAGTTCCACCAGTAGCTGGGGCAAGAGGTCGAGCACGAGGCGCACATCACGCATTCGTACAGGCCGTCCAGTTTTTTGCGGTCGGCAATCGACTGTTTCCACTCTTTCGCGGGGCGGTTGGTCTTGGTTTCCAGCCACGGCATGATCGAGGCATGCTGGGCGTAGAAATGCGTCAGATCGGGGATCAGATCCTTGACCACCGGCATATGCGGCAGCGGATAGATCTTCACGTCGCCTTTGATCTCGTCCATGCCATAGATACAGGCCAGCGTGTTGATCCCGTCGATGTTCATCGCACAGGATCCACAGATACCTTCGCGGCAGGACCGGCGGAAGGTCAGCGTGGGGTCGATCTCGTTTTTGATCTTGATCAGCGCGTCCAGGATCATCGGGCCGCACTTGTCCATGTCGACGAAATAGGTGTCGACGCGGGGGTTTTCATTTTCATCCGGGTTGAACCGATAGATCTGGAACTTCCGCAGGTTGGTCGCGCCCTCGGGCTTCGGCCAGGTCTTGCCGGTCTTGATCTTCGAATTCTTCGGAAGGGTGAATTGTACCATGTTCTTACCTTTCGATCGGCATTGGCCTAGGGCGCCCACAGGGGCGTCACTGTAGGGCGCCTAGCCAGTTTTTGTCTGTCTCGTATCCAAGTGCAATCAGATCATCACCAAAGCGGTCCAGATAGGCCCGCGCCACGCGACGGGGCAGTTTCGCAGGCCATTGCCGTGCCGCGCCGGAACTGACATGCCCTGCCACCACGCTTTTGCGTTGCGCAGGGTCAGCCATTCCACCAAAGAGGCTGTTCTGCCAAAAGGCACGCGTGCCTTTATCGACCTGCTCGGGCGTCAGACCAAAGCGGGTCAACGCATCACGGAACATGTTGCAGTCCGTATCCGCGATCAGATCCTCGTACCGCCACTCGATACTGTTGGGATTGGTGTAATCCCAGTCCAGCATCTGTTGCAGCGTTTCGGCGTGCTTGTGCTCCATCTCGAACAGGATGCGATCCTGCGCATCCGGGATGCTCAGCAATTTTTGCTGATAGGTCATCCCGTCAAACTCAGGACGCGGCTCGTGCAGCCAATCCTCTTTCGAGGCGGGGGCCGTTTCGTGATAGCGCGCGCCCGACAGCAAAACATCGCGCGGATCGCGAATGATGTGCAAAATCAGCACGTCATCGCGGCCCATCAGTTCCGTCGGGAAAGCCGAGTCCCAGTTGGTGCCCAGAACACGCCCCTCTGCAGGAAGACGCTTCACAGCCCGTTTCCACATCGAAAATTTAGGCAAGCCCAACGCGCCAGACAGCGCCTTGAACACCTGCTGCATCCAGATGGTCCCGGTCTTGTGGTGGGTTCCCACGCACAGGATACGCGCGGGCGTCGGGGAAATCCCCTGCCCTGCCTGATCCTGAATGTGCGCTGTCGGTGTCATACCTTGGAAACCCTGGGTGATGAAGGACAGCCCCGCAAAGGGGCCATCCCGGTTGGCTTAGAACGTCCGCGCTTTGGGAGCGATCTTCTTGAGGCTGATGCCGCCTTCGTCCTCGGTGGTCAGAGGATCGACGATAACCGGACGATAGGTCAGGTCCACCTTGTTGCCTTCGACACGGCTAACGGTGTGAACCCGCCAGTTTTCGTCGTCACGCGTGGTGTGATCTTCCATCGCGTGGGCGCCGCGGCTTTCTTTGCGGGCCTCGGCACCGACGATGGTCGCCAGAGCGTTCGGCATCAAGTTGGTCAGTTCCAGCGTTTCCATCAGGTCGCTGTTCCAGACCAGGCTGCGGTCGGTAACTTGCAGATCATCCAGCTTGGCCGCGATGGCGGTCATCTTCTCGACGCCTTCTGCCAGGGTTTTATCCGTACGGAACACGGCAGCATCAGCTTGCATAGTACGCTGCATTTCCAGACGCAGCTCTGCGGTCGGGATGCCACCCTTGGCGTTGCGCAGGGTATCAAAGCGATCAAAGGCCTTGTCCACAGACGCGGCATTCAGAACCGGGTTGTTCGCCTCAGGGTCCACAACCTTGCCGGCGCGGATTGCGGCAGCACGGCCAAAGACCACAAGGTCAATCAACGAGTTCGAGCCCAGACGGTTCGCGCCATGCACCGAGGCACAGCCCGCTTCGCCCACGGCCATCAGGCCAGGCACGACGCCAGTGGGATCTTCGGCCGTCGGGTTCAGAACTTCGCCCCAATAGTTCGTGGGGATACCGCCCATGTTATAGTGAACGGTCGGCAGAACCGGGATCGGCTCTTTGTTGACGTCCACACCGGCGAAAATCTTCGCCGATTCGGAAATGCCGGGCAGGCGTTCGGCCAAGGCCTCGGCGGGCAGGTGCGACAGGTTCAGGTGGATGTGGTCGCCATGTTCGCCCACACCGCGACCTTCGCGGATTTCCATGGTCATCGACCGGGAAACATAGTCGCGCGGGGCCAGATCCTTGTAGTTGGGGGCATAACGTTCCATGAAACGTTCGCCTTCGCTGTTGGTCAGGTACCCGCCTTCGCCGCGCGCACCTTCGGTGATCAAACAACCCGATCCGTAGATCCCCGTGGGGTGGAACTGAACGAATTCCATGTCTTGCAGCGCCAGAC